>Ga0233451_10002106_pt1 | contig 18467 bp, 12 predicted proteins | sample 011ome_29_FD_183052 | JGI IMG/M metagenome (GOLD analysis project Ga0233451, IMG submission 183052) | Coastal salt marsh microbial communities from the Groves Creek Marsh, Skidaway Island, Georgia - 011504CT (spades assembly) | ecosystem: Environmental > Aquatic > Marine > Intertidal zone >...
CAGATCGCTCTGGCGCCAATCATGGTGCCCGCCTCTTCTAATTTGGGGCCCCCCGCCTCGATCGCCAAACGGATCGCGCGCACCATAAGTGGAAACGCTAAAAGATACCAAAGGTATCATTAAGGGGAGTCCCACAGAGGCCGTCTGCCCGAAAACAAGCAGCAAAACATAACCGGTGACAACAGGCGTCAGAATTAGAGCCAAGCGAACGCAAACGGTCAGCAGCTGGCGGCTCCAAAATTACCAGCGCTCCAAAGCATGTGCCAGCAAAACAGCAAGAGACAGGCTGAGCAAACTGGCCCGAACGCAAACATGAGCAAGAACTGCACGGCATGCCATTCTGCAAGGGTTAACCCAAACAAAGGCATGCCATCTATTTTGAAATAATCAAAAGGACCACTTTTTGTTTTTTCATACTTGAGCAAAAGGCAAGCCCGTTCACAGCTTCATCGGCCTAGCCTGTTTTCCACTGAGAACCGTTTTGTTAGATCATTACCGCTATCAGTTATGCGCCTATACGATAGCGGATCATCTCAGTAAAAGATGTCCGTGGGTAGAGCAAATCGACTGATCCGCTATCATTATTCAGCGTTGGCCCCAAATAAAAAGAGGGCTTGCAGCAAATTGAAAAACCTCTTAAAAGCCCTTTCAACAGCGGCGCGTTGATTTCAATGCTCCACCGGAAATTCATACGGGCCGCGGGCCCGTTTTTTTATGTTTGGATCCATGATCAACGATTTGATAGCAAAAGCTGCCATTGACCAACGTTTGGCTGACATCATCGCTCCGGTTATTGAGGATCTGGGCTTTGAATTGGTGCGCGTGCGCTTGATGAGCGGTAAGGAAACCACTTTGCAGGTGATGGCGGATAACGCAGATGGCGGCATTGATGTGGATAATTTGGCCGAAATCTCAACGGCGATTAGCGCGGTTTTGGATGTGGAAGACCCGATCCTTGATATGTATACGCTGGAGGTGTCGAGCCCGGGCATTGACCGCCCATTGACGAGGCTAAAAGATTTCGAACTCTTCGAAGGCTATGAAGCAAAAATTGAGACCCATGATTTGATCGATGGTCGGCGGCGCTTTAAGGGCATTTTGGCCGGTATTGAGGGCGATGATGTGCTGATTAACATAGAAGAGGGCACGATTGGGCTAAATTTTGAATGGATGTCTGACGCAAAACTGATCTTAACGGATGAGTTGATTAAAGAAATGCTGCGCCAACGCAAAGCCTCTGGCGCATTACGTGAAGATAAATTTGACGATATCGAGACCGAAGGGTCACAGGAGGACTAACAATGGCTATTACCTCTGCAAATCAGCTTGAGCTGTTGCAAACCGCCGAAGCCGTGGCACGCGAAAAAATGATCGATCCCGCTCTGGTGATTGAAGCTATGGAAGAAAGTTTGGCGCGGGCTGCCAAATCCCGCTATGGCAGCGAAATGGATATTCGCGTTGCCATCGACCGCAAAACCGGCCGCGCAAAATTCACCCGTGTGCGTACGGTTGTGGAAGAAGCCGAGCTTGAAAATTATCAGGCGGAAATGACGGTAGAACAGGGCAAGCAATATCTTGAAAACCCAAGTGTTGGTGATCAATTTATAGAAGAAATCCCGCCGGTCGATATGGGGCGAATCGCTGCTCAATCAGCAAAACAAGTAATACTTCAAAAAGTACGCGAGGCAGAGCGCGACAGACAATTTGAAGAATTCCAAGATCGCGCCGGAACCATTATCAACGGCCAAGTGAAACGCGAAGAATACGGCAATGTGATCGTTGATGTCGGTCGTGGAGAAGCGGTTTTGCGGCGCAATGAAAAAATTGGCCGCGAAAGCTACCGGCCCAATGATCGGATCCGCTGTTACATTAAAGAAGTGCGCCGCGAAAGCCGCGGTCCGCAGATTTTCTTAAGCCGCACAGATCCGCAATTCATGGCCGAATTGTTCAAAATGGAAGTGCCGGAAATTTATGAAGGCATTATCGAAATCAAAGCTGTGGCCCGTGATCCTGGATCACGCGCCAAAATAGCAGTGCTCAGCAATGATGGATCTATTGATCCGGTTGGCGCGTGCGTCGGAATGCGCGGCAGCCGCGTTCAAGCCGTCGTGAATGAACTTCAGGGCGAAAAAATCGATATCATCCCCTGGAATGAAGACCAACCAACCTTCTTGGTGAACGCCCTGCAACCGGCCGAAGTTAGCAAAGTGGTGCTTGATGAAGAAGCAGAACGCATCGAAGTGGTCGTGCCAGAAGAGCAGCTGAGCTTGGCGATTGGCCGCCGCGGCCAAAACGTGCGCTTGGCAAGCCAACTGACCAATCTTGATATTGATATCATGACGGAAGCAGAAGAAAGCGCGCGTCGCCAGAAAGAGTTTGAAGAGCGCACGCAACTGTTCATGGAAACGCTCGATCTGGATGAATTTTTCGCGCAGCTCTTGGTATCTGAAGGCTTCACATCGCTTGAAGAAGTGGCCTATGTCGAAGTTGACGAATTGCTGGTGATCGACGGCGTTGATGAAGAGACCGCAAAAGAGCTGCAGGTGCGCGCGCAGGAGTATCTTGAAGAAGCAGCGCGGAAAGCGCTCGAGCGGGCCCGTGAATTGGGCGTGGAAGACAGCCTTGTCTCTTTTGAGGGTTTGACGCCTAAAATGATCGAGGCATTGGCCGAAGATGGCATCAAAACTTTAGAAGATTTTGCCACTTGCGCAGATTGGGAATTGGCCGGAGGCTGGACAACTGTTGATGGTGAGCGGGTGAAAGACGATGGCTTACTGGAAAGTTTCGACGTGAGCCTGGAAGAGGCACAAGACCTCGTGATGACGGCGCGGATCGTTCTGGGCTGGGTGGATCCGAATGACCTTATCACCGAAGGTGCAGATGCGGATGACGCTGCCGAGACAGAAGAAGAGAGCTAAGCATCTGATTTATGTCGCGCAACCGATCATATGATACGGCCGGCCCGGCCCAAGAGCGAAAATGCATCGCAACGGGCGCACTATGTCCAACGCGTGACATGCTGCGCTTTGTGGTCAGCCCCGATGGGCATCTGGTTGCCGATGTCTTGGGCAAGCTGCCAGGGCGCGGCATCTGGGTGTCCAGCAATCAGCAGGCATTGCAAAAAGCGGTGAAAAAACGCCTCTTTGCGCATAGTGCAAAACAGCCTGTTCAGGTTTCTGAAACGCTTTTGCAGGATCTTGAGGCACAGCTATCGCGGCGGGTTATTGATTTGTTAAGCTTGGCCCGCAAGTCAGGGCGCGCGATCGCCGGGTATGAGAAGGTGAAAGATTGGCTCAGTAAAGAGCAGGCCAAAGTGTTGGTACAATCCAGCGATGGATCAGAACGTGGCAAATCAAAGCTGAGTACGCCCTATGGAGGGCGTTTCATTGGTTGGCTGCGCTCAGATGAGCTAGGCATGGCATTTGGGCGACAGACAGTAATTCATTGCGCACTTGCGTCTAGCGGAATTACGCAACGTGTAGTAGAGGAAGCGCAACGGTTGAAAGGCCTGCGCATAACGGAGGGTACAAAATCACCCCTCCAGAAGGAAAAGACAGCTAGATGAGCGATAGTGACGGCAAAAAAACTTTGGGCTTACGCGGCACGCCCCGTTCGGGAAACGTGAAACAAAGCTTTAGCCATGGCAGAACCAAAAATGTTCTGGTTGAGACCAAGCGCAAACGCGTCGTGGTGCCAAAGGTGGGTGCACCAGTGCAGCAGGGCACAAACCCTGCGAAGACACAATCCAGCAATCGGCCCGCGGGCATCTCGGACACGGAAATGGCGCGCCGCTTGAAAGCTGTGCAAGCTGCCAAAGCCCGTGAAGCCGAAGATAGCGCAACCCGAGCCGCGGAAGAAGAGAACCGCCAAAAAGAACGCGAGCGCCGTCGCGCAGAACAAGCAGAGAAAGAGCGCGAACAGCGTGAAGCTGAAGAAATCCTGCGCAAAAAATCTGAAGAAGAGACCCGTCTGCGCAAAGAACTCGAAGAGTCTGCGAAAAAAGCCGCTGCTGATGCAAAATCAGCCGTGGCAGCACCCGCGGCCGAGAATGGAGGCGAGGTCAAACGCCCCACCTTGAAATCAGCCGCGCCGACTTCGCGCAAGAAAGAACGCGAAACCGAACAAGACCGGCGCAACAATAAAGGCCGTGATGATGGCCGACGCTCAGGTAAACTTACCCTTTCGCAAGCTTTAGAGGGCGAAGGCGGCCGACAAAAATCAATGGCAGCCATGCGCCGCAAACAAGAGCGGGCGCGGCAAAAAGCCATGGGCAGCAGCGCCGAGCGAGAAAAAATTGTACGCGAAGTGCAGCTTCCCGAAGCGATCACAGTGTCTGAACTGGCCAACCGCATGGCGGAACGCTCCGCCGAAGTCGTGAAATCCCTGATGAAAATGGGAATGATGGTCACGCAAAACCAAACGATTGATGCCGATACGGCGGAACTGATCATCGAAGAATTCGGGCATAAAGTGGTTCGGGTTTCTGACTCCGATGTTGAAGATGTGATCAACGAAATCGAAGATGATGCGGAAACATTAAAACCACGACCGCCGGTGATTACGATCATGGGCCATGTCGATCATGGCAAAACATCGCTGCTGGACGCTATTCGCAAAACCAAAGTGGTGGCGGGGGAAGCAGGCGGAATCACGCAGCATATCGGGGCTTATCAAGTGTCAACCGATAGTGGCGCGGTGCTAAGTTTCTTAGACACGCCCGGTCACGCGGCCTTTACGTCAATGCGATCACGCGGGGCACAGGTCACCGATATCGTGGTTCTGGTTGTGGCGGCAGATGATGCGGTCATGCCGCAAACCATCGAAGCCATTAACCATGCGCAAGCGGCCAAAGTGCCCATGATCGTTGCGATCAACAAAATGGACAAACCAGATGCCACCCCGGATAAAGTGCGCACTGACTTGCTTCAGCATGAAGTGATTGTCGAAAAAATGTCGGGCGAGGTTCAAGATGTTGAAGTCTCCGCGATCACTGGGATGGGGCTGGATGATTTGCTGGAAGCCATCGCGCTGCAAGCCGAGATTTTAGAATTGACCGCCAACCCTGACCGCGCCGCGCAAGGCGCTGTGATTGAAGCGCAGCTGGATGTGGGCCGCGGTCCCGTTGCTACAGTTTTGGTGCAAAAAGGCACCTTGAACCAAGGCGATATTTTCGTCGTTGGTGAGCAATGGGGAAAAGTGCGCGCCTTGATCAATGATAAGGGCGAGCGTATCAAAACCGCGGGCCCATCAGTACCGGTTGAGGTGCTCGGCATCAACGGAACACCCGAAGCAGGCGATGTTCTAAACGTGGTGGAAACCGAAGCTCAAGCCCGTGAAATTGCGGATTACCGCGCCAATTTAGCCAAAGAGAAGCGCGCGGCAGCGGGGGCAGCCACTACCCTTGAACAGCTGATGGCAAAAGCCAAGGAAGATGAAAACATCTCAGAACTGCCCGTTTTGGTGAAGGCCGATGTGCAAGGCTCTGCCGAAGCAATCGTTCAGGCGATGGATAAAATTGGCAATGAGGAAGTGCGCGTGCGCGTGCTGCATTCGGGTGTTGGCGCGATCACCGAAAGCGATATTGGGCTTGCCGAAGCATCCGGCGCACCCGTGATCGGCTTTAACGTGCGAGCCAACGCGCCTGCGCGCAATTCAGCCAATCAAAAAGGCGTTGAAATCCGTTATTACTCGGTGATTTATGATCTTGTTGATGACGTAAAAGCCGCCGCCAGCGGCTTGCTCAGTGCCGAAATTCGTGAAAACTTCATCGGCTATGCGCAGATCAAAGAAGTGTTTAAGGTTTCCGGGGTTGGTCGAGTTGCCGGCTGTCTGATCACCGAAGGTGTGGCGCGACGCAGCGCCGGCGTGCGCCTGCTGCGTGACAATGTGGTGATCCATGAAGGCACGTTGAAAACGCTCAAGCGCTTCAAAGACGAAGTTCCAGAGGTTCAATCTGGTCAGGAATGCGGAATGGCGTTTGAAAATTATGAAGATATTCGCGCCAATGATGTGATCGAAATCTTTGAGCGTCAAGAGATTGAGCGGGTGCTCAGCTAATTCGCGACATCTGGAGCAACAAAAAAAGCCGCCCCCTGCTGGGGCGGTTTTTTTATGTGGAACGGCTGAAACTTGGTGCGTATCGCAAGCCAAGTGATAAGCAGGCTTTTATAGCCAATCGCGCAAAATCGGAATCAGCGGTATATCGGCCGCCGGCATTGGATAATCGCGCAGCTCTTTGGCGTAAACCCACTTCAATTTCTGCCCCTCTTTGGGCGCCACAATGCCCTGCCATTTCCGGCAAATAAACAAAGGCATGAGCAAATGGAAATCATCATAGCTGTGGCTGGCAAAGGTAAGCGGTGCCAAACAACTATCCCAGGTTTCTATGCCCAACTCTTCTTTCAATTCTCGCATAAGCGCCGCTTCAGGCGTTTCACCTGGCTCAATCTTACCGCCGGGAAATTCCCACAACCCAGCCATGGCTTTGCCGGCAGGGCGCTGTGCAATCAGCACGCGCCCATCGGCATCAACCAGCGCAACCGCAGAAACCAAAACCGTTTTCACGAGCGATAATCCGCATTGATCGAAATATAATCATGGGTCAAATCACAGGTCCAAATGGTGGCCGCACCGCTGCCCATACCCAAATCAACCGCGATTACCAATTCCGCATTTTTCATATAGGCCGCGCCCTGTTCCTCGCTATAGCTGGCCGCCACCCAGCCTTGCTCGGCGACCAAAATATCGCCCAACCAAATCTTGATCAGATCACGCTCAGCAGCAGCGCCGGATTTTCCAAGAGCCATGACAATCCGCCCCCAATTGGGATCTTCGCCCGCAAGCGCTGTTTTCACTAAAGGCGAGTTTGCGATGGCTTTGGCATGTTGCTTGGCATCCTTATCACTGGCGGCACCCGTCAGCCTTATTTCAATAAATTTATGCGCGCCTTCCCCATCGCGAACCACCTGATGCGCTAGATCGCGCATCACCTGATGTAAGCCTTCCACAAAGGCCGCATTCTGCGCAGACACGCGGTGCCCCGAAGCTCCGGTGGCTGCCAAAATCAACGTGTCCGAGGTTGAGGTATCGCTGTCGACGGTAATGGCGTTGAACGTCACCTCGTTTAACGAAGATAAAAGACCCTGCAACTCAACCTGTTCTATCTGCGCATCGGTGAAAATATAGGCCAGCATTGTGGCCATATCGGGCGCGATCATGCCGGAGCCTTTTGCAATGCCAACAATATTGACCGGTCCAGACGAGGTTTCCACCTGCGCGCTTGCGCCCTTGGGATAGGTATCCGTGGTCATAATCGCTCGCGCAGCCATGCCGATGCCATCTGCGTCAAGATCTGAAATCAACTCTGGCATCCGCGTAGAAATTTTTTCATGCGGCAAAGGCTCACCGATCACGCCAGTCGAGGCGGTAAAAACCCGCGACTCAGACAATTCAAGCTGATCAGCAAGCGCTTTGCTCAAAGCCGCAACAGAGGCCATGCCACGATGGCCGGTAAAAGCATTCGCGTTGCCAGAATTCACCAAAATAGCAGCGCCCTCAGCCGCCGGCAGGCCCAGCTTTTTTTGGCAATCCAACACCGCTGCTGAGCGGGTGGCCGATTGTGTAAACACGCCAGCTATGCTGGTGCCGGGCGCCAATTCTGCCAACATCACATCGGGGCGGTTTTGGTATTTAATGCCAGCCGCCAAAGTGCCAAACCGCACCCCTGCCACATTGGGCAGCGCGGGAAACTGCGCTGGAGCCAAGGGAGACTTTGCCATATTCAGGCTCCTTTACTGCGATAACAACTCAAAATTTTTCACCGCGCCGGGATCGATTTGCGGATCTTCGATCAGTTCTATATCAGCTTGGCTTCTCAAAACAGCCATCTCAGCCTCAACCGCAGCGCGGCGTAGATCCTCAACGATCATTTCGCGCACATCCTCTAGGGCGGGGCTTTCCACGGCGCGCGTTTCATTCAAAAGAATAACATGCCATCCAAAATCTGTTTTCACAGGCTTTGACACTTCGCCCACTTCCAGTTCTATGACCGCCTGCTCAAACGGCGGCACCATCATGCCCTTGCCAAACCAGCCAAGGTCGCCGCCCCCCGGGCCAGATGGCCCAGTCGAAAAGTCACGCGCCAAAGCCGCAAACTCTTCTCCAGCGTTCACCTTGTCGATCAACTCAAGCGCTGCCGCTTCCGTTTCCACCAAAATATGCGCCGCTTTATATTCCAAGCCTTGATCGACGCCCGAATAAGCTGCTTCATAAGCGTCTTGTATGGCGCCTTCACTGATTGGCTGTTCTGACCATTGTTCAATCATCCGCGCAGCCCGCATCAAACGGCGATCATTTTCAAGTGTTAACCTGATTTGCAGAGAATCAGGAGAGGGACTTTTTTGCGACAGAATAGTCTGCTGCACCAATTGCTCTAAAATCCCATCAAACAATTGGCGATCGGGCAAAGATTTATATTCATTCGGCAAGCTTTCCCGCACCAAGAGCATATGCCCAAGCGTGATTGCTTCGCCATTCACGCGGGCCACAACCGTTTCAGCCGAAACCGCCTCTTGCGCCCAAGCGCCGCTGCCAAATGCGCAGCACGTCGCTGCGAGCAGAACCAATTTATGAAAACCCATCGCCTTTTTCCCTTTATTTATAACCTGCCGCCTCTGGCTGGCGTTGACACTCACTATCGGGGCCCTTACATCGCTTATGGTGTTAAGGCTGCCCGCTTTACACCTATTCAGACTTGCCCATCAGAGCAAGGCCGACATGCAGATAGTTGCATGATTATTGATTGGAGAGACCATGTTAGGGTTCGGAAAACTGGCAAAAAAAGTATTCGGTTCCCCGAATGACCGCGTGATAAAATCAACCATGCCGCTGGTTGCAAAAATCAATGCCTTAGAGGCTGATTATCAGGCCCTCTCTGATGAGGCTATCATTGCCAAAACCGAAGAGTTCAAAACCCGGTTAAGCAGCGGTGCCACGTTGGATGAGTTGTTGCCCGAAGCCTTTGCCAATTGCCGCGAAGCCGCAAAGCGTACTTTGGGTTTGCGCGCGTTTGACGTGCAATTGATGGGGGGAATTTTTCTGCATCAAGGCAATATTTCAGAAATGAAGACCGGTGAAGGAAAAACCTTGGTGGCCACATTTCCCGCCTATTTGAACGCGCTGACGGGCAAGGGCGTTCATGTTGTTACCGTGAATGACTATCTGGCCAAACGTGACAGCGAATGGATGTCAAACGTTTATGGAGCGCTGGGCCTTACCACGGGCGTGGTCTACCCCAATCAAGACGAAGGTGAAAAACAAAAAGCCTATGCCTGCGATATAACTTATGCCACCAACAATGAGCTCGGGTTCGATTATCTACGCGATAATATGAAAAGCGAACTCTCGCAGATGTATCAAAAACAACATCATTTTGCGATTGTGGATGAGGTTGATAGTATCCTGATCGATGAAGCCCGCACGCCCTTGATCATTTCGGGGCAAGCGCAGGACCGCTCGGACTTATATCAAGCCATCGACGCTGTGATCCCAGACCTGACCGAAGAGCATTACACGCTGGATGAAAAATCCAGAAACGCGAACTTCACCGATGAAGGCAATGATTTCTTAGAAGACCTATTGCGACAAAAAGAGATCCTGCCCGAAACCCAAAGCCTATATGATCCGGAAAGCACATCACTCGTACATCACGTCAATCAAGGCCTGCGCGCGCATAAGCTTTTCACCCGCGATAAGGATTATATCGTGCGCAACAATGAAGTTGTGTTAATCGATGAGTTCACTGGGCGTATGATGGCGGGGCGGCGCCTGTCGGACGGGCTACACCAAGCCATTGAAGCCAAAGAGAATTGTACAATCCAGGCGGAAAACGTTACCTTGGCCAGCGTGACGTTTCAAAATTATTTCCGGCTTTACGATAAATTGGCAGGCATGACCGGTACCGCCAATACCGAAGCCGAAGAATTCATGGAAATCTATAAGTTGGGGGTCGTAGAAGTGCCAACGAACCGCCCGATTTCGCGCATTGATGAAGATGACCGTGTGTACCGCACCGCAGATGAAAAATATACCGCGATCGTCGAAGAAATCCAAACAGCGCATGCGAAAGGTCAGCCAATTTTGGTTGGCACCACTTCGATTGAAAAATCTGAAGCCCTGTCTCAAATGCTGAAAAAAGCCAAGATCCAACATAATGTTTTGAATGCGCGTCAACATGAGCAAGAAGCACAAATAGTCGGGGATGCCGGGAAATTTGGTGCGGTGACGATTGCCACCAATATGGCCGGTCGGGGAACGGACATTCAATTGGGCGGCAATGTTGAGATGAAAATGTTGGGCGCCTTGGCGGAAACACCAGAGGCGAACCCAGAAGATTTGCGCCGTACGATTGAAGACGAAACCAGCGCAGAAAAGCAGCGGGTTTTGGAGGCGGGCGGTTTATTCGTTTTGGCCACCGAGCGTCATGAAAGCCGGCGGATTGACAACCAATTGCGTGGCCGTTCGGGCCGCCAAGGCGACCCGGGTCGATCTTCGTTTTTTCTCAGCCTTGATGACGACTTGATGCGGATCTTTGGCTCTGAGCGCTTGGATAAAGTCTTGTCGAAATTCGGAATGGAAAAAGGCGAAGCCATTACCCATTCTTGGGTTAACAAATCGTTAGAACGCGCTCAGTCAAAGGTTGAGGGCCGCAATTTTGATATACGAAAGCAATTGCTTAAATTCGACGACGTGATGAATGATCAGCGGCGCGCGATTTTTGAACAACGCTTGGATATTTTGCAATCAGAAGACTTGTCGGATGTGACTCAAGATATGCGTCATGATGTGATTGACGATCTTGTGACCACCTATATGCCACCAAAATCCTATGCAGAACAATGGGAAAGCGAAGCCTTACAGACGGCTGTTGCAGAGCAGCTGAATATGGATTTGCCGATCACAGATTGGGCAGATGAGGAAGGCGTGGATGACGAAAGCATTCGTGAGCGCCTTGAGGATGCTTCAGATAAAATGATGGCGGAAAAAGCCATTGCCTTTGGGCCCACAACGATGCGGCAAGTCGAAAAGCAGGTACTTTTGCAAACGATTGACAGCAAATGGCGCGAGCATCTGATAACGCTTGAGCATTTGCGCAGCGTGGTTGGCTTTCGCGGATATGCCCAGCGCGACCCCTTAAATGAATATAAATCTGAGGCTTTTCAATTGTTTGAAAGCCTGTTGACCAGCTTACGCACCGATGTAAGCAAACAGTTATCATTGGTTCGGCCGATGACAGAGGCCGAGCAGCAGGCGATGATGCAGCAGATGGTTGCGCAGCAAAAGCAAACCCAAGCCCGAATGCAAACATCACAAACAGCCCAGGCAGAAAGTGGATTTGTTGAAGATGATCCGTCAACTTGGGGAAATCCAGGACGCAATGATCCATGCCCCTGCGGCTCTGGAAAGAAATTCAAACATTGCCATGGCCGGTTAAGCTAAGCGCAGATTTACCAACTAGAATTTGCTCAAAACCGCTGAACATTTGACATGGCGCCAGCGGCAAAATAAGACGGTGTGATAGTCGATGTTCCCGTCGTCGGTCCCTTAGCTCAACTGGATAGAGCAACTGCCTTCTAAGCAGTAGGTTGCAGGTTCGAGTCCTGCAGGGATCGCCATATTTTTAGCGTAACTTATTGAAATTCCTTCGAGTTTAATCATTGAGGGAGACCGTCGTGTCACACATTCCGTACACATTATGCCGTTCAGGCACATATTATTATAACCGCCGTGTACCTAAGCACGCAGTTCAAGCTTATGGCTCATTCATCAGGCAAGCCTTATCCAAATGCCCTGAAGAAGCTGAGGCTTATGCAAAACGTCTGGGTAATGTATTGGAGGGATCTTGGAGTACTACGACCTCAATACAGCCTGTCGATATTCCAACTATTCTTTTAAGCTTTAAACCAAGATCTTTTAAACTTTCTGAAATTGCAACGGAATATGTGGTAGTAAAAAGCATTGATCCTCGCCCACCGAGAATAGCTCTGCAGTCTTTTATCTCTTTGGCGGGAGATAGAGATGTAGGAGAATACATGCGTGAAGATGCCAAGCTTTTTCTTCGTCACCTAGAAATGAGCGGTAATAAAACCGCAACAATCAGAAAGCGTATCAACAGCATTTCTGCTATTCTTAACTATGCCTATGCAGAGCTGGACTTAGATAAGCGTAATCCATTCTCAAGGCTATTCATCAAGGGAGAAGGTGAAGATAGCCATAAGCGAGGAACTTTTTCCAATGAGCAACTCAAATGGGGATACGACAAGGCTTTAGCTTCAGGCAGTCAGATCAAGTTACTAATGCCTCTCTTAGGGGAAACAGGCTGTAGGCTGGCAGAGGTCGTGGGGTTGAAGCTTGAGGATATCGATCTTGTGAATGACCTGATCCATATACGACCTAATTCAGCAAGAAGGTTAAAAACCAAAAGCAGCCAGAGGACCTTACCCTTGGTTGGATATGCGAAGCTGGCTATGGAACAAGCACTGAAGCAAGCAGATGATACCTACCTGTTCCCAAGATATATCAGAGATGGAACGTGTTATGCCACGCATGCGTCTAATGCGTTGAACAAGTGGCTGAAGAAGGACTTTGATGGTCTGACCGCACATTGCCTCAGGCATACATTTAGGGATCGTCTAAGAGCTGTAGAATGTCCGATGGATCTGATTGATCAGATTGGTGGATGGAAGTCGATAAGCTCAATTGGGAATGGCTATGGGAAAGGATACAGGCATGCGCAAATAAGGACAGTTATTGAACGGATCAAAGTAGGGCATCGAGTATTAATTTCGTGCCAGTCTATCGGATAATGACTGTGAAATTCAAATACGCACAGAAACCTAAAAATCAAGCTCATTACTGAATTCTGAAAGGTTACTTATCAGCCTATCAGATGCTTCTTGGTTATTAAGCATTGGCGCAATCCATTTTTCATCTGCCCCATATGTAACACCTAACTGAAAATACTGGTTTGCTTCTTTCTTGTTCCCTTCCTCAGAAAGAACTGCTGCATAAAACCAAAGAGGCATACCACCTAAGTCAGGATCGGAAATCACAGGCTCTAAAAGTTCTTTCAGCATGTCGTACTCACCAAGTGCATAAAGTACTCCCGAGTAAAGTCTCGTAACTTGATAACTTGAATCTACTGGTTCAAGCTCCAAGCTCTGCCGAAATGAAGCTGCTGCTTTTTCTAAATTTGTGCAACGGCTATAGATAAACCCTGAAACAATAAAATTGTCTGAACTGGAGCTCGGGTTTTTAATTCTGTTCAGAAGGTCAATAGCGTATTCGCAGTTTGCGCCAAAGTGCTCCAATTCAATAATCGCTCTTATTAAATAATCGTCATCTCTTCCCCTGTTATTTACGAGGTCATCGGATAGTTCCAGCATTATTGATTTGTCGGCCTCAGGATTAGCAGAATAACCAAGTAAGACTTGCTGGTGTAAATCCCATACTTTAAAATTTTGAATCACAGATTGATCAGCTCCCAGCTCTTCTAGTTTTTTCGTAATTTCAATAGCTTTTGAATTGCCTTCTTTAGTCCACTTTCTCCACTCTACATCCCTATTAATTGCCAAGATAAATTGTTGGTATGTTTTAAAGTCCTTTTGAAAATCCAGAGCCTTCTTTCCCTCTACGGCTTCTACTTGAATTGTTTCTAAGATTTTTCTGCCTATGGAGTCCTGAACCTCAAATATTTGTTCTAAATTAAAATCTTTGTTTATAGACAAAAGTGCCTGTTGATTTTTCAATTCAGAGACTTCGACAAAAAGACGAGAGTTTGAACCAAACGTTTGTATCGTTCCCGATATAACAAAGCTTACGTTGAATCTTTCTATCAAGTCCGCATCGGAGAAGTTTTCTTCTTCGATGGCGTATGCCGTCCCACTAGCTAGTGTCTTTATACCTACATATTGAGATAAATTTGAAATTAAACTTTCTGTGATAGCCTTGCTCACTAAGTCATCATCTTTGCCAAGTGATGAAAATGGCTTAACCAAAATGACAGGCTTGTTCGACTTTACTTCACTGTTAACTGCGTCATTGCTGGAAGAAAATAAAGAATTTTGCAAAAAAACAGTCAGTGTTATTACAAAAATTATTAACATCAAAAATATTACTGTTCTTGTAGCATTATTTTTGATCGAGTTTAGTTCTTTTCGTGTCTCTAAACCGTCCAAAATCAGATCATAAGCATGGAACTCATTCTGCTTAACCTTTTGAAGACCAATGTCGTTGAACTCATGAGAGGTCTTGCCTTTGACAAAATCATAGACGCTTTTTGATAGCGTTATCCCACCTGTCTGAGCCAAAGCTTCTAGCCTTGCAGCTATATTTACCCCATCACCTAGGAGGTTTTCTTTTTCTTTTACCACATCGCCTGAGTTGATCCCTATGCGGAACTCTAGCTTTACTGTGGTATGCTCAGAATCATTCCTCGTGTTAATAGCATTTTGAAACTCTACAGCGCATTCAACTGCTGAGACTGCACTTGGAAATTCCGCCAGGAAAGAATCTCCACCCGTATTAAACAAGCGGCCCTTATGCTTTTCAAATAATGCAGTTAAGATTTTCTCGCAGGCACGAAGGTTTTTAATTGTGCTGCTCTCATCTGCTTCCATATGTTTGCTATACCCAACAACATCGGTAGCAAAGATGACTGCAATTTTACGTTCAATTTCTTCTTCAGACATTAAGCTCGCCACACATGAAAGTTTTATGTTGAGCATGCCGTGTGTTGTACAAAGTGTCTAGAAAAACGTAGCGAAATTATTTTCAATACACCATGCTCCACTCAGGAACCCAACTTTCTCGATCTGGCTTTGCTTTAAACTCCTGAAATAGCCCCAACTCTTTCTGATGCCTCTTGCTTGGCTTGGCTGAATAAGACCCTTCGTGTTGCTTGGTATCAGATGGATGAGGCTCATCCTCTATCGTATCAAAGTAATCAGTGGTGTGCTCCACTACGGGATGCGTAACTCCAGTAATAAGCTCAAAGGCTGACTGCATTTCTTTGTGCAAGATACGATCATATCCAAAGGGTACCACGTAGCTGTCATGTACCGTTAGAATTGGGCATTGGTAATGATAGGTGAAACGCTTAATCAGTTGCTCAGTGATCTGGCTGTCATGGAACATGAGGTCTATACCAGCCCCTGATGCCATCTTATGCGCTATTGGTTCATGCTTGCGCTTTAGAGCTTCTAGCATTGATTTAAGCTGGTCGTTCTTAAGGTTTTTCTCTGGGCGCCCAGTCTCTGCTTGGAATCTAAAGGCTTGGAAGGCCTTTGCCTCATCATCAGCGTTTATGGCTGTGAGCATCAGTAATTTTAACGCTGCTCTAAGGTTTATATCTGGATCAATATCATTGATGCCATGCAGCTGATAAGGATCTTCATTAATCTCGGTCCAATAGTTGATCCCTTGCTGACCATAGAGCATCACAATATGCAGCCCAGAGAAGTCAACCTCCGCAGTCATGATGCCATCCATCTTGATTTTCTTACGGTATTCTTTCGGGCATCTTTGCCACCAGCCGCCGTAGAACCTACCTCCCTGATCCCATCTACTGTTGTTAAAAATCCGTCTTACAAATTTGTCCTGCTGATTAATTTGAAGACGCATCTTCTTTTTGCCTCCCCCGATCTCAAGGATAGGTCTTTCCAAATCATAAATATCGATATGAGTCTTGGCTAAGAGTTGATTGTAATCGGCAAGTAGTGATCTTGCAGAGATCACAAAGGGCGTGTCTTTGTAATCTTCGATGTCTTTTTTTACTTCATCCCGTAAAACAACGGGCTCTCTTGCTTCATGGGAGTGGATTAGGAATTGGCTGAACTTTGCGGCTTTGAATTTTTCAATTAACCAATCAGTGGCCCAAAGACGTGATCTGAAAGCAATGCCACTAACCCGATCATTAAAGCCTCGCTTTTCGTAAATTATATCCTCCGCTACCAGAACATCTACGATGTCTCGGATCTTCTTGCTGATATGCAGTTCATTGTATCTGGACTTGGCCTTGTAGGCATTATTATCTCGGCTAAACATGATCTTTAGCTCAGGCTCAGCGCACCAAGCCACATACAGATCGAGCAACAGCACTTTGAGCAGCCTTTTATTGCCTTTCTTATGTCCTTTGATTGATTTGAGAAGTAGGTAAATTTCATCCACAAAGTCATTCACTTCCGAATAATCTGACCATGTGTGAACGTCTAATGGCCTTGAGTTCATATAGTTGATATTATTGGTATCAGAGTTGTTTGAAGTCATTTAATCTCCTTATTATTGTTTATAATTAATTGGTTAAGAGATATTATCTCTATTGAAATAATAGCAGATAAGTTGGCTATAAGCTAGCCTATATACATTACTCAGACGTTTTTGATGACCTTCTGTAAATCAGCAATATTAAACTGGTTAACACACCCCCAGCTCACCTCACTGTCAAAGCCCAAGTATATATAACGGGCATAGGGGGTGTGGGCCATGCGGTGCTACCCACTGTTAACCGATGAGGGTGTCACCATTTTAAGTTGAAAACAAACTTTTTATACTATTTTTCTTTCTGAAAACTTTTGGTTTTACCTGACACACCTGACACCAAGGGCTTCTTAGATCTATGATTTGCGATCTATTTAAGAATGAAGAATTAATATGAAACTGAAATGAAAATCTGGATTACCAAAAATTTTCAATTAGGGTTGATCAAAAAATAGGCGATTTGAAGGTTTTTTTTGGTTTCAAATTTTTTCACTTTGATGATGTGACTTGTAGGTCTAACCTAAAGATATGGGATTTTATGATCCAAATTTTCACAAAGCGATCAAATGAAAAAAGGGAGGAAACATTATGGGTGAACCAAATTTTATTGTGATAACTGGAGCGACAAGCGACACAAACGATAGAGCAGGCTTAATCGGTGCAATGGGTGATTTCGCCCAAGAATGCAAAGATAATGGCGCCATGCGTATTACATACGGCAGCGTTTTAAGTGGAAAGCATCCAAACGCCTTAATATTTATTCAATTCTTTGAAAGCCTAGCAGGGTTTGAGAATGTGATGAAGGCAATTCCAAACTCAAAACCGTATGGGAGCATGATTAAGGATCATGCAACAAAACCCTTTGTTCGTAATGTTATGCAGAGTAAAGCAATACCCTTTGAACCTACATTATCACCAATGCCAAACTATTTAGTTCTTACTCGGGCAAGGCCAAAGACTTTAAATGAGGCCGAGTTGATAAACTTACTATCGTCCACCACTTCAACGTTTAAAGAACATGGGGCTCAAACATTAAGATTTGGCCATACCGTGACAGGAAACGATATTGGGACTTATCTACTGGGCGTCACATATCCCTCAATGGCTGCAATTGAAGCAACATACACTGATCTTGCAACCAATCAGGCCTTTGCAAAACTTTCTGCAGGTATTGATGTTGATATGAGATCGATAGTGAGAATTGCAGGTATACTTTAAAAAGTTTCCTGGTTACGCACTAACTATACAAGTGGTTAACTCACCCCCAGCTCACCTCACTGTCAAAGCCTAAGTATATACAACAGGCACAGGGGGTGTGGCCCATGAGTAACCCTAAATGATAACCAGATATTGTATCGAAACAGGCGGCTTACCGTTTGGAATGAGTTTTACCAAATAGCTACATCGAGTGACCCTCTGTCGTCCCACCTCTTTGACACATCCTGTCACATATTAAGGTATAGGTTTTGTGCCGACAGGCTATCCTAACCGTGTGGCACTCACTGCATTACTCTACGAAAGAGTGTCTCATTCCATGTATGGTAGGGATTGCGACTTTTAAACTTGTAACCATAGTGATGTGCTAGAAAGCGCATAACGTGTAGTGCTTTTGCTGTGTTTCCTGTTGTGCATCAATTTAAGCGAGAAAATACTCACAAGTGATCAAGCTAATGCAATTGTATATGAGACATACAGGGAACATGGGTATTCTTGTGGTTTAAGTTTATATGGGGTTTCAGGCAGATGAGGTTTTAATATTAGGTGATTTTGTTTTTTGAGCGTTTTTATTAGCCTGCAACGCATAAAAACATGCGAGGTGGGGAGCCAGCTGTATCTCTTCTTCAATTTTTAAGTATCGCATCATATCAGTTTTCTCGCTTTGCCTATTAGACTTGCAGTTTTGTATTCATATTTCACGGTTAACTCTTAAGTATTACGGTTAGTCTCAATCAGTTATCGGCACGTAATCGGACGTTTCACAACTCTCGATGCGTGGCCTGACAAACCCTACTTTGAAAGCTCCACTGATTATGCCTAGAGCAAGTGTTGCCTCTGCGACAATTTGGAACAAACACTCAAGCAACGGAGCTTAAAATTTGTTCAAAATACTTAACCTTGACTACAAAAGGCACTCGTTCGAAATATAAATTATA
>Ga0233451_10002150_pt1 | contig 18247 bp, 22 predicted proteins | sample 011ome_29_FD_183052 | JGI IMG/M metagenome (GOLD analysis project Ga0233451, IMG submission 183052) | Coastal salt marsh microbial communities from the Groves Creek Marsh, Skidaway Island, Georgia - 011504CT (spades assembly) | ecosystem: Environmental > Aquatic > Marine > Intertidal zone >...
TCAGAACATTCAATGCCTGGTGGTTAGCCCCAGTTATGCGTATCACCGGTTTCCGGTTCAGCAAAGACTACCGCTGGGAGATCACCCTCTACCACACTGCCATATATCGGCTTGTAGACACTGTCGGTGCCAATGTTCGCGCCGGTCGGATCGGGGGTGCGTCATGAGCGTCCTAGCCCCTACCAAACCTGAAGGTAAGTCCTGGCGTACTGCTAAACTCTTCGCTGTAGACTTTACAACTATATATCTCCGCAAGATCCACCAGGGGCTACCGGTCTCTGGTGAACGCATGGTCTGGGCTATCCCGGGGCATAAGCACGTGCGTATCTGCACACCCATCACAAACCTTAAGTTCCGTATGCGCCGGGACCAATGGGACCAAAGCCCGGTCAGGAGTGCGTCATGAAGATCACACGATTGAAGAGAGGCTATCGCATCAATATGTCGGACATAGAGTTTGAGTTATATGTGCGTCTAATTGATGCTGGATCAGCAGATATGCAAGACCCAAATTTAAATGATCCAATTGAAAGATATTATGATCGGATTAATGGCACATCGAAAATCAGTAGCTGGTTTCAAATTGCTGACGACAGGAGAGGCTCATGAATATGTTAGAGCTATACCGCAGTCACCCGGACATCATCTGGGAAAACACCAAGACAGGTTCACCTGCGACAGCCAAGCATTTGGCTGAGTGCATGAAGCGCATGGAAGACTTTTGTTGCTTTAGTGACTTCGGTGACCGCCAGATCGACAACTTCAAGCCTTTAGACATCAAGCTATGGCTTAAGTCCCTCGAGCAGCGGGGCCTGTGTGGTGCTTCACAGAACCGTTACCTGGCAGCTGTGTCACGTGTGTTCAACTACGCCATCGAATATGAGCTTATGGACAAGCGTTCACCGGTATTGAAGTCACATTGGCGCAAACCATCTGCACCCCGGCCTTTAAGTTACACCCCGGAACGTGTGAATCAGCTGATTCGGTTCTTTAGATTGTCTGATGCACCATGGCTTGCTGACATGGCTGTCCTCAGTGTCAACACTGGGATGCGCCTGGGCGAGATCCTGATGCTCGATAAGGGTGAAGCTGAGGTCAAAACGGATGAAGATGGGGATCGCTTTATATGGCTTCCTGAGACCAAGAACGGCGACCCGCGCAAGGTTTACTTAAACCAGGACGCAGAGGCCGCTGTAGAGGCTCTAGCGGCGATTAAAGGGTATTATAGCCACCGTAAGTTCTATGATACCTGGACTGAGGCCCGCCGGATGGTCTGTGGTGGTGATAAAAACGCTGTATTTCACACATTTCGCCACACTGCTGCCACGAAAATGGCTAATGATTTAGGCATCAATACTGAACTCATCGGTAAAGTGCTTGGTCATCGTTGCAGTGACACGACTGCAAAGTACATTAAGCTAAATGAAAAGACCCAAAAAGACGTTGCCCGGCTAATGGCTGGTTGACCAGTTCCGCTTTTGTTCTTATAGGTATTAGAATGTATAGTCCCCACTTAACAGACCCAAATCTGATCCACCAGTCCAAAGATTGGCGGTTAGGTGGGGACACAAGTACGCCCGACTGTAGTGTTTTTAAGTATACTGGTGTCCATAAGTGTCCGGCACCACGGCGTCCAAGATCGCCATGTGTTAACTTTGGTTTTCACTCTCTCTATACAAGCAATCCAACACACTATTTTAGCTAAAACACCCCTTATTAAAAACCTCATTAAATCAATGGTTTATTAATATGTCCACCCTAGGCAGAAAGCAATTGGGTTTGAGACATAAGGAGTGTTTACTATGGCTACTAAAGTTACTAAAGATCTGTCTACAACTACCACTTTATTAAACTCTAAATACCCATCAGTGTCTAAGTTACCTAAGTCAACCGCAGTTTACTTAGATGAGATTAGACGTGAGTATAAGATGCAAGTTGATGGTCGTAAAAGGTATCAGAAGAGACAAGAATCCTTAGGGAGCCTAAGTAACAGAAACAGTTCCAGCAATTTGGTCGAAAGTGCTTTAGATGTCGTTTCCGAAGCTCTGAGGGATGATGTAAAACGTGTATTAGCTTCAGATGCTAATAAGACTGGTCCAACTCCTGGCTGGTTAGATACATATACAAAGTTAGACCTAGACGTCCTGGCTTTGCTTGGTCTTAGTACGTTTATGGACTGTGTTGGCTCCAGTAAAACAAAAGGTAGAACACTTACCTTACTTGGTCGAGCCGTTGAGATGGAACTGTTTGCTAAGCGGCTCCGTGAGTTCGATGATAAAATGGCAAAACGTATTGATGACCAGGTCAGAAAAGCTCATTCATCGATGCGATACCGTATCAAAGCTGCCAAAGCAATTGCTAGAAAGTCTGGTTTTGAAGTTAGTAGCTGGGACGTGGCAACAACCGGTAAAATGGGTGCGCCTTTGTATAATGCTATTATGGAACACTCAAATCTCTTTGAAGAGTGGACGTTGATCAAAAACAAGAAGTCGATCACGTATATTAACCTTACCGAAGAGGCTGATGAGGCCATGGTAAACATGGATTTCGTAGCTTCGTGGCAAGCACCTATGTTTAGTCCTATGATTGTCGAGCCAAGGCCTTGGACGTCTCAGTATTCAGGTTGTTACATGGATGACAGCATGGCGGCTCAAGTCCCTTTGGTAAAATCCGCTGTAGGACGTCAGCGTGTTCTAATCGATGAGGGTATAGATAAAGGTACGCTTCAAAGTAAACTGGACGCTCTTAATGCTATTCAGTCCACACCTTTTACCGTAAACGATTACACACACCAGGCTTTGTTATGGGCGTGGAGAACCAATCAGGTTGTCCAAAACATGCCAGTCTCACAAAAGCTTCCACTTTTGGAACGCCCCACCAACTGGGATAATATGGATGTTGAGCAGCGTAAAGGCTGGACAATCGATGCACGTAACATCGTGAAGAAAAACCGTGAGATCACTAGCGGTCGCCTGGTCATGAAACAAGACCTTGTAACGGCCCAATCTCTGAGCCAGTGGTCTAAGTTTTACCTGCCCCATAACTGGGATTTCCGGGGAAGAGTTTACCCGGTGCCTTCATTTTCCCACCACCGGCATGATTGCATCAAAGCTTTGTTCTACCATACAAACACTAAGCCTGTGGGTGAGGATGGTTTGTATTGGATTAAACTGAAGGTAGCTGATAATGGGGACTTTGATAAAATCAGCAAGAAACCTTTAGCACAAAGGATCGAATGGGTAGATCGTAACTTGGAGAATTGTTTGGCGGTTGGTCGAGACTTTGAGGCCTCAATCGATCTTTGGAGAAATGCAGACAAACCTTTCCAGTATCTTGCGGCTTGTCGTGAACTTTACATGGTCCATGTCGCAGGTCTGGATTACCAGAGTGGTCTTCCGATTGGTTTAGATGGATCCAATTCTGGCGTACAGCATTACTCAGGGGCTGCTTTAAGTGCCGAAGGGTTCCACGTAAACCTGACTGTCTCAGAAGAGCCTCAAGACCTTTACGCTAAAGTGGCTGACCATGTCGTAACGTCAATTAATAAAGATGATGCGTCAGATGCAGTCGTGAATGCATGGCAGAAGTTTGGTGTGGGACGTAAGACGGTCAAACGTAATGTCATGACCTACCCCTATAGTTCAAACCTTTATGGCTTCAGGGACCAGATTGTAGAAGACTTCATGCGACCCATAAACAGCCAAGTGATGCGTAAGCAGATCGAAGCAAACCCTTTTGAGGTTAACCGGGATGGTGGTTTTAAAGCTGCCGGTTACTTGGCTCGAAAGTCCTGGGTGGCAGTAAATGAAATCATTGCTGATGCAGCAGTCGGGATGGATTTCTTTCGTAAGCTAAGTCGGCTGACGTCCCATGAAGGTAAACATATGGAATGGGTAACCCCTTTAGGGTTCCCAGTCGTTCAAAGATACAGCGGCACAAGCCTAAAGAAGATTAAGATGTTCTTGTATGACCGTGAAACAAAGGTTCGCCGCCGGTCTCAGATCACCTACAAAGAGGCGTCTGGTACAATTAACAAGCCTAAGTCTTCATCGGCTGTTGCGCCTAACATCATCCATAGCCAGGACAGCTGCCACTTACACATGACTGTTTTGGAATGCATGGAAAAGCACAATGTCAGGGATTTCTTCATGATCCACGACAGCTTTGGTTGTGTCCCGGCAGACGCCTGGTCGATGTACTATGCAGTGAGGACAACCTTTATACAGCTTTATACAGAGAACAACCTTTATGAAGACCTATTAAACCAGGTGAAGCAGCAATTGGATAACCCAGATGCAGTCGATTTACCTGAGTTACCGGAGCGTGGAGACTTAGACCTAAGCCAGGTCCTCGATAGTCGATACTGCTTCATTTAATCCTAATACGTGCCGCTAGGGGCTAACGTAGCTGGCAGAGTAAGACTCGCAGAAAGCCTAGCATAACCTTAGAGAGCCTATCGAGGGTCGTCCTAAACCGGGGCGGCCCTTTCTCTATGGTCCCTTCCACACATTTCACGGAGTTTCCAATGCACCCACGAGAAAGGGTGCTTGGTTTGGCACGTCTGGCTGTTGAAGCCGGGGAGCCAATCCCAGTTGACGTAATCGCAGAAGCTGAAGCCTTAGGGATCTATGCGTCTGCTTTGGGTCAACCAAGCACACCCACACTAGAACAATTAAGAGCGGAAAAGGAGAATACCAATGGCACAAGCCAAGTTACCATATCAGACGAACAAGGGCCGCGCACAATATCCCTGGCTGACATCGCCCGATACTAAGTATGACAGTGACGGCGTTTATCACACGTCACTTATCGTCCCAGCCGAACAGGCAAAAGCTATTATCGATCAGGTTAAAGAGTTTGCCAAAGATGAGATGGGTAAAAAGGCACAAACAGCCCAGATGCCCTTCAAAAGCGACCCGGTCACTGGTGAGATTATCTTCAATGCCAAGACTAAGTTCGAGCCGAAGTTTTACGATTCATCAGGTTCAATCCTTGTAGGCAATAAAATACCAAAGCTGTACCGGGGAGCTATTTTGAAACTGGGCGGTAATTTTACAATCTATGATCTTGGGTCAAACCATGGCGTTAAGATGAACTTGAGTAAAGTCCAAGTCATTGAGTTAGGTGACCCTAATCAGGATGATGGTGAAGGCTTTGATGCAGTCGAAGGTGGCTTTATTGCCCAGGCTGTTGCAGCGGATACCTTTGACGACAGTGGTGATGCGGATGGCGAAGCGTCCTCGAACTACAACTTCTAAGGTAAGACGTGACGCAATCAAACATGGTTATAGGTCAGGCCTCGAACACACGATCTCTCAGCAACTCGAGAAAGCCGGTGTCCCGGTAATTTACGAACAAGAGAAATTAGCCTACGTATGGCCCTCGAGGCCCTCGACCTACACCCCAGATTGGAAGCTGCTAACGAAAGACGGCAGCTATTTTTATGTCGAATCAAAAGGACGCTTCCTGACTCAAGAGCGTCAGAAGCACCTCCTTTTGAAGGAACAACATCCAGACATCAACATCAGGTTTGTCTTCAGCAGTAATCAGAAACTCTACAAAGGTTCAAAGACCACTTACTCAATGTGGTGTGAGAAGCATGGGTTTCAGTATGCGTTCAAGACAATCCCTGATGCATGGTTGGAAGAATAGTGCATTAAGGGAGCGACACTATTATGGAAGCCTCACAGTTAACCGAAAGTAATTTAGTAGGACATGGGCCATGCGACAGCTGCGGAAGCTCAGATGCCCTGGGAGTTTATGATGACGGACATTCGTATTGTTACTCCTGTTCGACCTACCAACCATCTGGCGAGGGATCTCAGGTCCCGCAAGTATCGCCTAAAGAGACGCCCCAGCAAAAAGCGTTACTCAAGGGTGAAATTAGGTCGATTAAAGCTCGAGGATTAACTGAAGAGACTTGCCGGAAGTTTGGTTACCTGGTCAGCCAGTATAATGGAGAGCCTGTCCAGGTAGCCAACTACCGCAATAAAGATGGTGTCGTGGTAGCCCAAAAGCTACGCACTGCAAACAAGGACTTTAGCATCTTAGGTGATGCTAAAAAGATGACCCTCTACGGATCACACCTGTGGAACAAGGGGAAGAAGCTGGTGATATGTGAAGGTGAAATTGACACCTGCACAGTCTCACAGATTCAAGGGCATAAGTGGGCGACTGTCGGCCTGCCTAACGGCGTGGCAGCTGCCTCACGTACAATTAAAGACAACTGGGATTACATCATGGCCTTCGATGAGGTCATCTTGATGTTCGACCAGGATAAACCAGGGCAAGATGCTGCACTGAAGTGTGCTGAGATCTTCCCTGCCGGTAAAGTTAAGATTGCCGGTCACTTGCCTTTCAAAGATCCAAATGAGTGCTTACTCAATAATGAATCAGCAGCTGTCGTAACTGCCATCTTCCAGGCTCGAGACTATCGGCCCGATGGTATCGTTGCGGCGTCTGACTTCGATACAACAATTGGTTTGGATGATGCTGCTTCATCCATCAGTTACCCCTACGAACGCTTAAACTCTATAACAGGCGGAATCCGTAAGGGCGAAATGGTAACCATATGTGCAGGGTCGGGGTCAGGCAAGACAACCTTTTGTAAAGAAATAGCCTACCACCTACATCAAAACCTAGATCAACAGGTTGGTCTTCTTATGCTCGAAGAAAGCAACAAGAGGACTTTACGTGGCCTGGTTGGACTTCACCTTAATAAGAACATTACGGTGGACCCTAGCCAGGCAGCCCAAGAAGAGATCGAAGAGGCCTTCAGAGAGCTATTTGCTCCCACAAAGCCCCCTCTGTACCTCTTCGATCACTGGGGTAGCTCAGACGTTGATCTAATATGTCAGCGGATTACCTACATGGTCAAAGCTCTAGGCTGTCAGTGGATCATCCTCGATCACGTATCAGTCATGGTGTCAGGCCTGGCAACCGGCGATGAACGAAAGCTCATAGACATTGCGCTTACCAAGCTTGCAACGCTCACACAAGAGCTACAGATAGGCTTGATTATCGTAAGCCACCTACGCCGCCCAGACGGCGACAAGGGCCATGAGGACGGCGCAGTGGTCCGTCTAGGGCAGCTTCGAGGTTCACACTCGATTGCCCAGCTTAGTTCCATGTGTATCAGCCTACAAATAGACCCTGATGACCCTGCCGGGGACACCAGGTCTATGCATGTTTTAAAGAACCGTTGGTCCGGTGAGCAAGGCTACGCCGGGACTATTAAGTACAACCGCGCAACTGGACGCTTATTAGATCAAAAGGAGATGTTCTGATCATATGGGCAAACGCAGTAACTTTGAGCGTGTTCCCAGAGACTTTTACCCTACACCAGAAGCCGCACTAGCCCCTCTAACGGCAAGTGGCTGTCTTAGCCCCTACGTCACCTACGCTGAGCCATGTGCAGGGCAGGGTGACCTTGTAGGGTATCTAAACAAAAGAGGTCTTCAGTGTCTCTACACAAACGACATTGAACCTCACCCTGGGAATGACGAAACTAAGGACTTCCGGGACATCACAATAGAAGACGTTAGAGGTTGTGATGTCATCATTACGAACCCGCCATGGGAACGTAAGCTACTACACCAAGCCATCCTACATTTCACATGGATGAAGCCCACCTGGCTTCTGTTCGATGCTGACTGGATGCACACCAAACAATCCATACCGTACTTACAAAACCTTCACACAGTAATCAGCGTTGGGCGTCTCAAGTGGATCCCCGGCTCGAAGTCGTGTGGGAAGGACAATGTCTGTTGGTATGGCTTCGGCAAGTTTCCCCCACGCCATGGGATCAGATTTATAGGTAGGAGAGCCTAATGAACAAGTTAACTTTAGATGAATACCAGGCAGCTGCGGAACGCACGTTTATCGTTGAGCAAGACAAGATCCCATATTTGCTATACGGATTGGCATCTGAGACAGGCGAGGTCCTGGGCAAGGCCAAACGTGTAATCCGGGATACTGTAGTCCCTTTTGACGATATGTCTTACGAAACACGTAAAGAGATCGCCATGGAGCTTGGCGATGTGCTTTGGTACGTGGCGACACTCGCAGGTCATCTTCAGTTTGACCTTAGCCGGGTAGCTGAGATGAATACCGCCAAGCTCGACCGGCGTATGCAAGCAGATCTGATCACTGGCAGCGGTGACAACAGATGAGGTTGGTCTTCGACATTGAAACCAACGGCCTACTCCCAGAACTAACAACCATCCACTGCATAGCATTTAAGAACATCGACACCAACGAGATCAAAAGCTTTGGTCCTGAGGGTGTCGAGGATGCGTTGTTGTTTCTCAGCAAGGCCACAGAGTTGATTGGTCACAACATCATCAACTTCGACATCCCGGCAATCCAAAAGGTTTACCCAGGGTGGAACACAGAGGCCAAGATCACTGACACATTGATCCTGTCCAGGCTTATCAAAGCCGACTTAAAGAACGAAGACTTCGAGAGAGACCACCAAGCAGACTTTCCAAAGAAACTATATGGCAGTCACGCATTAAAAGCCTGGGGCCTACGTCTTGGTAACCATAAAGGTGACTATGACGGCGGTTGGGACAGCTTCAACGTAGAAATGCTTCATTACATGGAGCAAGACGTCCAGGTAACGCATGACCTTCTTAAGTTCCTACAGCCAGACACATGGTCACAAGAATCCATCGACCTCGAGCATGAGGTCGCACATATTACGGACGCCATAGGTAAGGCTGGCTGGACCTTTGATAATAAGAAGGCCGGGGAGCTATATGCTGCTTTGGCACAAGTGAGGTCCAAGCTCGAACTCGAGATGGCTGACCTCTTCGAGCCATGGGAAATCCACGAAGAGTTTATCCCTAAGGTCAACAACAAGAAGCTGGGTTATGTCAAAGGTGAGCCTTTTACAAAGGTTACCGTGGTTGAGTTTAACCACAACAGCCGTAGACACATCGAGCATTGCCTGAAACTCAAGTATGCCTGGGTGCCTAAGAGCTTTACCCCGGCAGGTCACGCTATCATCGATGACGTGGTCCTGGGTGAGCTTCATTACCCTGAGGCGCAAAAGCTCTCTCAGCTATTCCTGTTGACCAAACGCCTAGGTCAATTAGCGGAAGGTGGTCAGGCCTGGCTCAAAAGAGTGGATGCTGACGGTAAGCTGCGGCACTCAATTGTTTCTAACGGTACTGTGACAGGCCGTGCATCTCATCGATTTCCAAATTTAGCCCAGGTCCCTGCAACCAGGTTGCCATGGGGTCAGCAGTGCCGTGAGTTATTCACGGTTGACCCTGGGTATTCCCTGGTTGGTACGGATCTTTCGAGTCTCGAATTGAGATGCCTAGCCCATTTTCTTGATGATGGAGGTGCATATGCGAAAGAAATCCTGGATGGCGACATCCATACAGCAAACCAGAAGGCGGCAGGTCTCGACACGAGAGATCAATCGAAAACCTTCATTTTCGCACTGTTGTACGGAGCCGGAGACGCCAAGATCGGATCCATCATCGACAAAGGTGCCAAAGAAGGAAAGCTCCTAAAAGAGCGTTTCATGGAAGCAATACCTGCCTTTAGGACCTTAAAGAAGGCTGTAGAGCAAGCCTCAAAGCGTGGGTTTATCAAAGGCCTCGATGGTCGCCAGGTTAAGGTGCGAAGCGCACATGCTGCCCTCAATACCCTGCTGCAAAGTGCAGGTGGCCTGATCTGCAAGAAATGGTTGTGCCTGGTTGATCAAGAAATCAAAGCCCAGGGCATCGATGCACAGATCATCGCTTGGGTACATGACGAACTCCAAATCTCAGTCAAGAAAGGAAGCGAACAGGATGTCTGTAATATCGCTAGAAGAAGCGCGGAAAAAGCTGGAGAAAGCTTTGGATTCCGCATCCCAGTCGCCGCCGATGCAACCATCGGGACAACTTGGGCAAATACCCACTGATCCTGGCTCTGACGGTAGTGCCGAAGAGGGCCTAATGAAGATGTACCAAGTGTGCAGGGAAGCCTGGCACAAGGGCTTCAAATGTAAATCTAAGTTCGCAAGGGATAACGCAGAGGTGGTCGCTATATGTGCCACTGAGGGCCTTATCACAACTGAGATCGTCTTAGGCGTCTGGGGTAACACCTGGATGGTCAACGACCAGGGTGCAGCTTTTATGTCGGAGATTGAACATGATTTTGGTTGATGCGGATATCTTACTTTACCAAGCATGCAGCGCAGCTGAAGAGGAAACAGACTGGGGTGACGATGTATGGTCGTTAACTACAGACCTGAAAGACGCTAAGGCCATGTTCCAAGACCGTTTGGCGTTTATTGAAGAGCGTCTGAACAGCCATAAGGTCACTTTGTGTATCTCAGATCAAGTGAACTTCCGAAAGACCGTCTACCCCAACTATAAATCCAACAGGAAGAAGACCAGGAAGCCCCTGGGATACCCTGCCATGGTTGAGTGGGCCAGGGGTAAGTATGATTGCATCACGCTGCCTGGTCTCGAGGCTGATGACGTCCTGGGCATCTTCGCTACGATGCCGCCTAACCAGGACCAGGCAATCATGGTCAGTGATGACAAGGACCTAAAGACAGTCCCGGGCAGACTATACCGGCCTATGTCCGATGAGCTTATGACCATCACTGAGGCTGAAGCTGACTACAACTTCCTGATGCAAACGCTGACCGGCGACACGACTGACGGTTACCCAGGCCTCAAAGGTTATGGGCCTAAGACAGCTGAGAAGCTCTTAGGCAGCCGTCCAGTGTGGTCTTTGGTCGAACAGGCCTACATCAAAGCCGGGCAGACACGTGAAGACGCCCTGGTCCAGGCAAGGCTTGCCAGGATCCTTAGGTGGACTGACTGGGACGCCCAGGACTTTAAGCCAATCCTATTTACTGGGGAGACCAAAAGTCATGAAGCGGCATGAGCAATGGATGAAAGACAAGGTCAATGAGATCCAGGATATCGTCAAAGAGCCAGACCTCATAAAGGCCCCACTACATTACGCCCAACACACCAATCAGCCTGTGGATTTCATTATGTCCAACAGGCTTTCTTTTTGGGCTGGCAACGTCATCAAGTATGTGGCCCGGGCGGGTACTAAATTGTATCCCGGGCAAGATCCTATCCAATCCGAAATCAACGATATCAACAAAGCCATTCGTTACTGCGAGATGCGCTTGAACCAACTTTCCGGGAGAAACCCAAGTGATCAGTAATTATCTACCTACCGACTACCAAACATTCATTGCAACATCACGTTATGCTAGGTGGATTGAGGAGAAGGGCCGCCGCGAAACATGGGATGAGACTGTTCATCGTTACATAGATTATTTACAATACCAGATCCCAAACGCTATCAAAGATAATGAATGGAAAGAACTCGAACAGGCGATCCTAGGCTTAGAAGTAATGCCTTCGATGAGGGCTTTGATGACAGCAGGTGTAGCAGCAGATCGTGACAACACCTGCATCTATAACTGTTCATATGTTGCTGTCGATCACCCAAGGGCTTTTGATGAAGCCATGTTCATCTTGCTTTGTGGTACTGGTGTAGGCTTCTCAGTAGAGCGTCAGGCGATCAGTCAGTTACCTGAGATACCAAACACCATTGGTCAGTCTGAGGATGTCATTGTCGTACAAGACAGCAAAGAAGGCTGGGCTAAAGCTCTCAGGAAGCTCATCAGTCTCCTCTATACTGGTGACATACCTAAGTGGGACTTAGACAAGATCAGACCTGCTGGTAGCCGCCTCAAGACATTTGGTGGCAGAGCCAGTGGACCAGAGCCATTGAACGACCTGTTTAATTTCGTTGTAGCCAAGTTCAAAGGTGCATTGGGGCGAAAGCTCAACAGCATCGAGTGCCATGACATCATGTGTAAGATTGGTGAAGTCGTGGTTGTCGGTGGTGTCAGACGATCAGCCATGATCAGCCTGTCTAACCTTAGCGACACACGTATGTCACATGCTAAGTCAGGAAGTTGGTGGGAGAACGAACCACAACGAGCCTTAGCTAATAACTCAGCTTGTTACACAGAGAAGCCTGACAGTGAGACCTTCTTGCGTGAGTGGCTTGCCTTGGTCGAATCCAAGTCCGGTGAGCGTGGCATCTTCAGCCGTGTAGCAGCCGAAGCCCATGTAGCTAAGAACGGTAGACGCGAGACAGGATATGCATGGGGAACTAACCCTTGCAGTGAGATCATCTTGAGAAGCAACCAGTTCTGTAATCTGACGGAAGTTGTGGTTCGAGAAACAGACGACCTAAAGTCACTAAAACGTAAAGTCAGACTGGCAACTATACTTGGTACAATTCAATCAACCTTCACTAAAATGCCATACCTCAGACCTATCTGGACTAAGAACACATCAGAAGAACGACTGCTTGGTGTGTCCCTGACAGGCATCATGGATCATCCTGTTCTTGGTAAGAACATAGACAGTCCTAAGTGGCTTGCTGAGATGAAGCAGGTAGCCATTGATGTAAATGAAGACTATTCGGGTCGTTTTGGTATCGAGGCGTCTGCTGCTATCACGTGTGTTAAACCTAGTGGTACAGTTAGTCAGTTAGTTGATAGTGCCAGTGGTATCCATGCACGGCATTCAGACTATTACATTAGAACAGTCCGGGGTGACAATAAAGACCCTCTGACACAATTCCTAAAGGATGTAGGAATACCATCTGAACCTGATGTGATGAAGCCTGACGCAACGACAGTGTTTAGCTTTCCAACTAAATCACCAGCGAGTGCAACAACACGGAATGCTATGACGGCTATTGAACAGCTGGAACTATGGAAAACCTACGCTGAAGTATGGTGCGAACATAAGCCCTCAGTAACTGTCACAGTAAGAGATTATGAGTGGATGGAAGTGGGTTCATGGGTTTATAAGAACTTCGACCTTTGTTCTGGTATCAGCTTCTTGCCTCACTCAGATCATACCTATGCTCAAGCTCCTTATCAGGAGTGTAGTGCTGCTGAGTATGCAGACATGAAGCAGAAGATGCCTGTCTCTATTGATTGGTCAGCTTTGTCTCTATACGAGAAGGAAGATCACACCAGCGGCAGCCAGACCTTAGCATGTACCAGTGGTGCATGTGAGATCGTGGATATTGCGTCATGAGTGGGGTGCCAACGTACCAGGACATCCTGGATTCACTTGCTCTGCTTGAGATCCCTGAGAAAGACCCATGGGGACGTGAGATCAAACCTACCAAGTCAGCCCGGGGTCAACCTCACTGGGCTGATGTCTATAAGTTCAGACAAGACCAACAACTACGATCAACACTGAGGACCAGCCATGCGAAGTATGACTGAATCCAGTAAGTGTGATACGTGCCAGGTCAACGATGCATACTATTATGTCGCGGGTGTCTACACATGTGCGCCATGTGCCATCGAGGCCATCAAAGCAAAGCTTCCACCTGAGTATAGGAACAGGCCGTTGTATGACGTGTCAGGTGGTCGTAGATCTCAGGACTAAGGGTGATTACCAGGGGTGCCTCCAGCATAGCGACACATCAAGGTGTCTTGGAGTGCAACCCCTGATAACCGTGGTATATGTATAGTTACTTAAGTCGATGAAGCAAGCATCATCTTTAGGGTTAATTAATAGGGTTAATTAGTAGAGTTAATTAGTCCACCCTAAGGAGCTACGGAATATCCCCGGGTATTACTTGTGTATACCTCAGATAACATAGCCCAACTTAAGTCAACTTAAGTCAGCTAAAGCTGATGCCAGTTAACACTGGTCAACACTGGTCAATCATTGGTCAGACATTGGTCAATCATTGGTCAATCATTGGTTGGCTTAGGTTGGCTTTAGTTGACTTAGGTTACACGTCCCGATTTGTTCTTTAAAGAAACGACCCCCATCCGCTTAAATTTCAGAAGGGCAACTAATGCCTAATGTCTGACGTCTGACCATGCATCGTTTTGTCATCTGATACCTTATCAGATTACACCAGTATCTAACGATATCAGTAGCTTACCAGGGTGACCAGGCGATTAGGGTCCCATACCAGGGCTTTCAGGCCCCCATGGGCATATGAATAACATCAATTTCAAAAACAAGGACTAAAGGTTTTGTTGTTGTTGTTGTTGTCCGTCTTTCACTTGCAGGGGTTATCTCCAGAAAACCAAAGGAACCGTCATGGCCTTAGAAACCGCCACCTACATTAATGGCTTAGTTGTCACTAATCCTGTCGCAACCGATGGTCTGGCCCAGGCTGACGACCACATGCGTCTAATTAAGTCTACCATCAAAACCACGTTTCCAAGCATAACCGGTGCTATTACAGCCACCCAGGCAGAGCTTAACGTCCTCGATGGCATCACTAGCTCTACAGCGGAACTGAATATCTTAGATGGTGTAACATCTACAACAGCTGAACTAAACATCCTCGATGGTGTCACAGCGACAACCACAGAGATCAACCACCTCTCAGGTATCACTGGTAACATCCAGTCCCAGATCGGTGGTATCTCTACCGCGCTGGTGAACGATACGACCCCACAACTCGGTGGTCAACTAGACACCAATGGTCAATCCATAGCCTTCGGCAATTGGACTATCTCCATTGACGGCTCCAATAACTTGTCGTTTGCCTACGCTGGCGATGTGAAGCTACGGATTACAGCAGCGGGTGCGCTGGACGTAGAAGATGACATCACAGCCTTCTCAGGTATCTAGTCATGGGTATCGCAAAATCAGGGCCACTCAAGTTCTCCGACTTACAATCAGAGTTTGGAGGCAGTCATCCAATCAGTATCAGTGAATATGGTGATGGCGCAGGGCTAGTAACCAGAGGCATCTCCTATTCAAACTACGGCACTGGCATATCTGGTATGTCGTTACCAAACTACCCTGCCGGAACATCACTCAGGCGACTTGGGTTTTACTACTCAGGCGATGTAGCCAACGTATACACCACCTATTACAGCGGCGGCACAAGCCCAGTTAAGACTGCATGGTCTAACCCAGTATCAGCCAGCTTCAGTGTCTCAACCTACCTCGGAACTCTATCTGCTGGAGATACCTTCGTTGTATGCTCTAGGGCTACTAGCGGCTGGCCTTCAGGCTGGTCTTACGGCGGCTACGATACTGTCATCATCGCTTGCACATTTGGTTCAGCGGCTTCTGCTACAGCCCCTCAGTACGGCTCTAAGCAGTTTCGTATCTACTGCTCATATGATGGCAATAACACAGTGACAATCGGCGGTTACTACAGTGGCAGCAGCACAGGCTACACCTACGGTCAGGCGGCTCTCCAAGGCATTGCGAGGACAAACTAATGGCTATTGATATTACCGCAGTCACTCAGGTTATGGATGTCGATGACACGGTGGCTCTCTTCGAGGTCAACAAGACCCACGAAGGTCAGAACGAGCCTCACTGGACTGTCATGAATTACGAGGGCAACCCTCAGTTGGCTGAAGTCCATCAGTGGCTTGTGTCTACACACCAAGCAATACCGGCTTACAGCAGTCTCACAGATTAGAAAAGGGAGAACCTTACATGGCTATACTCCCTATCCGTGACCTAGGCAGCGCAGGTGTCATCAGTGACGTCAGTAGCTACAACATCCCCATCAACGCATTTAACCATGGTTTCAACGTGCGTTTCGATGAAGGCAAGGTTCTACGTGCGCCTATCTTTCGTAACATCAAAGACACCCTAGGTTTCTCTCCACGATTTACCTATGGCATCGTGCCAGCAAATGGTTTCGACACGGTATTGATGGTGTCGGATGCATGGGCCATCTATGAATATGGGGCTGGCAGTGTCACCAACAGAAGTGGTTCCATCACAGGCTCATCAGACCCACGGCCTTACACAGGCACTTCTCTTGCTGACGTCTCCTACGTTAACCGTCCAGACCGCGTACCAGTGTATCGGGGGCCGTCCGGGACTAACTTTGCTGACCTACCCAACTGGGATGCCTCATGGCGTTGTAGTTCACTGAGGTCATTCGGTGACTTTCTGATTGGCCTCAACATGAGTGAGGGTGCCAACGCATTTCCTTCCCGGGTGAGGTGGTCGGACCTAACCTTAGCAAACCAATACCCAGGATCTTGGGATGACACCGACCCTACAGTCTCCGCTGGTTTCAATGACCTGGTGCAGACCAAGACTGAGATCATCGATGGTGAAACCTTAGGATCTAACTTTGTAATCTATTCCAATGACCAGGTTTGGCTGATGGAATACGTTGGCGGCACGTTTATCTTTAACTTCCGCAAGCTATTCACAGATGTTGGCATCATCAACCAGAACTGTGTTGTTGAGGTCGAAGGTAAACATTACGTCTTCGATGCCTTCGATATCTACATGCACGATGGGACATCTAAACAAAGTATCTGTGATGAGCGGGTAAAGAACTTTGTGTTCTCAACCTTAAACAACCAAGCGTCCGATGTTTGCTATGTTCAGCATAACCCAACATTGAACGAAATCTACTTTTGTTACCAGTCCGGTGATCAATTCGTTAACTTTCCTAACGCTGAAAGATGCAACCGGGCAGCCGTCTACAACTACCGTAACAACACATGGTCTTTCATGGACTTGCCAAACACAAGTTCAGGCACAATTGCTAACGTCAACTCTGTATCAACCTATAACACCAGTACTGGAACATATGCCCTCACTGGTGGTACTTACTACCAGCAGCAAGATAGCTTCGCCAGGCATACCCTTATGGTCGGTGAGACCTTAACAGCTGACGGTATTACCTCAGATAAGCTCTACGGTATTGATTTGTCGGATGCAGGGCAGATAGCTTTCCAGCTGGATACTGAGGCTACCAAGCCTGTGTACCTGGAGAGAACCGGGCTAGACTTAGATGAAGCCGGATCAGCGGTGCGTCAGTATACTGTAGTGACCAGGATCTATCCTCAGGCCTACACAGTTAACACGGCAGACACCACATTGAACTTTGAGTTTGGTGCGTCTGACTTACCTAACGCGACCCCTAACTACTCTAACCTGGCAGTCTTCGATATAGCGGCAGACCATAAGATCGACAGCCGGGCAGCCGGTCGTTACCTAAGCTATCGCGTGACACTTAACGACAACAAGGACTTCGAGATCTCAGGGTTTGACTTGGAGATCACACCGACAGGAGCAAGATAATGGCCTTAAGTGATAAGACCAACCTACTTGTTCAGCCTTACGTCAGAACCCAGTACCCAGTGTTAGATGAGGGTATCAAAAGATACATCCAGGATGAGCTACAACGGATCGAGAGTTCCGTTAGGTCTCTAAGTCAAGCAGCCATCCAGGTGACCGAAGATCCCCCAGAACAGCCAGTAAAGGGCATGGTCAGGTATGCTGTATCCCCTTGGAACCCAGGTTCCGGGGATGGCCTTTATATCTATAATGGCACTACCTGGGTCCTAGTTTAAAAGTACATGACTGACATAAAGATGAGAGCGGCGGTCTCAGCCTTAGAAGCTAGTATCGTTGAGGGTATTGCGTCTGGTGACTTTGTTGACGCCATGGACCAATGTCCTGTCGTACACCATTTTGCTCCACCCATAGAAGAATATGGCTGCGGCACATACGCCAGAGAACTTACGATGCCGAAAGGCGTAACTATCGTTGGTAAGTTACACAGACATGCTCACTTGGCTTTTCTCTTGAAAGGGAAGGTCGCAGTGGTGTCTGAGTTCGGTAAAGAGATCATGGAAGCACCTCACACGTTTTTGTCGCCTCTAGGTGCCAAGAGGGCGTTTCATGCCTTAGAGGATTCTATCCTAACCACAATACATCTAACAAAACACACACAAGAAGAAGCTCTCGAGGATATCGAGGATGAGGTCATATCAGAGACCTACACCGCCTTAGGTATGGAAGAGCCGGACATGAAGATGTTCTACAAAGAACTGGAGAAGATTCAATGGCATGGATAGCAGCAGCAACAATCGGCGGTTCCCTTATTGGGGGATACTTTGGTAATAGTGCCGCCAAGAAACAGGCGGGTGCAAGCAAGTACGCAACAGATATGCAGATGCGTCCATACAATGACGCACGTCCTTTTATTACGGATATGTATAGTGGTGGCGCAGCAGGTCTCGACAATGCATTAAATATGGGTACGTACAGTGGCGCGGGTAATCCAACCTACGCCGGTTTAAGCCCAGACCAGGTTGCCGCCTTAAACAACCAAAAGAACTTCGGAAACACCGGTTTCGGCTACGGTAGCAACCTTGCAGCAGGTGCCGCTGGCTTCGGGAACAACTACAACAACCTATATAACCAGGCATCTTCTGGTAACGCTA
>Ga0233451_10002156_pt1 | contig 18206 bp, 18 predicted proteins | sample 011ome_29_FD_183052 | JGI IMG/M metagenome (GOLD analysis project Ga0233451, IMG submission 183052) | Coastal salt marsh microbial communities from the Groves Creek Marsh, Skidaway Island, Georgia - 011504CT (spades assembly) | ecosystem: Environmental > Aquatic > Marine > Intertidal zone >...
TTTTCAAGCGATATTAACGTAAAATACTCTTTTCTGGAGAGATGTCAGAGTGGTTTAATTTGCTCGCTTGGAAAGCGGGTGTACGGTAACGTACCGAGGGTTCGAATCCCTCTCTCTCCACCAAACACCACCTAGAATTTATATACAAATAAGCATACAAGCCTTTATTTATATACATTTTAGAGTCATACTAATTTTCTATAGATGTCATTGATGTCTATGATATCTACTCATTAAGTGAGTAGAAATGTAGTAGATTATGCTATAATTAGCGTATAAACTGAAATTCTACTCACAACATGCTAACAAACACTCAGGTAAAGGGTTTTAAGGCTAAATCTAAGTTGTATCGAATAGCTGATTCACATGGACTGGCATTAGAGGTTGCTACCAGTGGTTCTAAAATTTGGATACACAGGTATCGATTTAACAAGAAGGCTACTATGATGACACTCGGGCATTATCCAGAAATGTCTTTATTAGATGCCCGTCAAGCTAGAGATGCCAATAAGCAGCTTCTTAAAAAACAAATAAATCCTAAGTCTAAGCAGGCGGCGACCAATAGTAAAAAGCTGTTTAAAGATATGTTTATCGAATGGCATGAGACTCAGAAATCTGCCTGGTCTCCTAGTTATGCTGAAGATGTAATGAGCAGGGCTCAGAATCACATATTTGCCTATATAGGCGACATGTATGTTGATACCATTCAGACTGAAGATGTCATTAAAATGCTCAAAATTATTGAAGCTAAGGGCTCATTCGATACTCTGAAGAAAATGAAAGCAGTAGTAAAACGAGTCTTTCAATATTGCATTGTCCACAAGGTGTCTAGTATCGACCCTACAAGCGTTTTTAATCATGAGACGTTCACCACTAAAAAAAATGTTAACTACGCATCAATAACCAAAGAAAAGGACGTTGCAGGACTACTTAGGGTCATCGATAGTTATCGAGGTAGCTATGAGGTTGGAATGGCTCTAAAGATGGCTCCTCACGTATTTCTAAGGCCTGTAGAGCTGGCTGGCTTATTATGGGATGAAGTCGACCTTGCAGGGCGTTTAATACGCATCAATTCAGAGCGAATGAAAATGAGAAAAAACCATCTTGTTCCGATGAGTAATCAGGTTCACAATATGCTTGATAATCTTAAGCAAGTCAAAGGTAGTAGCGAGTTTGTGTTTACAAGTTTAATTAAAGGTGTTGATAGACATATAACGCCAGACAGTTTGAGAGCTGGATTGAGAAGGCTAGGGTTATCTAAAGATGAGATTACAACTCATGGTTTTAGGCATATGGCTAGTACCATGCTTTATGAGATGGGATATCGAAGTGAGCTTGTTGAAATACAGTTAGCGCATACTGAGAAAAACAAATCTAAAAGTACTTATAATCATGCTGAGTACCTACAAGAGCGTATCGATATGATGCAGCACTGGTCTGATTACTTGGATAATCTAAAAAACAATTAATAATTTCAACATTTACCACTAGACAAGTGCATATCCATATCAGTATAATGACATCTAAGTGTTAGAGATAACGCTGATTAAATTACAATCAAGTACGATAGATTACTTCAGATGCCCCTTTTAAAGGGAACATGGTCTAACTTAGCATCGTTAAGATGCCTAACATGGAGGCTGAAATCTTGGCAAACAAAGACACCCAAGCTGATTTGTATAAATGTAGTTGAGCAGATAACTGCTTAGCATTTTTATATAATGTCGTCTGTTTGCTGTACTGAAACATCTCCAGACGATCAACCTAGGAGAATGTTATGTCTAATAACAATTCAATAAACCTCACGCCAGACGAGGATATTCGTTTCATGAGAATGAAACAGTTAACTAAATACACCTCTTTATCAAGAGCCTATCTGTATAACCTAATCAAAGAAGATGGCTTTCCATCACCAGTGCATCTTAATGGAATTAGAATGTGGAATAAGCCTGATATTGTAGAATGGTTTGAGAAAAAAATCAATGGAGGTGTCTAGTATGAAGTATAAAAATACTGACCTTGTTGATGAAATTAGAAATGTTATTTGGATTACCGAGAAGTCTAAAACTAATGATGAAATTAACATACTAAAGAAGTCTAATCAAAGAACAGGTGCACCAACGCCCAAACTCAAAGAGTTACTTGATAGGCATGTTGGCAATTATTGGAATGCCACAAGCTCAGAAAGCAGTGGTACTAAACTCTATACCAACAGACTAACTTTAAGAATGTCAGATGATTACATGTCTTTCGAAGAGGGGTGATGTGATGAACCTTAGCGAATTAGAAGCGAATAAGACTCATCAAGCAGACACTACTATTATACAAGATTATCCTCTTGTAAGCTTTACCACTGTGTCTAGTGAGACTTTGCATATGACTAAAACATACTCTTATGATCAGGAGAGCAATAAACTTATAAAAGAGCATGCTGGATCGCCTGTAGATGGCACATTTAATCGTGTTGATAATTTGAGCTTGTATGATCTATTTAAACATTTTGGACGTTTAACTACAAAAGGGGCTCTTATCCATGGCACTATTAAAGATCATGAGCAAGTGTGTATTTGTACAAAGGGTCAACCTGTAGACGGATGCATGTCTCGAACTAAAGATAACTTTAGTTATCCCGATAATGCTTTAATGTTGCTTGATCATGATCCTAGTGATAGAGGTTATAAAATCTCTAGTGCAGACAACTTTATAGATACTTTGGAGTCGATTGATCCACAGCTAAAGTCCTGTGCTTACTTCTATAAAAGTAGCGCTAGTAGTGGCATTAGACTGAATGGTAAACTACTCAATGACAATACAGGGATTCATGCATACCTAGTCATTCCAGGCAACCAGTTAAAGTCATATGCAGAGGTATTATTTAAGCGGTGTATCCTAAATGATCTAGGTCATATTTTTATTAGTAAAAATGGTCGTAAGTACGTGCGCACTATTTTTGATGCTGCAGTCCATAGTCCAGAAAGAATAGATTATGTTGCACCAGCAATCATTAATAAACCCTTGGAAATCGATGAACCTGTAAGCGGCTCCAGACCGGGTAACTCAATAGATGGTAACTTGCTGTCTAGATTAACGCCTGAAGAGGAGGTAAGCTATCAATATAAGCGTAAGCAGCTTCTAAGTGAAGCTGAAAATGAGGCATTAGATATACGTCTTAAATATGCCAAGGAACAATCAGAAATTACTGGCATACCTACAGCCAAGCTTTTTGAGTTCTACAATATGGGAGACCATGGTGAAATAGACTATGGTCATCCGTTAACCCAAGATGATGGTACTCAGTTTAGCTTTGCTGATGTTATTGCAGATCCTGATAAATACAAAAATCTATCTATGCCAGATCCGTTTGACCCAGGTGATGGACCTAGTAAGGCTCAGTTATACATAAATGATAACGGCACTATAGTAATTAACTCATTTGCCCATGGTAGCACTGTATACAAGTTACATCAGGATGGTAAGCTGTATACTGTCAAACCTGCACCATCTAAAAATCAAGCTCTAAAAAATCAATCGCTAGATGAAATTGGCAATGCATCAAGACTGATTGATTGCTGTGGCGATATTATTAAGTACCCAAATAGCAGCGACGACTACAATGTAAAAAAATGGCTGATTTACAATGGCAAAGGGTGGCGAAACAATACGGATGGCAGTGTAGAACGGTTAGCATTAGCAACAATCAACTCCATTGTTGAAGAGGGTCATGAAATTCACAGTAAGACTGAGCTAGAAAATCATATAAAGCGCTCTAGAAAAGTCAGCCAAGTTAAAAATATGCTTGAAGGTGCTAGCTGGGAAGAGGCGGTTCGAATCAAGGGTAATAGTGTAGATAACAACCCTATGTTAATCGGAACTCTTAATGGTGTAGTTGACCTGGAAACTGGTGAAATTATTCAGAATAGCAAAGAGTATCTTATTACTAAGCAAGTTAATGCTTCGTTTGATAAAGAGGCTAAGTGCCCCATCTGGGATGAGTTCTTAAATCGTATTACTGGTGAAGATCAGGAGATGGTTGAGTATTTGAATCTACTTACATCGTACTTCTTAACCGGTAAAACTAATGAACGTAAACTGTTTATACTTCACGGCCCAGGTAATAACGGTAAGACAACTTGGGTTAGCTGTATTCAGGACATCATGGGCGAATATGCCTCACAAATACCAATAGAAAGCCTTATTTATACAACATCTAATGCCATAGATGACAATCTATCACGAACGAGAGGTGCTAGATTAACAGTTACTAGTGAAATTAAGAAAGGTGCCAGGTTGAATGAGCCTTTAATAAAACAACTTACTGGTGGTGATGTGATTACAGCTCGACAGATGTATAAAGGCTCTACAGAATACAAACCTACTTCAAAGCTTGTGATTGTAGTGAACGACCTCCCTGAGATCACAGGAAGTGATAGTGCTACGGCTCAAAGGATACAAGTTATACCTTTTAACTGGGTAATACAACCCAATGAAGAGGATAAGCTCTTGCCTGATAAGTTAAAAGGTGAATTCAATGCAATCTTTACTCGAGCAGCTCTAATGTGTAATAAGTGGCGTAAAAACGGTCTAATAGAGCCAAAAAAAGTTGTAGAGGCTTCTGCTAGCTATGTTAAGAGTAAAGATGTGTTTAAGCAGTGGAAAGATGAATGCTTAAAGGTTGATACAAGAAGTGAAGACTTTACCAGCTCTAAAAGTCTGCTTGAATCACACAAAGCCTGGTGTAATGATCACTTACTAAACCCTTTGGATGCAAATACACTTTACTCTAAACTAAAAGATTGTACTGGCAATGCTGGGGCCACTAAGAAAGTGTGTGGCAAGCGGTGCAGAGGTTACAAAGGTCTTAAATTAGTATCGTAGATTTTAGTAATTGACACACCCGACACACCCAGATGCATACTATATACATATAAATACAAATAGTATATAAGTATAGATTAGGGTGTGTCGGGTGTGTTATTTATAAGATGCACCGTTGTAGTTGTTATTTATAATAACTAACCATGTCTAAACTAATCCTAGTATTTCTATTACTAACCTCGCTAGCACAAGCAGAAGCTAACCTCATCACTCTAGATACACGTTCAGGTGCAACTCAGCAGATTGTCATAGAACATTCTAGCGATGCACAGGCTAACCTTATTCTGTTTGCTGGTGGTAAGGGTAAGCTTAAGCTTAATAGCAACAAGTACAAGAGTAACAAGAACTTCTTGGTACGTAGTAGACATCTGTTCACGGATAATAACTTCACAGTCATCTTAGTAGATGCACCTTCAGACAAACAAGGTAAGCTAGGTATGCTTAAAGGTTTTAGAAACTCCCAGAAGCATGTACAAGATATTAAAGCTGTAATTAGCTACATTCGCAGCATTAATAACAAGCCTATCTGGTTAATTGGTACAAGTCGTGGTACTGAATCAGCAACTTATGCAGCAGTTCATCTTAACGATAAGATTGATGGCATTGTGCTAACCAGTAGCATATCTAAGACTAACAACAAAGGCACTAGTGTTTCTGACCTGGAGTTGAGTAAGATAACTGTACCTGTATTAGCTATTCATCACCAGCAGGATGAATGTAAAACTACAAAGCCCAGGGTTCTTAAAGACATTAAACGTAAAGCGTACAACTCATCCAGAATTCAGACTAAGCTGTTCAGTGGTGGAGATGAACCTATAAATAGCAACCCATGCAAGGCGCTAACTTACCACGGATATCTAGGAATTGAGAGTGATGTGGTTAGTTATATTGATAGTTTCATATCTTTTTAAATTAAGGGTTAAAATAGACTATTTGTATTATTAACACAATTAAATTGAAATGAATGTCAAAGGGTTTACGCTTGTAGTAATTAGTACGCTTTCTTTGTTGGTAGCTTCTACCAATGCTATAGCTGAATTTAATTATGATTACATTCAAGCTGGAATAGGTACGAGTAGCTATAAAGCATATGATAAAGAGTATTATCTGGCTATCTCCAAGCCAGTAAAGAAAGATATTTCTGTTGTAGGTACTATTTATTATCTTTACGGAGATTGGAATGACCCTGGAGAATATGAAGAACAAAGAGTAAATGCATACTCGTTAGAGGGGATTTATCATAAACAGGCAACTCCCGATACTGATTTAACAGCCTCTGCACAATATTCACATTCTAGTTACAAATTAAGCTGCACGCCAACAACAGGAACTTGTGGCACATACTCTGATGCAAGCCCAAGTTTTGACCATTATGGCCTTAGTATTGGTTTTAGACATAAAATACAAAATGATATCGAGATGAACGGTCGGTACAACCGTACAAAGACTAGATGGACCAGTGCAACATCAACAACTGGACAGGCAGGCCTTTCCCTAATGAAAGAAGTTTTTGATAAGACGTCAATTGGCGTTGAGTACGCTTGGGGTTTAAATGCTAACGGAATTGACCATTATGGGTTGTTTGTTCGTAGGAGTTTTTAGTGTTAACTCAATATTATTGAGCTCTGCTCTAGCTAAAGTTATATGAATATTAGAGCAGCCCTACCTCAACGGATTGTTAGACTAGTGATACAACTATTGCTTGTAATAACTAGTAGTGTTTCATATGCAGATATTTCAATCTCAGGCTCTGTCAACTTGAACTTTACGGCAATATCTACATCAGTAGATATAGGTCCTGTTAATATAACCATAGTTACTACTACCACTGTTACCGAATCGGGAATTGAGACGGTTACAGTGGAAACGGAAACAACACCTGTGCCAATAATAGATATTACTGCTAGTGAGGTTCTAGCCAACGGCTCATCTGAGAACTCTTCTTTATCTATAACCTTTACTCCAAACAAATTAATACGTAATTTTGAACTAGAGGATGTACAGGTTACAAATGGGCAGTTGTCTAATTTTGTAGCTAATAATGATAATACAATTTTTACAGCGACTTTAACTCCAGTGAACGGAGGCATTGTATCTATTGATATTGATGCAAATAAGTTTGTTGATACTATGGGGTATGTCAATAAAGCTTCCACAAGGTTTAACTGGACTTACTTATCCAACCCTGTTGATAAAACTAGTGTCACCGATAGTATTAAAACAATGGGTGATATCTCTACTAATGTTGCAAAAATGAATTTTACCGCTATTGGTAATCGTATCAGTTGGCTGAATGCTAACACCATCCCTGGTAGTAACAAAGGACGCTCCCACCAAGGCGTTCAAATTAGATTTACAGACCCTGTTGTTGATAAGATTATGAATACCACTTATACCAAACCAGGAAAGCTTGATACCACTAACACACCATTAGAGTTCCTACATAATAACTTAGCAGATGCCACACTTAGTACAGTAGCAATGACACAAGACGTTAAAAGCCAGCTCGATACAGCTGCCTTCAATGAGATTGCCAAAGTTCGTGAAGATACTATTGATAAGATACTGCACGCTACAGGCGGCAAGGTAATAAATGATTGGTCAGTATGGACAGGTGGAAAGATTACCTTAGGCAAGACTTACGCAACCACTAGTGCAAATGAACAAAAATCAAAGTCGCAAAATGTATCAATAGGATTTGATAGACCTATTAGATTTAACAATCACTCTAAATTAGACGAGCATTTAATAGGTGTGGTGTTTGGCATCGGTAAGAGCGATACTGATATCGGTACAAATACTACTGTCGATGCAGACAGCTTTAGTTTGACTAGTTATGGTGTTATTAAACAGAATAACAAACCATTCATTGAAGTAATGCTTGGTATTGGACAAGTTGAAGTGGATAAGACTCGTGTAGACGGAGCTGATAATTTGACTGGCTCGCATAAAGCAAATCAAGCATTTGGGTCGCTTATCTTTAGAAAAGGTGATAGGAAGCTTAATGACTTTAAACTCTCTCCTTACGGTCAAGTGTTTATCTCTAAAACTTGGTATGACGGTTATAGTGAATCAGGTGGTGCAACTGCACTAACTTATGATAAGCAAACTATTGAATCAACAGTGCTATCTGTTGGTGCTGATATGGAGTATTTAATCCCAATCCATAAGGGCAACATCAGACCGTTTATGAAGTTTGAATATGGTGCAGATGTATCAGGCAGCTCAACGGTTAATATGCATTACAACAACGAGACGACTAACTACCAGCTTGAGCTTGATAACAAAGCAGACTCAAACTGGAAGTTTATAATAGGTGCTGATCTCTACACTGAAGGTGAGTGGGACTCATCAATCATTTATGAAAGGACAGAAGCTGTAAATGCTGGCTATTCGGATAGCTTAGCGGTTAAGGTTGGGTTGAAGTTTTAGATTTATATAGGCTACTTGTAGTAAGCGAAACTAGATATCTAATTCTTATCCATATCAATTCTTGACTATTAAGATGATTGTGGGATAGATAAATATGTACCATTAACAAGTGTTATAATGAACCTTTATTATTAAACCAAGGTGCACTTAATGACCGTTTTAAATATTAAAAAAATAGCAGCTTTCGTTCCTTTAGTCGTCTCTTTGATAAGCTCAACAGCTTTCGCATTTTCTGGGCAAGGTAGTGCAGTTGAAGTTGTTAATAAAGTAAAGAATCAAGCCATAAACAAAGTAGAGTCTTACGCAAATGAAGCAGCAAATAAGTTTGCCAACACATTTGGAGAGGGTAACACTGAAATATCAATTCGCAATATTAAAGGTGACAAACCAGATTGGAATATTGTTACCACTCAGCCCTTAACCCCTCTAGAAGATGACAATACAAGGTTATTCTGGCAAGGCTCTATTGGTTCATACGACCAAAGTGGAGATAGACGTACAACAGTTAACCTGGGTCTAGGTAAAAGATGGCTGTTAGACAATGAAAATGCAATAGCTGGAGTGAATTTGTTTACTGATTATGAGACGTCAAGCAAGCATTCTCGTGCAAGTTTAGGCGGTGAATACAAACGCTCTAATGTTGAGATTCACGCTAATAAATATTGGGCGTTAAGCGGCTCTAAGGATGTCAATGGAACTAGTGAAGATGCTTTAGATGGTAGGGACGTTATATTTAAAGGTCAAGCACCTTACCTTCCCTGGGTGAATATTGTTGCAAAGAGTTATCAATGGGATAGGGCAAATCAAGACGACATAAAAGGCGATAGTTATGGTGTGGAGATGTATTTAACCCCTGATTCAAAATTAGAAGTGGGCAGGCAAGATGACAATTATATGGATAAGGAAACATACGGAAAGCTAACATACTCATTTGGTTCTCAAACTAAACACGCATCTTTACAAAATAAAGCAGTATCCAAGGTTGCTTGGAAAGGTGGAGAAAGTATGAAAGACCATATGTTGGACAAAGTTGAAAGAAGTAACAAAATTGTCGTTGAATCTGGCGGCATTGTGATTTCTAGGAGAGATTAATAATGATTAAAAAGATATTAAGCAAAAAGATAGTATTACTTTTAACTGTCGGTGTATTGTCTACTTACACACACTCTGCTGACTGGCAAGATCAAACAGGGCCAACTACACAGTACTCCGTAACTCTGCATAAAATGGAGCTTTGTACAGATTCTTCTTGTAGTACTGCCCATACTATTGCTGAAAAAACAAAAACTTTTGATATAGCTGGTGCAACTATCGGTGCAGAGCTTGGTAGTTATGCTGATAAAATTATATTACCACCTAAGGGTGTTACTTATACACATCTAAGAAGTACGGCTGATAGAGCCTTTACCATTACTGGCTATGCCCCAAGTGCTGATGGTTCTAGCGTTTATTGTTACACCAATGGAACTGGTGGTAGTTTTACTGCTACAGCTCCAGGTACTTTAGCAGCCTCAACAACAGCCGCACTAGCAAATGCTGTTCCAACATCTTTGGTTTTAGTAAATCATACTCCCGATAGTGGCGGATATGTCTCAGCATATAGAAATGGTAGTGTTGTAAATATTACTTACAGATACAGTACTCACGAAATATCAGGCAATAATATTCTTTATACGATTGCTATGGATACCCCTTACACTTACTCAGGCAATAATCAGACCCCACTAATTGATGTTTCTTTTGGCACCCAAACAGCGTTAACTAGTATGGAGGCTGGTGGTGGAAATAATAGTAATGACTGTAACTTACTTCCAGGCGACCCTAATATGAGAGTTACTATTAAGTAACTGTAATTCTAATTTGAGCTGTAAATTCATTCGGAGAATGCATGAACAAAAAACTAAAAATCACTGCACTTAGCGCTGCAGTAACACTAGCCTTAGGCTTGTCCTCAACAGTTAGTGCGCAAACAGCTGGTGAAGTTGTTGACAGCTTAAAAAACAAAGCTGTTAATGCAACTGAGTCATTATTAAACGGCTCATTAAACGATTTTGCTAATCAGTTTGGCGAAGGTAATACTGAAATTTCAGTTTATGACATTGAAGGTGGTGATGCTGAATATAGTATTGTTACCGTACAGCCGTTAACTCAAACAGATGATAAGTCTGAAACTGTATTCTTCCAAGGCAGCGTCTATTCATTTAAAAACCATGGTCAAAAACGCCCAACGATAAATTTAGGTGTTGGTAAGCGCTGGTTAAGTGATGATAAGTCTGAAATTACAGGTGTTAATTTGTTTTACGATTATGAAACTAAATCGAAGCATTCAAGGGCAAGTCTAGGTGCAGAATACAAACGTTCAGCTTTTGAAGCTAATGCTAATGCTTACTGGGGTGTATCTAATAAGAAAAGTGTAACAGTTGGTGGTCTTGCTGAAGATGAAGAGGTGCTAGATGGTTATGATGTCAATGTTAAGGGTCAAGTGCCATATTTGCCATGGGCTAAAATCACTGGAACGCACTACAAATGGAAGCGTGACACCAAAGATGATATTAAAGGTGGTACGGTGGGTGTAGAACTAAAACTTAACTCGTCAACAACATTAGAAGCAGGATTCCAAGATGACAACGCCATGGAGAAAAGCGATTTTGTTAAATTAACTTATAAATTCGGAACAGACAATAAAGCCACTAACTTTACAGCTGATTCAGTTGCCTTTAGAGATGGTGCTGATATGACAGATCATTTAATGGATAAAGTTAAACGTAAAAATAAAATTATCACCTCTAGAGGTGTAACCATGACTGTGGTTAAGCGATAGGAGATGAAAGTGAAGATTATTTCAAGAATTTTAGCAATGAGTAGTGTTTTGTTATTGTTATCAAGTAATGCATTTTCTGCAACAACATATGAATATCCAGACTCATTAGTGGCAACAACATACAAGCCAACAATTCAAGAGATTAACTTGTGCTCTGATTGGGCGTGTAGCACACCTTTTAACATGTTCACAGGTAGTCAAATTATTAATGTCACTTCAACTGGAGTAGATTCTGGTGGTAGTTTTTCAAACCTTAAAATTCCAGATTCTGGGACTTATGGGTACATACAATTAAAGCTTAGCAAGACCTTTGTTCTTGATGGTTATGGACAACTGCCAGTAGGAGTTGAGAACGCAGGAGATTGGTGTGCAACAAACAACTCTGGTTCATCATATGCGACCAGTGCTTTGGCTGCAGCTGCGGCAACGACTGAAAATAGCGAGTTAAATACTGGCTTTTTTAAAGCTGCGTCAGACCCAAGAGGTAATGGTATAGATGCCTTAGGTAAAATAAAATACGGAACACGTGCTGATCAAACATCTATTGGTGGTGGGTATAGCGATAGAGTGGATGGGACTAACACTAGTGATATTAATGCATATACCTTTGTCTTGAGAACTGATTCTTTAGCTGACACAGGATTTTATATGACAACAGTGCTACAAGGTGGCTATGACTTTGGCTCTAACACACCACCAAGCATTGTTAATTTTGGTATTAGTATTGATAAAATGATCAAATTTAAAACAAGTAACTGCTCCAGTAAGGGTGCAGAGCCGGTGTTCGATTTTAAAATTCAGTAATTAGGAGCAATCTTAAACGAGTTAGAAAAATGAAGAAGGTATTATTGCTATTGGTTTTAACCCTAGCATCGTGTACAACGGTACCAAAATAGTAAGTATAGGTGAAAAGTTCTTATTTGACTCTGATAGATATCATGTGTCAGCATTCTTAGAGTTGCTTGAAATTAATAAAGAGCAGGCTGTATTTGAGTTTACCAATAGTGATTTTTTTGGTTTTATGAATTACTCATCAACAGAAAAAAGGGATACTTAATCTGGAGCTAAATTCAATGCAATGATTAAATTTATAATAGTATTTTCAACTTTTTTATTGTCATTTAACAGTTTTTCAACTGGATTTAATAAATACAACACGTCTGAAAACAGTATGAATCATGACAGGCCATATGGATACACGATAGACCGTGATATTGTCAGAAAAGGAAATGTATCTCAAAGATTTGAAATAAGGCATGGTGATTGTGGATATGACAAGGATTTTAATGACTGTCTGCATGATAGGCGTAGGTATGAAAGGTATGTAAAACCTATATCTACCGAAAAACCTGATGGTGTTGTTTGGTATGCATGGAGTTTGTATTTGCCAGAAGATTTCCAGGAATTACATCCAGCCAACACAACTCTTGGTCAAGTGAAAATTCATGGATATAGAGAGCCTCTCTTTCATTTAATTGGTAGAAAAAAAGGCATAAAAATTAAATTCGACCCGTCTGACCAACAATGCAAATTAATTAGATTTGGAGATGCAATTGGCCAATGGACTGATTTTTTGATAAAGGTTGATTACAGCACTAATGAAGAGACAGACAAACTGTATTCTGAAATCTATATTAATGGCGAGAGTAAAGATTGTGAAATTAATCATCCAGTATTAACCAAGCAAGTTTTAAGAGATAGAAGGAATAAAAAACAACTAAAAATTAACTTTAGATATGGGATATACAATTCATATGTTTCTAGATGGTTAGATAAGCATAAAACTAAAGATGTTTTTGTGGAGACATTTTCAGATAAGCATGGTGAATCAGGAATGGTTGTTATTAGCGCTACTAACAAGCCATGGGATGTCGATTGGGGCATAGACCTACCTACTCAAGTAGTTTATTATGATGAAGTTCGAGTTGGACCAACCCGGGAAAGTGTCGATATTAATATGAATGAAGCGGTTGATTAAATAATAGTGAAAAGCTTATTGAAGTGATACCAATACCCCAACTGTACAGATAGAGGTAAGTATGAAGAGTTATGGTATCAGTACAAACTCCGTGAATTACCCTTTTAGTAAAACTAAAGGTAGTCTAAAGACTAACTCATTATTTTTCATCTAGTTGCAATACTAAAGGTGGACTAAAGACTAAAACTTAATTTAACAACACAAAAGACTTAAGGTGCTCTTAAGGCTAAATGCACCACCTGACAAACATCAAGGTGCACTGAACTGGTTAATGTAAACTAATAAATGATGTCTATATAAGATTTTTTTCAATCCCAACTACGCAGCGTTCCAAACTTAATATACAGTCCATCATCGTGTGGCTTTGCACCCAAATATTTTAAAGCCCCGCCATCGTTATGCCATAGCACTCTCATACCTAACTCCTCTGTACCAGACCTACTAGCACTTGAGGTTGAATAGTATCCAATATCTAATGTAGACAATGTCACATCGCCATTTTTGATATTTAAAGGCAGACCTTCTACTATTGTAGTTTCAGTATCTCTAATGCGAGACTCTCGCTTGTCAGATCCAACAGCACGATCACAAAAAGCCTCTCCATCACACAACCAACCAGAGCGATCCGCAGAATCTCCTGCCTTCATAGCTTTCAGCCAGTCATACCGCATAGTAGTATTAGTAGAACTGGTTAAATTTGTAGCAGAGGGTGCTGAAGCTAATTTGTTAAAAACATTACTATAGCTAGCTGTCGGCCTTACATACCCTTTGGAGTCGTCAGAGTGACTTGTAGAGGTTTCTCGCCAATCAGACACTGTTGTATAATCAGCGCTGTCATTGGCAAAAGTGCTAGTTGTTCTAACTACATCTCCGCTACCATCTGGGAAAATTGTATCACCTGCATAATCTTGAAACCTAGAAGCGGTTAAATGCACAACATCATAACTACCACTTGGACAAGAACTAAGATCTATTATTCCAGCATTGCTTGACGTGCCTGCTTCTTTAGAGCTTGTTGATACTACGTACTCTCCATTCCATATGGTACAAATAGGCTCACTGCCTGAGCTTTCACGCCCTAATGCTATTTTGTATTAGGTAATTTTTTGGAGTGAAGATTGTCCTCTACAAAAACCACTTGATCCACTGCTAAGTCTTACTGCACTAGCAGATATAGCTGAACAAGTTGAAATACAACTGTTGGCACCAGTCATATTTAAATCTCCACTCGAGCAAAATGTGTTTGTGGGTGCTGCAGAAAATGCTTGAGATGTAAATAAAACACCAATTATTAATAAAATTCTTTTCATGTTATAAACCTTTATTAGGGCCAACATTAGAAACTCCAAGAGATGCACCGTCATTCTCACCAAATCTTACGCCAACGTATTTTAATGTGCCTCCATCGTTATACCACATAAACTCTATCCCTTCATCCTGATCTCCAGTTATAGAGCCGGTGTAAGTAATATCTAATGTTTCATCACCTTCTCTTAACGTTATTGGAAGACCGGTAGCCACAGCCATTGAATAGACTTGTATATATTTACTATCATCATTATCCACTAATGAAACGCAATAATCTTTATCGTCTGCAGGGGTTTTTGCTTCTTCGCAATAAAAACTGGTATCTAAATATTGATATTTATGTGTAGAGTGTGTTGCCTTAAATGTATCGTAAAACATTTCTATATTGGAAGACGATCCTAAATCATCGTTAGAAGGTGTCGAAACAATCTTTTTAAATACTTTTCCTGGGCTTCCTGCATCTGGAATTGTATATTGAAGGGTAGAATCTCCAAAGCCGATATCTCTCCATGTGCTTAAGTCAGTAAGATTAGCATGACCGGAATCTTTGCCTGAGAAGACACTAGTTGTTCTAACTTTCTTTCCGGAACCATCTGGAAAAACTGATTCACCTGCTATTTTTTCATGCCTACCCATGGTTAAATAAAGTGCACTATAGGTATTACCCGCAACACATGTTTTCAATGTAGTAGGATTATCAGAAGACATATTACCTGTTTTAGAAGTAAATTCAACACTGAGGTTATCGTCTTCCCAAATTACACAACGAGATGCCTCACTTACATCTGTATTACTACCCAACTCAACTTTGTAAATATATATTGTGGACTTTGTTATATCACCCTCACAAAAACCATAACTGCCAGAAGAAAGTGTATAACTGCCGGCATCTGCAATTGCCGAACAGGTTGATACACAACCACTTTGATGTGCCATAGTAGGGCTAGAGCAGAATGTAGGTTCTGCAGCAAAAGACTGAAATGTAAATAAAACACCAACTGCAAATAAAATTCTTTTCATTCTACAAGCCATCTGCCGACCCAGGTTTGCCAATTATAAGCTCACCACCGCCATCTTCTTGCATAACTCCGATATATTTCAATGTACCACCATCGTTATACCAAAGAAAATATGCGCCCACATGTTCGGTCTCTCCACTACGATCAGAGGCGTATTTTACATATTCAATATTTAAAGTTTCATCACCTTCTTTTAAAGTTAACGGCAATCCCGTCATAGGAAAAAGATTCGGATTCATCATAGCTATCATTTTATTGTCAGCTATATTTGCATTGCAGTCATTTACATCGCCTGCAGCACATAAAAACCCTGTCCTCGAAGAACTATCTGTAAAGTTTACATAATTATCTTTATACATGTCTATGTACATTTCTACATTGCTACTATTGACAAGGTCAGTATCTGAAGGTGCTTCACTTAATTTTTTGAAATGGCCGTAAGTTATTCCCGCATCAGGCTTCATATAATACTTCGAAGTGTCTACATAGCCAGTATCCCTCCAGCTATCTATATCTGAATTGTCTGCAGCTCCGTCTTTAGCAGCGTAAGTGCTAGTTGTTCTTGCTATTTTTCCACTATTATCAGGAAAAACAGCCTCGGCAGAAAATTTATTATATCTATCTAAAGTCATATAAATAACATCAAACTCTACGCCTTTTGTACAGCTAGAAAGATCAATTGGAAATTTAGAATTAATGCTAGTTTTCGCCCCGCTTAAATCAAAGGTCAAATCATCTCCTTCCCAAATTGTACATCTTTGCTCATTTCCAATCTCAACTCTACCTAGTTCAATCTTATATATTGTAAGAATATCAGAAGTGGCTTTGCCGACACATCTACCATAATTGCCACTAGATAAAGAAAAACTTCCAGCAGCAGCAATTGCCGAACAAGTAGACGTACAACCAGACTGAAATGCCATTGTTGGACTAGAGCAAAATGTAGGCTCTTCTGCAAAAGACTGGGATGTAAATAAAAAACCAATTATTAATAAAATTCTTTTCATGTTGCTAACTTCTATCGAATACTAACTGTAAATCCACCTTTTTGCTTAACGATGGTGTTTGTTCTTCTGACTTTATCAAGTCGTTTGTCTTTCATGCTTTTAAGGTTATCAAATGCAACTGTAGAGATAAAAGGTTTTGCTGGTTTTGACTGCTTGCCAAAGTGATAAGTTAATTTGGCAAATTTCTCACTGGATTTAGTGCCATCATAATCATGAATACCTGCTTCTAAACTAGTATTGGTTAAGATCTCTCTGCCAATATTTAAACTATAAGTTTTACCTTTTAGATCTGCACCACCATCTTCACCATTCCACTTAAACTGCTTGGCAAAGAGTTTTGTGCCTGGAATATAAGGGATTTGTGTACCAAACTCAAACTCATGGCCACCAAGTGCTGTTTCTTGCACGCTATTCTCTCCAGTTAATGCATTACTTAATCCGTAATACTTATTGGCATTAAATTCAACTAGTGACGATCTTAACTCTGCACCAACACTTGCTCTTCTGTGATCGTATGGAAATTCATGATCGTAAAATACATTAATACCAGATAACCACTTCTCATCGTCTGATAGATGGCGATAACCCAAACCAAGGTTTAATGTTTCTCTACCGTCGTTAGAGAAGATTGACCCCTGCCAAAAAGTTGTATGCTTCAAGTTATCTGATTCTGTAATAGGTTGAGTAGTCAGAATACTAAATGTTGGTTTTTTACCCTCAAACCCTTCAATGGTTACTTCGGTTCTATCAACCAACGACTCTAAAGAGGTCTCAACAAAATCATTGGTGAGACTTTTTGCTTTATCAACAACCGAGTTTTTAAGATTGTCTAGATCATTTGCTGAGGCACTGAGTGATAAACCGATTGTAGTTGTTAGTATTGCGCTAACCAATGTTGTTTTGATGTTTGACATATGCATACCTAAATAATGGACTAATTTGAGATATTTTAACATAATTATTAAATAGGTTGTATTGATACATATCAAGAAAGATTAAGCAAATATAAAACTTAAACTTGAACACTAGCTCAACTAAACAAAAGACCCAGGGCACTCATAAGACTAAACTTTTCAGAAAATCTAATTTTAGTACGAGTCTAGTAAAACAGTCGAGCTACTTACAGTACGATAACCACCCCCCGGTACTGATACACTAACTATCTTTAATGTATCGACACACGACACAGACACACGGTATGCAGTGATACCGGAATTACCCACAAACGGGCTTTTGTTTGGACCCTAATGTGGATAATCCCTGAGCCGTTAGCTGCCTATCAATCTAATACAATACTGACCCGCTAATAACACACCTTAAAAGCCGTACAATCGAGTTTAAGAGACACTAGCAGAATATTCTAACACTTAGCTAGGATTGCTATAATAAGACCTAACACAAGAGCTTAATTAGCTGAATTCGACTTTTAACTTCATGTTGGATACTGGTTAGCTAAAAGTCGAATTAACCTAATTATTATCAACACAAGAATATGAACAAACGAATACTTGCAGTTCTGGCCATACTCTTTTGTGCTAACGCACAAACGAGCGATCAATATCCAGGTTTAACCAACAACTATGATAGTGTATGGCGAACTAATATGAATGAACTGCGTAGTCATTATAAATACCTAGAGAGCAGCCCTTTATCGAGATATTTAAAAGACATTGAGCCTAGCCATATTACAAAAAATATCACTCCTATTAATTTTAACGATATCAAGAAGCCAGTACACAGCAAGTTTGTCAGAGCAGATAAATACT
>Ga0233451_10002158_pt1 | contig 18203 bp, 17 predicted proteins | sample 011ome_29_FD_183052 | JGI IMG/M metagenome (GOLD analysis project Ga0233451, IMG submission 183052) | Coastal salt marsh microbial communities from the Groves Creek Marsh, Skidaway Island, Georgia - 011504CT (spades assembly) | ecosystem: Environmental > Aquatic > Marine > Intertidal zone >...
ATTCAGATTATTGTGTTGCTATTCAAGAGGCAGGCAATAGAATGCATGTTCAAAAATCACTACTTTCAACTTTACTAAAGGAATAATAAAAATGAAAAAAATTGTTTTAGCATTTTCTGGCGGATTAGATACTAGTTTTTGTGTCCCATATCTTATTGATCAAGGTTTTGAAGTACATACTATCTTTGTTAATAGTGGAGGCACATCTGCAAATGAAGAAAAAAAAATATCAAAGAGAGCTTATGAATTAGGAGCAAAAAAACATACAAATGTGAGCATTGAGACTAGTCTCTGGAAGGAGATAATTAAACCACTGGTTTGGTCTGGGTCTTTATATCAGGATAAATATCCAGCACTTTGTTCTGACAGATATCTTATTGTTACAGAAGCAATCAAGCTTTGTAAGAAGCTGAATACAAGGTATATTTCTCATGGCTGTACAGGTATGGGTAACGATCAAGTTAGATTTGATCTATCCATTCAAGCATTTGGAAATTACAAAACAATTACACCCATCAGAGAAATACAGAACAAAGTTACTGATGTTAGAGGGTATGAACAAGAATATCTTAAGAATAAGGGATTTAAAGTCTCAACTCTTCATACGAAGTATAGTATTAATGAAAATCTTATGGGCGCTACTGTTTCTGGTTCAGAAATTGATGATTGGAAAGAACCATCAAAAGAAAGTTATATTCTTTGTAATACGCCAAATAAATATCCATCAAAACCCAAAAAGCTCGAAATAGAATTCTCTAAAGGCGAAGCTAAAAAAATAAATGGTAAATCTATGAAAGGACCAGATTTGCTAAGAATGTTAAACAAAATAGGTGGTAAATATGGAATTGGAAGAGAGTTATTTGCTGGAGATACTATTATTGGTATCAAAGGTAGATTCCTATTCGAATCACCTGGTATATCTATTTTACAAAGGTCGCATAGAGCATTAGAAGAAGCTATTTTTACTGATAAACAAAATAATTTTAAGCCACTTATCGGTAAAAGATGGGTAGAGCTTGTTTACGGAGGATTTTATTTTGATCCTTTAACAAAAAATCTTGAAAATTTTCTTGAGGATATTCAAAAACCAGTAACTGGAAAAGTAACAGTACTTTTGACTGCTGGAAAAGTTGAAGCTGTTGCAGTTGATTCTAAAAAGATTTTGGTAAGTAAAGACGCTGTATATGCCCAATCTGCATCATGGGGTGTTGAAGAGTCAGCTGGCTTTATAAAGCTACTTGGAAAAAGCACATCGACATGGACAGAAATTAATAAAAAATAATTGAAAATGAAGAAAAGTTATAAAAAAGATACTATCTTAAAGCTGCTCAGTAGTATGAGTAGCGAAAAAGAAATTAGAAAATATCTAGATAGGTTTTCTTCTGATGATTATAGATTTGCTGTAATAAAAGTTGGTGGTGCTGTAATTCAAAGCGATCTTGAAAACCTGGTTTCATCATTAGCTTTTTTAAATGAAGTTGGCCTCAGACCAATAATTGTCCATGGTGGAGGACCTAAGTTATCTGAGGAACTAGATAAAAGAAAAATCGAATTCTCTTTTTTAAATGGCCAAAGAGTAACTACAAAAGACGTATTAGATGTAGCCTATGAAATTTTTAGTGGTGAAAATAAAAAAATTGTATCTGCCCTTAACGATCAACATGTAAATGCAATCCCAGTTATAGGTGATGTATTTAGTTGTAATATTGAGAATAAGGATCTTGGCTATGTTGGTCAGATAAAAGAAACTAATTCTAATAAAATCAAAGATATTATTTCCTCAGGAGGTATACCTGTTATCGCACCAATTGGGTATACAGAAGAGCATCAATTAGTAAATATTAATGGAGACAAAGCAACTCTAGCTTTGGCAAAAGAAATAGTTCCAGATAAAGTAATTTTCTTAAGTGAAATAGGTGGTATTTTTGATGGTAACGATAAGTTAATTTCTAATATCAATATTAAAGATGACTATAACAAGCTCATGGCCCAAGACTGGCTTCACTCAGGAATGAAATTAAAGTTAGAGCAAATTAAATTATTATTAGATTCTCTTCCAAGTAATAGTTCTGTATCTATAACAAAACCTCTTCATCTCAATAGAGAGCTATTTACTGATGCTGGGTTTGGAACTTTAGTTAAAGCCGGACATCAAATTAATAAATTGAAATCTTTAAATAATGACCAAATTAATGCTTTAGTTTCAATACTAGAATCGGCTTTTAAAGGAACTTTAAGTAAAAATTATTTTGATAATGATGATAAAGAATTTTACATAAGTGAATGTAACAGGTCTTCCATAGTTATAACTACCTACAAAGATATTGCATACATGGATAAGTTTGCTGTGATTAATTCAGCAAGAGGAGAGGGTCTTGGAAACGCCATGTGGAATAAAATGCTTTCTGAACATAAGAAAATCTTTTGGAGATCAAGAGCAAGCAATGCAATAAATAATTTTTATAAAGACGTCTGTGATGGCTTTCAAAAATCTGATGAGTGGAATATTTTTTGGATTGGTATTCATGACTTAGATGAACTCACTGCATGTATTAATTATGCTGTAAATCAACCTGCAACAATTTCATATGAAAACTAGTTTTAACATTTCTATTCTTGGTGGTAGGGGCTATGTTGGCCAAGAGATAATTAAGATTATCAATAACCATCCTAATTTTTTTATATCAGACATTTACTCCAAAACTTCACAAGGGAAGTTCGTTGATGATTACACTAAGACAAAGAGTCTCACCTATAAACTATTAGACAGCCCGGATAAATTAGATTTTACAGATATTGATATTGTAATTATGGCTTTATCAAATAATGAATCTTCAAATTATATTAAAAGCATTGAAAAACATGATTCTAATATTATTATTATTGATATTAGTGCTGATTATAGATTTGATGATGGATGGGCATACAAATTGCCAGAGGTATCTGCTCAAACTAAAGACAAAAGGATTAGCAACCCAGGCTGTTATGCATCTGCAATACAATTTTCTTTATTTCCAATAAAGCATCTGATAGATGGGAAAGTAAGTTGTATGGGTATTTCTGGCTATAGTGGCGCTGGCGCAACTCCAAATGAAAAAAATGATCCAAAGAACCTTGAAGGAAATATTATTCCCTATTCATTATCTGGGCATATTCATGAAAAGGAAGTAATGAAGCACTGCTACGAAAAAATATCTTTTAGCCCTCATGTAGCTAATTTTTTTAGAGGCATTCTTATAACGTCTCATATTCAGCTAACTAAAAAATCATCAAGTTCTGAAATATATGATCTGTATAAGAGCTTTTATAAAGACAAGAAACTGATACAAGTGATAAAAGAAATACCAATGATTAATAAGGTATCTAATAGTCATTATGTATCTATTGGTGGCTTTGAAGTAGATGAAAGTGGATATGGCTTAACAGTATGCTGCGCTTTAGATAATTTATTAAAAGGTGCTGCTACACAAGTAATACAAAACTTAAATCATGCTTGTAGTCTTGATCAATTAACAGGAATTAATTATGAATAAAAAAATATGGAACACTTCAGGTGTAAAAGTATCAGACGAAATATCTTCATTTTTAGCCGGTGAAGACATAGAGCTTGATAATTCTATTTTTATCTATGATATCGATGCAACTATCGCCCACATTAAAGGACTTCAATCAATCAATATTTTGAAAAAAAATGAATTTAATAGACTCAATAAATCATTAAAGGAGCTAAGAAAGAAATTCTTAGAGGGTTCTTTTAAATTGACTAAGAAGTATGAAGACTGCCATTCTGCTATTGAATTTTATTTAACTAAAGAATTAGGAGATCTTGGAAAGAAAGTTCATACAGGTAGAAGTAGAAATGACCAAGTTCTTGTAGCTATGAGACTATTTGCAAAAAATAATCTAAATGATTTTAAAAAACTAAATCAATCTATCGCTAAAACATTTATACAAATGGCAAATAAGTATGAACATATCCCTATGCCTGGATACACTCATCTTCAAAGAGCAATGCCTTCTTCATGGGGTTTATGGTTCAGTTCTTATGCAGAATCTTTTATCGACAATATTGATTTAATTAATAGCACCATTGACTGGATAGACTCAAATCCTCTTGGCAGCGCTGCCGGCTATGGAGTTGCTCTTCCATTGGATAGAAAAACGACAACAAAGGAACTAGGATTCAAAAGAGTGCAATTAAATAGCTTATATACTCAAAATAGTAGAGGTAAGTATGAGATGCAAGTTATCAATACCTTAAAACAATCTATGCTTGATGTAAGAAAATTTGCATGGGATATGAGCCTTTTTATGTCGCAAGAGTTTAATTTATTAACTATTGATAAAGCATATTTAACTGGTTCTTCGATTATGCCAAATAAACACAATCCTGATGTTATTGAGATTCTAAGAGCTAATTACTCAATTTTAGCTGGCCAAGCATCAGAGTTAGAAAATATCATATCTCTTCCAAGTGGTTATCATAGAGATCTTCAGCTAACAAAGAGAAGTTTAGTCTCTAGTTTTGATATTAGCTTAAAATCTTTAAGCATCCTCCCAAAGCTTATCAAGTCTATCAAAGTAAATAAAAAGAATTCACTAGAATATATTGATAATGAAATGAAAATGACAGATAAGGTTTATGCTTTAGTAAACGAAGGAACACCTTTTAGAGATGCTTACAATCAAGTAAAAAATTCTAATGATTTGTCACAATTTTCAGAAACAACTAGATCTAATTATTCGGAAGGATCTCCAGGAAACTTGAAGTTAAATGTCCTTGAAAAAAGACTATCTAAACAAAGATAATCTTTCAATTAAAAGTTAACATTAACATAAATGATGATACCAATTAGATTTAGGCTAGTCCTAATGTCTTTCCTTGCAGTTTTTATATGCTACATAGATAGAGTTAATATCTCTGTTGCAATTATTCCTATGCAAGAGCAATTTGGGTGGAGTGAAGCTCAAACAGGCATCATTTTTTCAATTTTTTACATCGGATATGTTCTTACAATGATACTTGGAGGAATTTTAGCTGATAAATATGGCGGTAAGACTGTTCTAGGAGTAGGAGTGTTACTTTGGTCAATATTTACAATGCTCACTCCTTTTTTTGCATACAACGGTTTTCTTGCCTTGTTGTTTATAAGAGTCCTGATAGGATTAGGCGAGGGCATCACTTTCCCATCTTGGCATTCTTTGTACGCGAGATGGATCCCATTTAATGAGAGAACAAGATCGATTGCTATTACAAACAGTGGTATTTCTGCAGGTACAATTTTTGGTTATGTAGCAACGGCGCTAATAATTGCTTCATATTCATGGGAGTGGGTATTTTATTCTTTTGGAATGCTTGGGTTGATTTGGTTCATATTTTGGCATAAAAATTTCACTTCAGATCCTCAGGACCACAAACATATATCCTCAAAAGAATTAGAATTAATTAAATCAGAAGCTCCTGCAGACTCCACGGCAAGCAAACTGCCATTACGAAAATTACTCACCAATCTTCCTTTTATAGCAATCACAGTAGCTACATTTTGCAATAATTGGGCATTATTTACCTTTATTTCATACTTACCTAAATACGTTAATAGTCCCATCTCAACTGGTGGTTTAGGTATTGAATTAGACTCAGCGATATTTATCATAATGATACTTATACCAAGTATTGTTTCAGTTTTAGCTTTAATTTCTGGGGGTTATCTAGCAGACTCTTTAATCAAAAAGGGACTCCAAGTATTAAGAGTGAGAAAAACTGTAAATACAATAGGTTTTCTTGGTGGTGCGACTTGTCTTTCAATGATTCCATTTCAAGATTCCCATATATCTATTATTATTTTATTGTCTTTTACGAATGCTTTTAGTGGAATTGCTGTTGGAGGTTATGGTGTAAATCATGCTGACTTGGGCCCAAAATATACTGGTTCTATTGTTGGCTTTGCAGGTGGTATTGGGATGATAGCTGCGATTATAAGTCCTTTTGTTGCTGGGCTGATATTAGAGCTTACAGGATCATGGTTTTTAATATTTAATATATCTACCTTTGTTTTAGTATTTGGAGGATTATTTTATTTATTTTTTGCTGATACTAAGATTCAATTTGAATAAATTTATTCAGTTATTAAATTCTGAAAATAATTAAAAATATCCTGTTGCTTTCTGTCTCTGGCAGTTGTCCATTCTTTTGTTGAACTGCTATTTAACAAATTATTATTTTTATCAAACACAAGAACTCTTGGTACTCCTTCTTCTCTTGGGATATTGAAATATTCCATCAAATTCATGTTTATTTCATATCTACCAACATCAATATGAAGAACTTCATAGTGTTTATCTAAAAACTTTTTAATGGTTGGTAAATTAAAAGTTCCAGCTAGTACTCTACAGTCACCACACCAATTGCCACCAAAAATAATTATTGGTTGCTTTGAGTTATTTATAGTTTTATTTATAAATTTTTGAATATCTTTCTCTGTATATTCTTTTTTATTATAAGGAAGGGGAAGTGGCATTTTTAATACCTCATCTTTCGGAAGCTCAATATAATCTGCATCTATATTCATACAAAATACTAAAAAAAATGAAAAAAAGATTTTTTTAATTAACTTCATTGTGATAATTTTATATTACAACCAGTTAACAAAAAAGGAGTGCAAAAATGATAATGCTTCAGAAATTTTATTTAGTTTTTATGGGACTTACATATTTTGCTATTGGTGCTTGGGCAATAATAGACCCTGGTTTCACGGATGCTGTTGGCTTACAAGTCACATCTGATATTGGTTATTCAGAAATAGCTGGAATATATGGGGGTTTAAATCTTTGTATTGGATCTATGTGTTTAATTGGCTTATTTAAAGAGTATATTGGAATATTCTCTATTAAGTTTTTAACTTTTTTAACTGGTTCTATTGCTTTTGGCAGGATAATCTCCTCAGTACTTCCAAACATGCCTGGCTTTTTTAACACCTTCTTTATATTTGAGGTTTGCGCCTGCTTGATTGGATTATTGTTGATAAACTCAACAAAAAAATCAGATCAGATTGCTTAGTTTTACAATATATCCTAGGTAGCCTATAACAAAAATATATCCAATTAGTTTAACTACTTTTAAATTAAATCTCGAAGAGGAGTATGTTGCTGTAATCAATATAAATAACATTGATGTTATGGATAAAACAAGGAAATCTCTCGATAGTATATTTGATTCGAAAGTTACATCTGAAAACATTCCAATTATAGGAACCACTAGTGCAATATTCATAACATTTGAACCAATGACATTACCTATCACCATGTCATTTTTATTTTTAACAATCGCTGATATCGTTGCTGCAAGCTCTGGCAAACTAGTTCCAATAGCAATGATAGTTAGCCCAATAATTACTTGAGGAACATTTAAGATAGTGGCTATATTTTCAGCATTAACAACAGCATAATTTGATCCGACTATCAGCGCTAAAAGTCCAAATATCAGCAAAAGAGTTGTTTTGCCTGTTTTTATATTTGAATTATCAGACTCGTCTATTTTGTCAGGTATCCTAAAAAGATATGTGAAATACATGAACGCAGCAAATACAAATAAAAACTCTATACTTTCGGCTTTTGTAATTTTTAAATCTTGCAAGCCTAAGCCAAGGACAATTACTGCCAAGATAAATGGAATAAATTGCATCGGGTTTGTTTTGGCTGGCTGCATTGAAATACCAATACAAGAGACACCAAAAATTAATGCGATGTTTGATATATTTGATCCCACTACAGCCCCCATCGCAATAGATTCTGTACCATTTAGCACTGATGAAATACCAACAAATATTTCAGGAGCAGAGGTTCCTAGGGCTACAATTGTTAGCCCAATAGTTAATTCACTTAAACCAAGCTTTTTTGCAATTAGAGATGAATTATCAATAAATTTATCTGCCCCCCATATCAAGACTGACAATGAAATGATTAATCCTATTAGATGATAAAAAATCATTGCCTATTCTAACATTTATAATTTAGTTTATTTGATGTGTTTTATTGCGCATTTGAAGATGATTTAATATCTATCGTTTTAAAGTATTCAATATATAATTTAAGTAAAATTTATAGGAACAAAAATGGAAATTAATAATTTATTCAGTGTAAAAAACAAAGTAGCTGTAGTTACCGGAGGATCGAGAGGTATAGGAGAAATGATTACAGCTGGGTTTCTTGCAAATGGAGCAAAGGTTTACATTACAGCAAGAAAGGCACCTGCTTTAATTGAAAAAGCTAAAGAGCTCTCAGAACTTTATGGTGGAGAATGTATTCCATTTCCATGTGATTTGAGTACCTCAGAGGGTATTGATTCATTTTCAAACATGATTGCAGAAAAAGAAGATGGTATTGATTATCTAATAAATAACGCAGGCGCAGCATGGGGAGAGCCATTTGAAAGTTTTTCAGAAGCTGGATGGGACAAAGTCATGGATTTAAATGTCAAAAGCCTCTTTTTCTTAACACAGAAAATGAAACCATTGCTTGCAAAAAAAGCTACACTTGAAGATCCATCTAGAGTAATAAATATAGGATCGATTGATGGGTTAAATGTTCCTGGATTCCCAACTTTTTCATATAGCACTTCAAAGGCTGCGGTTCATCACTTAACAAGACACCTTGCTGCTCAACTTGTATCAGAAAATATTATTGTAAATGCAATAGCACCAGGCCCATACCCTAGTGCTATGTTGGGTTCAGCAGTTAACTCTGATTATTCTGAAATAGAGAAACATAATCCAAGAAAAAGGACTGGAAGTCCTGAAGATATTGCAGGGTTAACTATATTCTTATGCTCAAGAGCTGGAGCATATGTTGTGGGCGAGACTATTGCTTCAGATGGAGGTCTTGTAAAGACAGCAGGTCACGTATTAGGATAAAGAAATTATTTTTTAGCCTCAATGAAAGCATTAATAATTAGTTCTTTCATCCAAATATGACCACCATCGCCTTCATCACTTTTATGCCATATTAAGAAATACTCCATTGATGGTATTTCAGCAGGTATTTCTAGAAACGGAAGGTTATGTGCTTTTGCAAAACTTCTTGTTGCGAAAAGCAACATGTCAGTTGATTTAATAATAGTTGGAGCAATAAGAAAATGTTGACACCTGAGGGCAACATTCCTTCTGTATCCAATTTTATCTAGCTCAACATCAATAAGATGTAACCCTCTTTTTCTGCTTGAAACATGAAGGTGGTCTTGAGCAAGTATGTCATCAATACCTGGATTTTCTATTTCTGAAATAGGATGTCCTTCTCTATGAATAGCAACAAAATCGTCCTCAAAAACTTTAAAAGAATTTATTTCATCTGAAGCTGGAATTACAGGATCAACAACAAAATCTAAATTATTTGTTGCCAAAGCATGAACTTGATCACTTCTTTTATATGCATAGCTACCAACAGATATATTTTTAGCATTTTTATCTATTTCTTTCATGATGAATGGCAGTACTCTTCCTTCTGAAATATCACCTAGTGATAACTTAAAAGTCCTTGTAGTGGTTTTTTCATCAAATGTATCTGGCTCATTTACACTATGTTGCATAAGCGTTAAAGCATTTTGAATATCTTTAATAATATTTTCAGTTTTTTGTGTTGGAACCATTCCTGATCCAGTTCTCACAAAAAGATCATCATTAAATCTTTCACGCAAACGAGATAGGGCATTACTTACCGCTGGTTGAGTTATTCCTACAACTTCAGCAGCTTTAGTTAAACTGCCTTCGGTGTATATGGCATTTAAAATTACAAAAAGGTTTAAATCAAAAGAGCTTATCTTCATAGTATTATTTTGGACAATTGATATGCATAAGTGCATCTAGCTTTGATTTGTACATAAAGCTATTATAGAGATACAAAAAATTTGTATTATTCATCACACTTATAATGTTACCAAATATTAGTGTATATAGGGAGTTAAATTTAAATGTTACCTGAACTTAGACCAGAGGCTCAAGATCTTATTGCAAGAGTTAAAGATTTTATTGAACAAGACTGTATTCCATCAGAACATATTTTTCATGATCAAATAGAAGAAGGTGAAAATAGATGGAATTCATACCCAAAGGTAATAAACGAATTAAAGGATAAAGCTAAATCTAAGGGATTATGGAATCTTTTTTTACCAGAAAGTGAATTTGGCGCTGGATTAACAAATTATGAATATGCGCATTTAGCTGAAGTTATGGGAACATGCAGCATTGCATCTGAAGCAATGAACTGTGCTGCACCAGATACAGGAAACATGGAAGTTATCGCGCGATATGGTAATGAAAAACATCAAGAAGAGTGGTTGCAACCATTGCTTGATGGTGAAATTAGATCTGCATTTGCAATGACTGAACCAGGGGTTGGATCATCTGATGCAACGAATATGCAGGCTACTGCCGTTTTAGATGGAGATGAGTATGTAATTAATGGTGAAAAATGGTGGACTTCAGGAGCTGGTGACCCAAGATGCAAAATTCTTGTATTTATGGCTGTTACAAACCCTGATGCTGCAAAACATCAAAGACATTCCATGATGCTGGTACCTATGGAATCAGAAGGTATTGAAATTCAAAAAATGATGCATGTATTTGGCTATGATGATGCACCTCATGGACATGCTCATATTAAATTTAATAATGTAAGAATTCCAAAAGATAATCTTTTATTAGGAGAAGGCAGGGGCTTTGAAATAGCTCAAGGACGTCTTGGCCCTGGAAGAATCCATCATTGCATGAGAACCATAGGTGTTGGTGAAAAGGCTATTGAGCTTATGTGTAAGAGAGGTATAGATCCTAATAAAATGCCTTTTGGTAAAAATATTGCTAATCTTGGAGCAAATTTTGACTATATTGCAGAATCAAGAATTGAGCTAAATGCAGCAAGACTCTTAACGCTTGATGCAGCTCATAAAATGGACACAGTTGGAAATAAGATAGCAGCAAGTGAAATTGCTCAAATAAAGGTATTCGCTCCTAATGTAGTCTTAAAGATTATTGATAGGGCCATTCAAATGCATGGAGGAGAGGGTGTATCTCAATTAACTCCATTAGCTTCAATGTATGCGCATATAAGAACTTTAAGACTTGCAGATGGCCCAGATGAAGTACACAGAAGAGCTGTTGCAAGACTAGAGCTTGGTAAATACATAGTTAGATAATTGTCATTCAGTAATTTAATTTTTTACGATACTGAGACGACTGGAATTCAAAAAGATTTCAGTCAAATATTGCAATGTGGTTCAGTTTTAACAGATATAAATCTAAAAACTATTGATGAACAAAATATAGGCTGTGCTCCACTTCCATGGGTAATCCCGCAACCCATGGCCATGCTTACAAATAAAAAAGTAGATCTTTTTAATTCAAATATTTCACATTATCAAATGATGAAAGATATACAGAGGCAATGGAAACAATGGTCTGCCCAAAGTCCCGCAGTTTTTATTACCTACAATGGTCATGCATTTGATGAAGAATTGATTAGAAGACAATTTTTTTGGAATCTTTTAGAGCCATACACTACTAATACAAATGGAAATGGACGACTTGATTTGATGCTCATGATGCATAATATCGCTGCATTTTTTTCTGAAGAAATTTCAATTCCTCTTTTTGAAGGTGGACCTGGAATCAGTTATAAATTAGAACATTTAGCTAAAGAACATGGAATTGATGCAGGTGATGCTCATGATGCTATTGCTGATTGCAACTTGATGATTGAACTATGCCTAATCATTCAACAAAAACTGCCTGAGTTATTTCAATCTTTCATAGATACAGCCACAAAGCATGGCATAAAAGATCTCTTATATGCTGATGAATTCTTAGCTCTTGGCGAAATTCATAGAAGACATACTTTTAAGTATCCGGTTGTCCTTTGTGGAAGTGATGCAAGCAGGCCTAATGAAATAGTTTTCTTTGATTTAAGCTATGATCCTGATGATATTCTAGATTTAGACTATGCTGAGATAAATAAATTAGTTCAGTCAAAAGGAAGAGACGGACCATTAAAAAAATATAAAATTAATAAAACAATTCCAGTTTGCTCTAACAAGTTATTAAAAAATTCAGATGCTTTTGATATTGAATTTTCTGAGCTACAAAGACGTGCTGATATTATTAAAGCAGATAAAGATTTTCAACAAAAAGTTTCCCAAGCAATGGAAGATAGGTTAATGGACTTTCCAGAGTCTGAATATATTGAGGGAACTATATATTCTGGTGGATTCCCTTCATATAAAGATAAAGACCTAATGCAAGAATTTCACCTTAGTTCAGATCCAGCTCACTTAATAAAAATTTCAAGAAATTTTGAAGACGAGAGGCTTAGACTATTTGCTGAAAGAATAATATGCAATCAATTCTCAACAGATATACCTGATGATATCCAAAAAAGATATCAAGACCTTATTTTACAGAGAAATACTGATGAGGGCCCTTGGGGCTCCGTAGAAAAAACATTGATTCAGATTGAAAAATTATTAGATGAAAGATCTGAAAAAGAAGATCAAAATATATTGCTAGCCACGAAGGAAAAAGTTGAATCAATGAAGGTTTCTTAAAAATTAAATGGAGGACCGAAGTCCTCCATTTGAGATATCAGCAATTCTAATAGGGGGAGAGGAGTGCTGACATCAAACATTTTATATATTTATAATTAATTATCAATAATATTTATATTAGTTTTTTAACTTATCGTATCTTGGTTATATGTATATGTTTGATACATATTTATGATTGTTACCAATGTATAAAATTTCTGTATAATGTTTTCTTTTTTAGACCCGTAGCTCAGTTTTGGTTAGAGCGCCGCATTGACATTGCGGAGGTCGATGGTTCGAGTCCATTCGGGTCTACCAGTATTTATAATTGAGATAAATAGCTATCAAACCTGTCTTTATTCATTACAAAGGTTGCCTTGATTTTTTGCGCAGTCGCTTTAACTGACTCAAGATTGCTTTTATTTTTACCAACTTCAATAACACCTACCATTGCCATCATTGCATGCGGAGTACATTGATAACCATATAGACCCTCAACATCAAAAGTTACAGTGATATCTTGACTAAGGTTGCCGTTCCAAGTGGAGGCACCTGGAGGAATCATTCCTTCAATAGATGCAGAGTTATGCGCTGCATCAGTTGCAACAAATGTAACAGAGTCTCCTTTGTTTATTTTAAGAACAGAGGGCTCAAATACCATATAACCCTCAGATCCTTGATTTAACATCTTAACCTCATAATTTTCGGCATAGGTAAATAAGTTAAAAGAAAGCATGAGTGGTATTAAGAAATTTTTTATGTTCATAGTAATGTTCCAGTAATAATTATTAAAGTTGTAACGATTGATAAAAAGATAAAACCTAAAATTATAGAAAGTAATAAGATTTTTAATGGAGATGGTAAGAATGTTGGCTCACTAGAGCCGACACCAATTAATAGTTTTATTACTTTATTCAAAAAATATGCCAGTAACACTCATTGATGCAAGCATGAAAGCTAGTACTACAATTTGTATTATGGCTGGTATAACAACAAACAATACCAAGGGGTCAAACTTCATGCTTAGAAAGTAGTCGTTTTGACTCCATTCTATTGCTTCTTCAGGTGTTGCATTTCTTACTTGTGTATTCAATTTATACTCCTAGGTACTGTTAAATCAACATCATTATATATATTTATAATATGATATCAATAAAAATGATAAGATATTTTAGAAAATTATATTGAATATCCTAAAGATGCATATATCATCATAAGTAACGGGGAATTTCTTATGCAAAACAAAACTTTTAGTATCTTATATCTACCAATATTCTTATTTTTTTCTATTTTTATACATTCAGCTGATAAGTATTATCCTGGATCTTCGTGGGAGCTTGTTTCTGCTGAAAGCCAAGGAATTGAAACAAAAAATGTGGAAACTTTAATTGATATAGCATTTACGGATAACTCAACTCTTGGTGTTGTAGTTATCAAGAATGGAAAGATTATTGGAGAAAAATATGCTTCTGGCTATGATTCAGATTCACACGGAACATCATGGTCAATGGCAAAAAGTTATTATGCTGCACTAATTGGTATCTCAATCGACAGGGGTGAAATAGGTGGTTTAGATGATAAGGTTTTAAATTATCTTGAGTATTTTAATGATGAGAGATCAGAAATCACCATAAGAGATTTATTAGACATGTCTAGCGGTCTAGATTTCCCTAGCCATGAACATGAAAAAATGTTTTTTCAAGATGATCATCTTGCTTATGCAAAAAAAGTAGGTGTTGAAAAAGAAGCAGGAATAAAGTTTGAATATAATAATGTTAATTCTATGCTTTTAGGTGATATTTTATATCAAGCAACTGGAAAGAAAGCTGATGTTCTTTTTGAAGAGAGAATCCTAGAACCGCTTGAAATAACAGACTATAAATTATGGAAAGATGAAAAGGGTAATGTGATGACATATTGCTGCGTAGATATGTCAGCACGAGATTATTCTAAATTTGGGTTACTGTTTGCTAGAAACGGAATCTGGAATGATGAGCAAATCATTTCTAAAAACTTTGTTGATGAAACATTTCAAGTTGTCTGGGATACAACAACAGAGAGATTTACTAGATTTAACAGAGGATACTCCTTGCATTGGTGGGTATCGGCCTATGAGGATGACTTTAAAATTTTTAATACTAGTGGCAAGTTTGGTCAATATACATTTGTTGATAGAGAAAATGACATTATTGTTACAAGAATCACAAAATATAATCAACAAGACTCAGGTGATATCCAGAAGTGGGGGCCTATGAGTTATCTGAAATGGGCTGGAGTTGATAATGCAATAAAGGTAGGAAGAAGGTTAATTGAAAATGGCGTCATTGAATCTGGGACCAATGTTATTACACCATTCACAGACAAAGAGGGTGAATCAAAAGAGTTTTATCCAAGATATGGGGACTTCATTGCAGCAATACAAAATTTAAGTTGTAATTGTTATCTTGAGGATATTTCTAATTAAGATTTATTAATTTTCTTAAGGTATGATTCTTTATCTCTTGCCCATTCTTCAAAGTAATAGCCGTCATTACCTTGTTTATTGAGATACTTCACAAAGAACCTTCCATCTTCATCTTCAAATCCTGATTCATATGGCATGCCTGTCAATTTATTAGGTCTTTTAAAGTGATCTTCCATAAAGTTATGTCCAAACAAATAAAATCATTGGAATCGATACAGCAATAATTAAGATATCTAGTGGTAAACCAAGCCTCCAATAATCAGTAAATTTATAATTACCAGGACCCATAACAACAGTGTTACATTGATGGCCAATTGGGGTCAGAAAAGCGCAACTAGCACCAACTGCAACAACCATTAAAAATGGTTCAATATCATAACCAAGTTGCATTCCTATGCCAGCAGATATTGGAGCCATAATCACAGCTGTTGCCGCATTGTTAATAATATCAGTAGTAGCCATTGTGATTATTAATATTAAAAAGAGTAACCAGAAGAGGCTCATATCTGCTGCAATATTTGAAATATTTGAGGAAATGACTTCACTCAATCCTGTAGTTTGAAGGGCGGTGCCAATTGGAATCATTGCTGCCAACATAATAATAATAGGCCAATCTACTTCCCTATAAAAATTACTGTCGATAATTCTAATTCTTGCAAAGCCTAGAACACATAACAAGAATGCAGCTGCTGTTGGAAGTATATTAAAGGAAACTAAAATTATAGATATTAAAAAAAATATAATTCCTTTTAATAGTCGGCTTCTACTTGGAATTGTTTGAAGCTCTCTTTGCATTAGAGGCATTAAGCCTAAATGTTTAATTTTATTTGTAACATCCTCTTCATCTAAGTCTCTAATGCCTAGTAATAGTACGTCCCCAGCCTTAAAAGTCTCTCTTGTTAGCCTTGTTCTATATCTAGCGCCTTTTCTCCATAGGCCCAAAAGATTTAATTCTTCATACGCTAATTTTAAGAAGAAATCATATTTTCTACCTATAAGCCTAGAACCAGGGGTGATCATAGCCTCTATTTCTTCCAAATCATCATCATCAAAAGAATGAAGTTCCTTAGGTATAGAAAAATCAAAAACACTTAATATGGAAGATATGTCATCAGGGGGTGTCTTGATAACTAAAATTTGTCCAGCTTTAATTCTTAAGTTATTTTTAACCTTCTTAACGCCGCCATTCTCATTAACTATACCAATCACCTCAGTATCTTCCCCAGCTTCTTTTTTAAACGCTGATAATGTCATGCCAATTGCAGAGCTAGATTCATTTACTTCTACTTCAAATAAATATCCTTTTAAATCAATTAATGATGAGCCTGAAGTAGAGTCATCTCTTAACTGAATAAATTTATTACCAATAAGAGCAATAAAGAGAATGCTTAATATTGTTACTGAGAGGCCAACATAAGAAAAATCAAAAAAATTAAACCCTGAATCAGATATGGTCGACTTATATTCAGAAATAATAATATTTGGAGGTGTGCCAATTGTAGTATTCATTCCACCCAAGATACATGCAAAAGCTAAAGGCATTAAAAATCTTGAGGGATGCCAATTCATTTTTTGACATATGTTTAAAGTAATTGGTAAAAGAATAGCAAGTGCACCAATATTATTAATAAATGAAGATAAAATCGCTGCAATAAAAAGAAGACATATTAAAAATTGAAATTTTGTAAATGATCTGCCACCAATTAATTTACCGACCAGTCCAGTTAGACCAGAATTCTTTAATCCTTGGCTAATGATTAATACAAGAGCAACAGTTATAACAGCGGGGTGGGCAAATCCATCAAAAGCTTGGTTAGCAGGTATTACTCCTAGAATTATGAGTATAACCAGAGCGCCTGCAGCTAGAGCATCATATCTAAATTTACTCCATATAAACATTCCAAGAAGACAAACAATGGTAATAGAAAGCAGATATTGATCACTCATTTTTTTTAAAGCAATTTAATTACTTAGGCATACTCTCAACATATACCGATGATGATGGATAAGCGAATTCAGAGCCATTTGTTTTAACAATTTTCATTATGTTAAAAACTAAATTTTCTTTTATAAGATTAAAATCTACAAATCCAACAGGTTCACAGTAGGCTACTATCATGACATCTATCGAGCTTGCACCTAACTCAACAACTCGAACAACATGCTCAATTTCATCATTATTTATAAAGTCATTACTTTCTTTAATATAATTCTTTATATCAGATCTTATTGCCTCTAATTGTTCAATAGAAGTTGAATAAATAAGATTAATTCTCCAATTAATTCTTCTATTGGTCATTTCACCATGATTAATAAGCTTTACATCAGAAAGATCTTTATTTGGAATAGTCATTGGGGCTGTATCAAAAGTTCTAATGACTGTTGACCTGAAACCAATTGTTTCAACTATTCCATGCAACTGTCCTTCAACCTCTATCCTGTCTCCTGGCTGAAATCTATGCTCACCAATAACCAAAATACCTGCAATTAAGTTTTTGAAGAAATCCTGGGCTCCCAATGCTACTGCAACTGAGAAAAGACCAAGACCTGCAACCAATGGACCAATTTTAATACCAAAAATATCTAAAATTATTGCTACACCAATGACCCAAACTATGAATCTAGAGGCTCTTTCTAGCCACATCTGCATTGAAGGAGTTAACCAAGAACTAGTAGACAATGCTTCAAATATTGGTCTTACACTATTTGAAAGAGCGCTAAAAATTGTAAATACAACAAAAGCTTTAACTATGTTAGTTGCAATATCACCAACTAAGCCACCAATAGGTAATATCAAAGTACATATATACAATGCCACCGTTATTGGGATTAAGCCAATAGGTTTTTTTAAAGCATTTAGGATTTCGTCATCAATTTTTGATTCTGTTTTTTCTGCAAGACGACTCAAAGAATTTATTATTACTGAAATAATAAATCCTCTAAAAAGCAAAGCTATTAATATTACAATTAAGGATGAAATTATTGCTCCTAGGTTTATACCTAAAAAACCTCTATTCCATACCTCTGAAAGAAGCTCAATAAAATTTTCCATTTTTAAATTTGCAGTAAATTAATCTTAATTTATATCGTATTTACCTGAATATAGCAAAGAACTGTTATCTATTTTTGTAAACGATCTTTAATAAAATATGGAGAGTAAACCAAGAAGAACAT
>Ga0233451_10002160_pt1 | contig 18195 bp, 6 predicted proteins | sample 011ome_29_FD_183052 | JGI IMG/M metagenome (GOLD analysis project Ga0233451, IMG submission 183052) | Coastal salt marsh microbial communities from the Groves Creek Marsh, Skidaway Island, Georgia - 011504CT (spades assembly) | ecosystem: Environmental > Aquatic > Marine > Intertidal zone > Salt...
AATCGTTCGTTCCAAAATTGGCTATGGTAGTATCATTTATTGTTAAATAATCTCCAGTACCATCAAACCTTGCACTCCAGTTATCCAGATACGGGTGAAACGCTGTTTGGGTTGGACTTCCTGTTGATGTGACAGTGTTTGCATTAGTAGATCGATCAATAAAAGTACTATTATCTAAACTATTTGTACTTGATGTACCAATACTTAATACTGTTTCGTCCCAAAGTGGAGACAAAAAAGTTAATGTGAATGTTTGTACACCAGAAGATGCAACATTCACATCATCTGTAGCTGTAAATGTGATTGTGCCAGATGAAGTAGTTGCTGAATCTTGACTAAATGGCGTAATTGTAAATACATTATTTGCTTGTGATAGCGTGGCCAGTCCATTGAAATTACTGTCGGCATTGTATCCATATGTAATAGGATCTCCATCTGAATCTGTTGCAGTAATTGTAATAGTAGTTGGAGTGCCGTCAATAGCAAGTGAAAATGGAGATTGATTATTATCAGAATCTAAAACTGATTGAATACTTGGTGCGAGATTTAATAATGCTATATTATACCAACCAGTGCCATTCCAGATGTAAAGACGATTATTTGCAGTAACGTATGCTTGATCACCAGCTGTATTGCCAGACGCTGGTAAACTACTACGGTTAGCATAAACTGTTACTCCAGCAGCTTCTTGTCGAGAAGAAACATAAGATGAATCTACAATTGAAACTACTTCTGCAGAATCAAAAACACTACTAGTAAATAGATTTCTAATTTCCCACTTAGTTTTTGCAGAGTTATATGTATAAGTAGTTCCTGCAAGAGTTACTTGTTGTTCGTTACTTGGATTACTTGGAAAATTTATTGCCATCTATCTATCCTTGCAATTCGCCTGTTGGTGGTGTAAAATTAGATGTGTATCTCGCTAAACCGGTTGTTGCACGAAAATCTTGAATATAACAATTACTTGCAAAATTAAAATTATTAGCGTATCTTTGTGCTAGCACTATAGTTTCACTAGTAAGATCTCGTGACGAACTCACTGATCCAACTGAACTACCATCTACATATCCAGTGACTGTACTACCACTTCTTACTACAGCAACATGTTGCCACTGTCCTATAGTGAATATGCTACCTCCAGAAACAATCGTGTCAAAAGGAGATGAGCTATTTCCTAACCACCACTGATCTTGAGATACAATTACGCCAGGTGCACCACCACTAGCATTACCCGAAGCAAATATACCGCCAGTACTAGAAACAGCATTAAGATATAACCAGCATTCTACTGTAAAATCACCCGTGCCAAAAGGAATTATTGAACTTTTTGTGTAATCACTACTGCCACCAAAATACATTGATTTTGTATTTGAAAACTTTGCTTGACTTGTTGAGCCAGTAGTATTACCAGCTAATGTTACATTTGATGTTTGTGCTTTATCAATAATAGAAGCATCTGTACCTTTAATGTGTAATGCAGCACCTGAAGAAGATGACTGAGATGTTGGTGGTGTAAGAGATGTTGAGTTATCAGAACTAAACTCTATTTTTAAATCTGAAATATAACCTGTTGTATAACCATCTGCTGAGCTAGCTCTTCCTACATACATAGTTCCAGAAGTAAAATCTATACCAGTTGAATTTGCGTACGTTCCTTGTGTAACTCCATTAATTAATAGACGCCATGTTCCGGAATTTCTTTTTAAAACTAAATGTGTCCATTCATTTAGCCTAACTGTCGAACTTTGAATTCTTTCACCATTACTATAAAATCTTATTGTGTTATCATCTCTTATATAAATAATGAAACCGTCATTTGTGCTAGGACTCTTAATTGTTAAAAATCTTGGATAAAGACTTGGTTGAACAGCAGAAGATATTGGATACACCCAAAAAGATATTGTTAAATCTGTTACAGAAGAATTTCCTAATGAAGGAATAGTTAAGTAATCTCCACTGCCATCGAAGTAAATTGATCCACCATGATTACTTGCAGAATACTCTTGGTGATTATAAGGAGAAAATGGTTCAATAGTAACAGATCCAGTTTCAGTAAATGAGTGATTGTTTGTAGATTGATCTTTCAAATATGGTAAAGAACAAGCTAATAAAGAAGTTCCACTAATAGCTTCTAATTTTTCTGTTGGTGGTGTAAAATTAGAAGTATAAACAACTGTACCTTTTACAATTCTTAAATCTCTTATATAGCCGTCCCAACCATTAGGTGGTGAATCTTCTTGTGCTATTGTAAGGTCATCTCCTGTAGATGTTGGGATGGAATAACTAGTATTTGTTCCAATATTAATTCCGTCTTTATATAATTTTAAAGTAGTACTAGAATAATCATATGTTATAGCAATGTGTGTCCAACCATTTATTGCTGGAGCTGCTGTACCTATCAATTCGCTCGATAAGTTATAAAATGAAATATATCCTGTTGATATCTGCGTATAAAGTTGATATTTTTTAGATTTAGATAATAATATTTTATAATCAGATGTATCACCTTCCCACCAAACCCATGCTTCAATTGTCCAATCTGTAGAGTCTAATCGCAATGATACATCATCAGAAATAGTAAGATAATTTCCACTGTTATTAAAATATGTACTATATCCACCATGCCTATAAGGACTGAATGTTCCAGCATATGCATTACCGTTCGTTGTAATAGAATAATTATTAGATGATGCATCAGTAATATTATTATTATCAGAAGTATCTACTGCTGTTACAAGAGCTGTAGTGTATTTACTGTTTGTTACGACAAATTGCAGCGTTAAAGTTGAAGATGTACTTACAGCGCCATTAACACCATCAGTTACACTTATTGTTAGTGTAAAGCTACCGGCATTGGCGGTATTAGTACTAGGCGTAATCGTAAACACATTAGACGATTGACTTATTGTTGCAATTGAACCTAAACCAGTTGTTGAATAAGACCATGTTAATGGAAATCCTTCTGGATCAGTTGACACCGCAGTTATAGTAGTTGTGCCACCTGAAATGTCTAAAGCATATGAACCACTAACACCTGTAATTGCAGTTGGTGAATCATTAGATACTGTGGCTATTTTATACCAGCCGCTATCATAAAAGTAAAGATTATTGTTAGACTGAACGTAAGCTTGATCGCCATTAGATGGACTTGAAATAGCTATAAGACCATTGATATCAGTAACTATTGTTGTAGAAGCTGCAGTAGTTTGTCTTGCTTGAACATAATCAGAATCAATTAAAGAAATAGTTGAAGCAGAATCAAAACTAGAAGCGTATCCAGAAATGCTTATCCATTGTGATGAGCTGCCATCATTATAATATATATACATTACACCATTAGCTGAATTAAACCACAAGTCTCCTGCACTAGGAGAAGTAGGAGCATTATCACTTGAACTAATATTTGCAGTGCTAGGGTTGTTAGCTGTCCATTGATTCTTTGTAGAATTATAAGTATACGTCACACCCGAGAATGTAGTAGTTTGACCATTAAAGGGGTTATCTGGAAAATTTATTGCCATCTATCTATCCTTCTAATTCGCCCGTTGGTGGTGTAAAACTTGATGTATATCTTGCTAAACCTTTTGTAATTCTAACATCTTGTATATAACCTTGGCATCCACCACTATTAAATGTATCGCCACTACCTAGTAATACTGGTCTATCTAATACTGTCGCATATCCGTTTAAATCTACTGCTAATTCTGTTTCAGTTCCATTAAGGAAAATTGACATATATCCATTTGATTTTCTAACAACTGCCACATGATACCAATTGTTTGCACTAACTGCAGTAGTAAAAATTTCTCTTGTACCATTTAAATTTCCAAAAAATCTAATTCTACTGTCTGCCTGTTGATGCAGCATCCATCTTCCAGTAGAACTAGATATGTAAGAACTCATTAGAAAAGACTGAGATCCCGTTTGAGTTGGATAATACCACATTTCTAATGTGTATTCTGTGTTAAGAGCATCTAAGAAAAGATTTGTTCCTAAATCAACTCCTGCAGACGATCCACCAGTAAAATATATTGATTTTGTGCTTGCAAATTTAACTTGTGTTGTTGAACCACTCACTCCACTGCTTGGAATAATTAAATTTGTTCCTTGTGCTTTATCAATAATAGAGGCGTCTGTACCTATAACATGAAATATAGCTCCTGAAGAAGATAATGGAGATGTTGGTGGTGTAAAATTAGCAGTGTAAACCGCTGTTCCATTAGTTAATCTAACATCAGCTATATACCCTTGAAAATCTCTAGAAGAACTATACTTGTTTCTGCCAACAGTAGTTCCCCAAGAAGATGAACCAGAAGTGTCGCTGTTTGTGAAACTAGATACAGAGATTCCATTACAATACATCGTAACAGTTGATCCAGACCTTACTACGGCCACATGATACCAAATGTTAGTACTTATGGTTATACCTGATGCAACACTAGTATTAGCAACTGAAGAACTATTTCCATAAAAAAATCTAAGTTGTGCTCCTGACCCAAGGTCTATGCCCCATACACCATTTGCAGAAGAGCCTCCACTTTGATAAAGTATGGCTTGATAACTTACACTTGTAGTTGCTGTGTTAAACCAACATTCAAAAGTAAAATCACCAGTAAAAACTCCATCATTGCCTAAAGATGCTTCTAAATAAGAACTACCAGCACCATCAAAGTAAACTGACCCGCCATGATCACTTGCGTTATACTTAACGTTATCATATGGCGAATAAGGTTTAACACTAATAGATCCAGTTTGTGCTATAGTATATGAATTAGGAGAAACATAGTCATAAGGTCTTCCGTCTTGACACATTAATAATATAGTGTCTGAATCTGATGTAAGAGCTTCTGTCGGCGGAGTAAAGTTTGCTGTGTAGCGCGCTGTTTGAGAAACTCTAAGATCTTTTAACACGCCTTGCATGCAATAGCTACCGGAATAATAACGACCTACCCAAAAATAAGTAAATCCAGAATAATCGTTCGTGTCAGACGTCGATTCTGCTAGTAAACCATTTCCATAAAGTGATATTGTGTTGTTGTACTTAACAACTGCAATATGCATCCATTCATTAGTAGTTATTTGTACATTTGCTGGAGTTGTTGCTGTTGATCTTCCAATTGCAGAGCCGCTGTACAATGTCGAACCAATATATCCTTGATATACATGAATAGATAAATGACCTGTACTATTGGTCCCTCCGCCAACTTGAAAAACCCCTGAATTGCTTAAATTTTCTAGATTTACCCAACACTCAACCGTCCAATCTGAATTAGTGCCTGAAGGTAGAAAAGTAGATCCGCTAGCTTCTAAAAAATGATTAGTTGTATTAGGAAAATACGTACTATATCCACCATGTCTATAAGGACTGAATGTTCCAGCAGTGGCATCACCATTTGATGTTACAGCATAGTTATTAGATGATGCATCAGTAATATTATTATTATCAGATGTGTCTACTGCTGTTATTAATCTAGTAGTGTAATTACTATTTGTAATAATAAGAATGAAGTTTAAAGTTAAAGTTGAAGATGCACTGACTGCACCATTGATGCCGTCTGTTGCATTAATGGTTAAAGTAAAAGTTCCAGCATTAGCCTCATCTGTGCTAGGTGTAATGGTGAATACATTATCAACATTGGAAACAGTAGCTATATTTCCTAATCCACTGGTTGAATACGTCCATGTTAATGGAAATCCTTCTGGATCAGTTGATGCTGCAGTAATAGTTGTTGCTGTTCCATCAATTTCTAATTGATAGGAACCACTAACACCTGTAATAGAACTTGGTGAATCATTAGATACTGTGGCTATTTTGTACCAACCGCTTGAATAAAAATATAAATTATTATTTGCAGTTACAAATGCTTGATCACCATCTGACATACCAGTGAGAGCAATAAGAGCAGCCATATCAGCTACAACTGTTGTTGCTGCAGAAGAAGCTCCAGCTGCAGTATCAGCAGCTGCTACAAGTGTACTTTTAAAATTTGAAAATGTAGCCATTAAGTATTTCCGCTTATAATCCATCCTTGAGTTGTATTATAGTAGACTAAATCAACTGCTGTTCTATTTACATCGATTATAAAGTCTGAATCAGAACCAAGGATCTTATTGCTGTTTCTATTTATAGTGATATTATTTGTGCCTGCATTATTAGTTCCATCGATTATTTTTATTTCATCACCAAAAGATGGAACAGCTGGAAGAGTTATTGTAATTGCGCTTGATGTATCAACAATATATTTTTTATTTGCTAAAGCTGTAATGCTAGAAGTGGCTTCTACATAACTATTTGTTGATCCACCTGAAGCATAACCAGAAATACTTACCCATTGAGCTGAACTTCCATCATTATAATATATGTACATAAATCCTGTTAGAGAATCATACCATAAATTACCAGATGCTGGATTTGAAGGTGCTGTATCAGAAATAGTAACAACTGCTCCACCACTAGTACCCGAAGTGTTTACCCACTGTGATGAAGAACTATCAGTATAATAAATATTTAAAGTTCCATCGGTAGTATCATACCATAAATCACCAGCAGAAGGACTAGAAGGCGCCGCGTCTGAAGAAGTAACCGAGGCACCACCTCCGCCGCCAGATGTTTGTCTTGCTTGCACATAAGCTGAGTCAATTAATTCAACTGCAGCTGCAGAATCGAAAGTACTACCACCAGAAGTTTGTCTTGCTTGCACGTAAGCTGAGTCAATTAATGAAATAACTTCTGACGAATCTAGAAAATCATATGTTATCTGCCTTGATTGTACATATGCCGAATCAACTAATGAAATAGCGTCAGATGAGTCAAGGAAAGAATCTTCATTAAAGATCTTAATGTCGCCAACCATACCAGAATGATATTGACATTGATACACTAGTGTGTTTGGTGCATTCATTGGTACTGTAAATATTACATTACCAGTTTCAGCACCATTATTTGTTACTCCATCACTATATGTAGAACCACCACTTGATAATCTAATTAGAAATGGATGTCCGGATGCATTAACAGCAAACTTATATGTTTTACCTCTTGTAAGATATATTGTAGGATTATTTGCGCTTGACGGAAATCCATCTCCACTAAAAGCATAAGCACTTGCACCGCTATTAATTACATTGAATATTGTTTCTGCAGGTCTTCTAGTTTCAATATATGCACTATCAATTAAAGAAATTGTTTCAGCTGAATCTAGAAAATCATATGTAGTTTGCCTTGCTTGTACATATGAACTATCAATAAGATTTATGGCTTCACTAGAATCTAGAAAATCGTAAGTAATTTGCCTTGCTTGTACATATGCACTATCAATAAGAGTTATAGCATCTGCAGAATCTAAATCTGACTTTGTTCCAATTAAAGTAACTAATGTATTATATGCGGAATCATCATCATTTAAAGCTGCTGCTATTTCATTTAATGTATCTAATGTACCAGGCGCACCATCAATTAAGTTATTAATTTGAGTTGTAACAAATGCTGAATCAGCAAAATTAGCATTTGTATAAATTGTTTGTCTTGCTTGAACATAAGCTGAATCTATAAGAGCAATAGCTTCTGATGAGTCTAGAAAATCGTAAGTAATTTGCCTTGCTTGAACGTAAGCTGAATCAACTAATAAAATAACTTCTGATGAATCTAGAAAATCATAAGTAGTTTGTCTTGATTGTACATAGGCTGAGTCTATAAGAGCAATTGCTTCAGCAGAATCTAAAAAATCATAAGTTGTTTGTCTTGCTTGAATATAAGCTGAATCAATTAATGCAATTGCATTTGATGAGTCAATAAAATTACCAGCATATCCAGCAATTCTTTGTGTTGGATTAGATCCGTATATAATAAAACCAAAAGGTCTGGAGCTATTTGGCGTTACATTACTACCGTTATCGTCATAGAAACTGGCAGTAAAACCATTTACTGTTTTACTGCTAATTGATACATTAATATCATCTCCAAATTCATTATCAGTTACAATAAAATAATCTGTATTTGGTTGTGCTGTATTAAATGCAAAATCTAATGTTGAACTTCCACTATTCCAGTTGCTCCAACTAATGCCATTTCCACTTGCATTTGATGTGGAAATTACTCGTCCAAATGCAAATGGTAATATAGCTGTAGATGATCCACCAGTTGGAAACCTGTCTGAAATGTAAGCTGAATCAATAAGAGCTATAGCTTCAGCAGAATCTAAAAAATCATAAGTTGTTTGTCTTGCTTGAACATAAGCTGAATCTATTAAACTAATAATAGCAGCCGAGTCAGTTCCAGCTGTTGTTCTTGCTGCAATATAAGCTGAATCTATTAATTGAATTGTACCTGCAGAATCAAGTCCAAAAAAATCACCAGAAACACTTATCCATTGTGATGATGAACTGTCAACATAATAAACATATAGAGTTGTATCAGTTGTATCAAACCATAAATCTCCAGACGATGGAGAAGAAGGTGCTGAATCAGAAGAAGTAACTGAAGCTCCACCTCCAGAAGTTTGTCTTAACTGTACATAAGCTGAGTCTATTAATTCAATTGCAGCTGCAGAATCTAGAAAATCATATGTAATTTGTCTTGCCTGAACATAAGATGAATCAATTAATGAAATAACTTCTGATGAATCTAAAAAATCATAAGTTGTTTGTCTTAATTGAATGTATGCCGAATCAACATTATTTGTTATAATAGAAGAAACACTTGCAGAATCTAAATCTGACTTTGCATTAATTAAACCAACAAGTGTTGAATAAGCAGAATCATCATCATTTAAAGCTGCAGCTATTTCGTTTAAAGTATCTAAAGTTCCAGGGGCTCCATCAATAAGAGCATTAATTTGTGCAGTAACATATGAACTATCAGCATAAGTAATTTGTCTAGCTTGAACATAAGCTGAATCGATTAAAGCTATTGCTTCAGTTGAATCTAGAAAATCGTAAGTTGTTTGATTTGATTGTATATAAGCTGCGTCAATAACACCTGTTACTGTTGTAGAATCTAAATAATTAGCATCATTAGTAAAATCACTTACCAATGATGGAGTACCAGTTAATGAACTATAAGAAAAATCTTGAGGTGTTTGGCGAAGTTGAACATGAGCAGAATCAATTAAGTTAATAACAGTAGCTGAATCTGTTCCGCTACTTCCAACTGTTGTTTGTCTTGCTTGTACATATGCAGAATCTATAAGAGCAATAGTGTCTGCTGAATCTATTCCGCTAGAACCGCCACTACCCGATATACTTGATACATCTGCAGAATCAAGTAATTTTGTGATAGTTTTATTACCAAGTTTAATAGATCCAGAGACTTCAAGTTCTTTTAAATTTGCATTTAAAAAAGTATTTGACGGAACGACTGGCATTTATCTGCTTTCTTTGTGTTTATACTATTTATTATTTATTCTTCAGGAGCTTCAAATATGTATATAGCTCCAGTATTGAAAGTTGTTATAGAAAGACCTGGATCGCCAGTTATTCCGTTGTATGTATTACCGCCACTAGTTTCATCATAATCAGGCGCACCACCTACAACAACACCGCCGTCGCTTGTAGTTATTGAATGTCCCATGTCTTCACCTTGCTTTGATCCAAGTAGTTCGACAGGTCCAGTCCAACTTGATGTATCATCATCATATGTATAAGCAACTATGTTACCAGCGTCAGTAAAGTGGTATCCATCTCCTCGAGGTGGATCATATAATGCATTACCAAAAAATACAGTTTTTCCGTTACCAGATACAGCCACATCAGTGGTTCTAGCAAGCCCTGTACCATTATTAAAATCAGTACCAGGAAAGGATGTTACTTGTGACCAAGATCCTCCAGATTCATCAAAAATAAAATTTGTATGGGTAGTAGAATTATATGTTGTCAATGCACCTATTACTAATCTAGTACCGTCATCAGAAAAAGCAAGGCCTCCAAATCCAAATGCATTAGTATCACTTTTAGTAAGAGTTGTAGGTGAACTCCAAGTAGAACCAGATCTATTATAGATATATACTTTATTTACACCATCTCCTTGAACAAATCCTGATATTGCTAATTTATTACCATCTGCGCTAAGGGAACTAGTTATACCAAAATATTCACTTGCTCCAGCTGAACCTGTTAATTTAGTTTGTTGGCTCCACGAGCTACCAGATCCTGTAAATACATATACTGCTCCAGCATTACTATTCTGCGTTCTGGCTGAACAGACTATTGTATCCCCATCTTTATTGATGGCAACAGGTCGACCAAACTGATCTCCAGCACCTATATCGCTACCAGTAATTGTTGCTGCTTGAGACCAAGTACTACCAGACAATGTAAATACATATACTTTACCAGCATTAGCACCACCATCATCTTCTTGAGGTGCACCTACAACTATTGTATTACCATCTCCAGAAATATCAACACTCATACCAAAATAATCATCTGCTGCTTTATCAGATGCTTGTATTTTTGCAGATTGAGACCAGCTACCACCTGATTTTGTAAATACATACACTGATCCACGACCAGATTCATCTCTATAAGAACCAACTACTACAGTAGTATTATTTGCATCAATGGCAACATCCCATCCAAAATAATCATTTGCTGCTTTATCTGATGCTTGTATTTTTGTTTCAGTTATTGAACCAGACCAATCATATGATACACCAATTGTTAAAGTAAAACTACTTATTGCAGGAACTATATTAATTCCATCTGATGCTTTAAAAGTTATAGTAAATGTTCCGCCAGAAGGATAACCGTTAGATTCTATAGCTGCATCAGTTAATCTTGTAATAGTGAAAACATTATCTGATTGAGAAATTGTTGCAAAATCAGAAGCAGAATCAGAAGCTACATATGAATAAGTTATAGGAACTTCTTCTGGGTCTGTTGCATTGAGAGTAATAGTTGTAGCTATGCCGGCATTTGAATCTAATACATAACTTGAATCAGGCAATGAATCAAAAGTTGGTGTTGTGTTAACAAGTGCAATATTATACCAGCCAATACCATTCCAAATAAAAAGGCGATTAACAGAAGTAACAAAACCAAAATCTCCTGCTGTGTTTCCACTTGCTGGTAAAAGATCAACAGATGCATAATTTGTTGCTATTAAGCCACCAGCTGATGTGATCGAAGATGCAACTGCTGAATCTTCAACAATTTGTGTAACTGATGCAGAATCTACAATGCTTGTTACAGTATTGCTACCAACTTTAATACTACCTTGTACTTGTACTCCTTTAGTAACACTAAAATCTTTTTTTATAGATGGCATTTACACAAAATCCTTTATACTCGAGTACCCGTGAATATGTATATTCCACCAGCTTGCGTAGAACCTCCAACATTAATTTCATGAGCTCCTACTACAGCTGTACCACCAGCTCTAGAAAGAGCTACAGAAACTCCAAACTCATCACTTGACACCAAATCGCTTGTAAGAGAAGTTAGCTTTTTTTGTTCAGTTGCTGTGCTCCAAGAATCTCCTGTGCGTTGATACACATATACTTCGCCCTTTCCACTATTAATTTTGTGAGATCCTACCATAACAACACTTCCTTGTTCATCTATTGCTACTGATACTCCATAATTAGCAGAGGAAGCAGCATCTGATGCTGTTAATTTAGTTTCTAACCAAGCTGATTCTTTGTCGACTGAATATTGAAATATATCGTCAGAACCATTCCCTACTGCATACATTTTAGTTTCATCTGGAGAAAAAGCAAGGCCATTCCAATCATCAGCTGCTAATTGGTAAGACGTATTATATGTCGCAGTTGAAATATCCCAAGGTGTTCCTAGCAACCATTGATAAACACGATTATTAACATTTCCAATGGTAAACATTCTTCTCCCAGTGCTATCAAAAGCAACATCATTGTGCCAGGACTCTTGAGTGAAAGGGAAGTTTTTATTAGAATATGAAGCGGTCGAAAGATCCCAAGGTGTTGCTAAATCATATTCAAAAAGAGTATTAGGGGAATCTTGTCCACACAAAAATAATTTTGTTCCATCTGGTTTAAAAGTTAATCCTCTTGGCAACGTGTTTTGAGAACCAACAGTAAGACTATTATTGCTGTATGTCATAGTGCTTAGATCAAAAGGAGATGACAAATTATATTGATAAATAGCATCATCAGCAACTCCAGAATGGTTTACAATATATAATCTAGTTCCATCTGGTTTAAACTTCATTCCACGCGGAACTGGTACTTGAGTTGAAACATCTACAGATACATTATCATATGAAGCTGTAGAAACATCATAAGCAGTAGATAAGCTAAATTGAAAAACTGTATCTTCTGCAAGACCAATCATAAATAATTTAGTACCATTATCATTAAAATCAAACCCATACACTTGTGATTCTAAATTATCAAAATTATAAGTTTTATTATTGTAAGACGCATTAGATATGGTTAGTAAATTACCATACTCATAAATATATGCAGCACCAGCATCTGTACCTGCAGTGTCTTCCCTTTTAGATCCAACAACAATCGCATTACCATCTGAAGTAACATCTACAGATGAGCCAAAATCGTCATCAGTGTTAGGATCACTTGGCTTGATATAATCTCCAAATTGTGACCATGTAGTTCCAGATCGATCAAATACATAAACAGCTCCACCTCGTGTTCCACCAGAGATATCTCTGTTTTCTGCACCTGCTACAATTCGATCGCCGTCAGGAGTAATAGAAACATCCCATCCTAAAAGCATATCATCACTAGCATAATCATCAGCGTATATTATAGCTTCTTGCTGCACATCTAATCCTTTTACATTAAATTGTCTAATAGCATTACCAGTATATCCTGTAACGTACATTTTTGATCCAGTTGGATCAAATGCCATTTGAAATGGTGTTGTTTCTCCAGTTGTATCGATGTTAATATTATCGTATGTCATTGTAGATACATCATAAGCAGTAGACAAAGAAAATTGATAAACTTTATTATTTTGGTTACCTACTAAAAATAATTTTGTACCATCGCTGTTAAACTCTAATCCTTGAAAAAGACTATCAGTTGTATAAAACCGTGGTGATACTTCATTGCTATATGAAAAAGATGATATATCCCATGCTGTCGATAAATCAAATCCATGAACATAACCTTCCCACCCTACAATAAACATTTTTGTTCCAGCAGAATTAAATGTTAGACCCATCGGCCTAGTTTCAGTTTGAGCCAAAGTAACGTCAGAAGTAAAATCTATATCATAATTATTATAAGATCCAGTACTTAAATCATACGGTGTAGTAAAAGCATATTCAAAAAGTGATGAAGATGCTCCACCATGGCTATTTGGTGTTGACACCCAAAGTTTAGTTCCATCATTATTCCAATTAAGACATGTTGGATAAGGGACTTGAGTAGATATATCCAATGAAACATTATCATACGTTGCCGTTGTAACATCATACGCCGTTGATAAACTATATTGATAAACTGCATCAGTTGAGCTACCAGTCATATAGAATTTAGTGCCATCATTATTAAATTCAAAGCCCATAGGATTACCATCTTGACTACTAACAGCTAGCTGAGCTTGATACACTCCGTTCTCAATATCATAAAATTTATCACCATTATTTTTATATACCCACACTGCCCCGCAATCACTTCGAGTTGGGCTATTAGTTTTATCTTTTTTAGGAACACCTACTGCTATTCTTTCTCCAGTAGCATCAATAGCTAAGCTCCAACCAAACCAATGATCATTTTCAGTAGAGTTGTAAGGATCAACTGGAGGAAAATGTTCTATTTTTTTTGACCAAGTACCACTTTCTTTCTTCCAAACTTGAAAACTACCTGTGTTTTGTGTTGCTCCAGTTTTTTGTTTAAAGGGAGAGCCTATTGCTGCTATTGTACCATCACCTGATATTGCAACTGAAGTACCAAACTGATCATTACTTGAGGAATAAAAAGTATCATTTAGCCTTTGTTCTAAAGACCATGTTGATCCGGATCTTGTATATACACTTGCTGTGCCTTTATAGCCGTTAAAGGTATCACCCTTAGCTCCTGCTATTGCTGTATTACCATCTCTAGAAATATCTACGTTACCACCTAGCAGCGGTGCTCCAGTAGTTGTAGTTGTTACAAATCTTGAACCTTGTTGCGAAGATGTAGACCAATCGTAATTCACTATTATGGTGAGAGTAAAATTACTAACTGCTGGTACAATATTAACGCCATCTGATGCTCTAAATGTAATATTAAAAGTTCCGCCAAATGCATATCCATTAGAATCTAAAGCAGAATCTGATAAAGCAGTAAGAGTAAAAACATTATTTGCTTGACTTATTGTTACAAAATCAGAAGCAGAATCTGACAAATAAGAATATTGTATTGTAGCGCCTTCTGGATCTGTTGCATTAAGAGTAATAGTTGTAGCAGTACCACCACTCGAATCCAGTGTGTATGAAGATTCAGGACTACCGCCTGAATCAAAAGTAGGAGAAGTATTAATTAATGCTATACCATACCAGCCAACACCATTCCAAAGATAAAGACGATTATTCGCATTAACATACGCTAATTCGCCAGAAGTATTACCAGATAATGGAAGAAGATCTGCCGAATCATAAGTTTTTGTTGATGCGCCTCCAGCAACTACAATAGATGAAGCAACACTAGGTGACGTTACTATAGCATTAACTGTGCTCGAATCAACTAGACTCGTAACTGTTTTATCACCAAGAGTGATCGACTCTTCTACTTCTAAACCATTATTAGTAACAAAGTCTTTTATAATTGCTGTTGACATGTTATTCCTCTTTAATTATCAGCTTTCTCTTCTGTTAAAGATTTTACAAGAGAACTTGTAAATGCTTTTTCAGCTGTAGTAACTTGATCAATTTGAAACCGTAAATTGGCAGCTTTAGTTTGTAAGTCTCTAATTTGACTTACAAAATATGTTTGCTCTTTATTGAAATCTTCTATTTTATATTCTTTGTCGTCAATTATAACCACGTTCGAATTATCTTGTTTTTCCATTATAAATGTACTCCTTGTACTTTAGTTGTTTATGCTAATGTTCTTATAGCTCTTAATTTGACATTTGTATTTGCCTTCGTTGGACTTAATTTGAGTTCTACATTGTTTCCGTTAATTAATGCATCGAATGTACCAAGATCAGAATCGAGTAATATCTTTGCATAACCTGTCATAGCTACATTTGTTCCATTGTGTGTTAGTAAAATTTCTTGTGCATGGTAATCGCCAGTACTAGCAACTGTAAGTTGTGCTACATACTTTAATGTTCTGAAATTTGTTTTATCAAATGTATGTATAGTTTGAGCTGAGTCGGTTGTTGTTAGATCTGAATCAACTGCAATAATAAGACCATTACTATTAGCTGCACCTTCAGACATTGCAATTGCTCTTAACTTAACATGAGTGTTTGCATTAGTAGGTGTTAATGTTAATTCTACATTATTTCCAGTAATTTGTGCATCGAACTCACCAAGATCAGAATCAAGTGTTAACTTTGAATAACTTGATATTGCAATATTTGTTCCATCATGAGTTAGTAGAATTTCTTCAGCATGATAGCTACTTGTATCGTCATTTTCAAGTTGTGCGGTGTATTTTACTGTTCTATATATTGATTTATTAAAGCTATGTACAACTTGCGAAGAATCAGTAGTTGTTAAATCTGAATCAATTTGAAGAAGAATATCACTACTATAAACTTGTCTTGCTTGTACGTAATTAGAATCTATTAAATTAATGATAGCAGCAGAGTCTGTACCAGCAGTTGTTCTTGCTGCAACATAAGCTGAATCTATTAAATTAATGATAGCAGCAGAATCTGTGCCAGCTGTTGTTCTTTCTGCAACGTAAGCCGAATCAATTAGACTAATTACTTCTGCAGAATCTACAGAGTTAGCTTGAATAAGACTTATAGTGGCTGCAGAATCTGTGCCAGTTGTTTGTCTTGCTTGTACATAGGCTGAGTCTATTAAAGCCGTTGCTTGTGCTGAATCTAATTTACCTGCAATTTGATTTGTAATTGTAGTGCTGAAGTTTGCATCATCTCCTATTGCAGCAGCAAGTTCATTTAATGTATCTAGAGCTCCAGGAGCAGCGTCTATTAAGTTATTAATTTGAGTTGTAACAAACGCTGAATCAGCAAAGTCAGCATTTGTATATGTAGTTTGCCTTGCCTGAACGTAAGCTGAATCTATGAGAGCAATTGTTCCAGCAGAATCTATGGCTGAACTTGCCGCAATTGTAACTGTGTCAGTATTAGCATCAGTTGTAATAGTTATATTTGAACCAGCTTCTAGTGTGAGTCTATCGCTGAGAGATGCTCCTGTTGCTGCAGTGTATACATATACAGCACCTGGGTCTCGAGCACCAACAGCTAAATAAGTTGCATCTTTTGTAACTGCAACAGATTGAGGTTCAGCTCCAAATCTATTATTTTGACTTGAAGTTGTATCGCTGCTATTCACTGTTGATTCGAGAGCCCATGTACCTCCAGTGTTTTTCCAAATTTGAACTTCACCTTCAGTTGTAGAAGAAGCATCTTCTCTTGAAACACTTATAAAGACTCGAGTTCCATCTCCACTTAAATTTAATCCCTGGCCAAATAAATCACCAGCATTCTGAGTTGCAGAATATAGTCTTTGTTGTTGTGTCCAAGTTGAACCTGATCTTGTAAAGATGTATACGTTTCCTGCTTTAGTTTCTGAGCTTTCTCCATCAGCACCTGGATCTGATACTGCAGCAACAGTACCATCTGCATTTATACTAACTGCGGTACCGTATGAATCATTTTGTGATGAAGGTGAATTGCTTGGTGTAAGTTCTGATTCGCGTGCCCATCCGCCGCTGTTGACCCAAACCCAAGCCGATTTATCAGTATAAGCTCCAAAAATAATTCTGTCTTTATCTTCAGAAGCTAATTCATTGCTTGTTCCTATCTTAGCATCAGTAGGAAAATCACTAGTGCTTTCTTCAATAGTTTCTGCTCTCGTCCAAGTAGAACCAGATCTAGTGAAAACTTCTACAGTACCCATTCTTCTAGTAGTGCCATTAGCAGATCTTCCCTCTTGATGACCTACTGTTATCATATTTCCGTCTTCTGATATATCTACAGAAATACCAAAATAACCTCCAGAAGAAGACACACTAGTATCAGGTGATAAAGTAGCTTGAAGCGACCATGTAGTACTAGATCTCGTATAAACGTAAACTCTTCCATTAGTATTAGAATTTCTCGCTGAAACTGCGGCTGTATCACCATCAGCGTCTATGGCTACAGCCCATCCATAGTTTAAATAATTTACAACATCAGCACCTGGTGGATCTAATCTTTGTTGTACTGACCAAGTACTTCCATTATAATAATGAATAAACGCTCTACCAGCTTGTGTAGCACCCGGGCCATTATTATAGGGAGAACCAGCTACAACATAAAGACCATCGTCTGAAACGTCTGTGGAGTGGCCATAACGTTGACTAGACACACTATCGTTAGGCTCCAAATCTCCAGTTTCAGTAGAAGTAGACCAATTCGCTCCACCTTCGCTATTATCGGCTACGAGATCATCTTGACCGCTAACTGATACAATAGTGAAAGCTGAAACAGGATCAACTTGTCTTGCTTGTACATAATCAGAATCAATTAATGCAATAACTGCAGCAGAATCTGTGCCGGCAGACTGTCTTGCCTGAACATACGCGGAGTCTATAAGAGCTATGGCTTCTGATGAATCTAAGAAATCATAAGTTGTTTGTCTTGCTTGTACATAAGCTGAATCGATTAAAGCAATTGCATCTGTGGAATCTAAATCTGACTTTGCATTAATTAAACCAACAAGTGTTGAATAAGCAGAATCATCATCATTTAATGCAGCTGCTATTTCATTAAGTGTATCTAATGTTCCAGGTGCTCCATCAATTAAATTATTAATTTGAGCTGTAACAAATGAAGAGTCTGCAAAATCTGCATTTGTATATTTAATTTGTCTCGCTTGAACATATGCACTATCTGCAGTGGCTTCAACTCTAGCGTCTGCTCGAGCATCTGTAAAATATAGATTACTTCCTTCAGTTAGATCGGCAGTAGTTTTAGTTCCTAAATCTGTATCAAAATCTGCGCTTTTGTATGTAGTTACAGAAAATGTGCCAGTAGTAGAATTATATGTCAAATCACCACTAGCTGATATTGCATTTTTAGCATCACTAT
>Ga0233451_10002162_pt1 | contig 18181 bp, 13 predicted proteins | sample 011ome_29_FD_183052 | JGI IMG/M metagenome (GOLD analysis project Ga0233451, IMG submission 183052) | Coastal salt marsh microbial communities from the Groves Creek Marsh, Skidaway Island, Georgia - 011504CT (spades assembly) | ecosystem: Environmental > Aquatic > Marine > Intertidal zone >...
CGGCTGATCAGAATCAATATTCCCCGACAAAATCTCTTTGGATAACTCATTCATCACTTTTTTCTGAATCACACGTTTGATAGGTCTTGCGCCAAACTGTGGGTCATATCCCAGTTGAGCCAACCAATCTATTGCTTCTTGCGTAGAAGAAATATTCAAGCCATTTTTTAGCAGACGCTTAGACAATAGTTCTAGCTGAATTCGAGTGATTTCGGCCACATTTGCTCTTGTAAGCGGATGGAACATAATCGTTTCGTCAATTCTATTGAGGAATTCTGGTCGTACTGATTTTTTCAACAAATCAAATACTTCCAACTTTGTTTTTCTCTCCACATCCAATTTATTCTCCTCAACCATTTCTTCAAAATTATCTTGAATGATATGAGACCCAATATTCGATGTCATGATGATAATCGTGTTCTTAAAATCTACCACACGTCCTTTGTTGTCCGTCAACCTACCATCATCCAACACCTGAAGCAAGATATTGAACACATCTGGATGCGCTTTTTCTATTTCATCCAGTAAGATAACCGAATAGGGCTTTCTTCTTACCGCTTCGGTCAGCTGCCCACCTTCTTCGTACCCAACATATCCCGGAGGAGCTCCTACCAATCTCGAAACAGCGTGTTTTTCTTGGTACTCACTCATATCGATACGTGTCATGGAGTTTTCGTCATTGAACAAATATTCGCTCAATGTTTTGGCCAATTCTGTTTTACCCACTCCAGTAGTTCCTAGAAAAATAAAAGAACCAATCGGTTTTTTTTCATCCTGAACCCCTGCTCTACTTCTCCGTATCGCATTAGAAACTGCCTCAACAGCATCCTTTTGCCCTACCACTCTTCTTTCCAATACAGACTCCAGCAAGAGTAATTTCTCACGTTCGCTTGCCATCATTTTACTCACAGGAATGCCAGTCCACTTGCTCACCACATCTGCAATATCTTCTACATCTACCTCCTCTTTTATTACTTTGCTCTCAATGGCAGCAAGTTTCTCTTTTCCCTCTTCCATCTCCTTCTGGAGTTGCACTAATTTTCCGTAGCGAATTTCTGCCACTTTTTCGAAATCTCCTTCTCGTTCAGCTCGTTCAGCCTCAAATTTTAGGTGCTCAATTTCTTCTTTCGAATTTTGAATTTTTTCAATAGCCTCTTTTTCACTTTGCCATTGTACACGCAACTCTTGAGATTTTTCTTTCAAATTAGCAATATCCTCAGTTAACTGAGCCAGTTTTTTGTTATCATTTTCTCGTTTAATTGCCTCTCTTTCTATTTCCAATTGCATAATCCTTCTGTCCACCTCATCTAGTTCTTCTGGCTTAGAATTTATTTCCATTCTTAATTTGGACGAAGCTTCGTCAATTAAATCTATGGCTTTGTCGGGTAAAAATCTATCAGAAATGTAGCGCTGAGACAACTCAACTGCTGCAATAATCGCAGAATCTTTAATCATCACTTTGTGATGATTTTCGTACTTCTTCTTGATTCCTCTCAAAATAGAAACTGCATCTTCGGTCGATGGCTCATCAACCAACACCTTTTGAAACCTTCTTTCTAGCGCTTTATCTTTTTCAAAGTATTTTTGGTATTCATCCAATGTGGTAGCTCCAATCGAACGCAGTTCGCCTCGAGCCAATGCTGGTTTCAAAATGTTGGCTGCATCCATTGCTCCTTGTCCTCCGCCAGCTCCAACCAATGTGTGTATCTCATCAATAAACAAAATGATTTCTCCTTCACTTTTTGTCACTTCCTTCACCACGGCTTTTAATCGCTCTTCAAATTCCCCTTTGAATTTTGCTCCGGCAATCAGTGCTCCCATATCCAAAGAAAATATCTTTTTGGACTGAAGATTCTCTGGCACATCATTGCTAATAATTCGATGAGCAATTCCTTCAGCAATGGCAGTTTTTCCAACTCCTGGCTCTCCTATCAAAATAGGGTTGTTCTTCGTTCTTCTCGACAATATTTGTAAGACTCTCCTGATTTCCTCATCCCTTCCTATTACTGGATCCAACTTGCCACTCTTGGCTAGTTCATTGAGATTGTTAGCGTATTTTTCTAACGATTGGTAAGTATCTTCTTGTGTTTGTGAAGTTATTTTGTCACCATCCCTTAATTCTTCACTATACTTTTTGAGTTGCTTGGTGGTCAAATTGTACTTTTTCAGTAACTCTGCCACTCGATCTTTCCCTTCACTTAGGGCAAACAATAAGTGATCTAATGCCACAAACTCATCTGTCATTTTTGAGGCATAGTGCTGGGCATTCGAAAGGGTTTTTCCGGCAGCGGAAGAAAGTTGAATGGTTCCTCCCGAAACTTTTGGATACGTGTCAATCAATCGATCTACCTCGCTCTCAATCGTGCGTAAGTCTATCTCTTCTTCTTTGAGTATATAAGGAAAAATAGTGGTGTCCACATTCATCAATCCTTTTAAAAGATGACCATTCTCTATTAGCTGTTGACCTTTAGATTGAGCCAATTCGTTTGCCTCTTGAATAGCTTCTTGTGTTTTTATTGTAAATTTCTCTGGATTCATTTTCTTTTCTTTTTGAATTCATATAACTTCTATCAAATCCGAAACCAATATGTTAATTCGCTGAAAACAAGCAAGTTTGTCATAAATACTTTCCAAATTCTGCCTTTTTGACTGAGTAAAACCAACAAACCGACTTTTTTACCATTATTTTAAGTAATAGGCCTAAGAAGAAAGAAAGTATTTTAGTAATTTGGTGAAATAATTGAGTAATACCGAAATACACCCATTATGAAAAAAATAATCTTATCAGGGCTGATCTGCTCTGCACTAGTTTCTTGTGATATCGCCCAACAAGTGGCGGGAGAAATTCTACTTCCTACCGAAAGTTCAGAAACCAAATTAACCAATACCGAGGTAATCTCTGGATTGAAAGAAGCACTAAATCTTGCTATCAACAACTCTTCTTCCTTGGCTTCCAAGGTTGATGGATTCAATGGTAACTCTCTTATCAGACTTCCCTTTCCGGAAGATGCAATTCGTGTAAAGGAATTCTTAAACGACAAAGGATTATTGCAAAACCAATTGGCTACCTTTGAAACCACCTTGAATAGAGCCGCTGAAGATGCCTCTAAAACCGCTGCCCCTATTTTTTTAGACGCTATAAAAAACATGAGCATTCAAGATGGTTTTGCAATTTTGAAAGGTGGTGAAGGAGCTGCCACTCAATTTTTAAAAGAAAAAACTACGGCTCAACTTATTGCAGCATTTTCTCCCATTGCAAAAGCTTCCATTGATAAGGTGGAACTGACCAAGCAATGGAATCCGTTGGCAGACTTGTACAATAAATCTACTCTCTTGACGGGAAAAGAAAAAGTGAATCCAGACCTAGATCAATACGTTACCAATAAAGCAGTTGACGGACTTTTTACCCTAATGGCTCAAGAGGAAAATAAAATTAGAAAAGATCCTGCAGCTCGTGTTACTGATGTGCTCCAAAAAGTATTTGGCTCGTTGGATAAATAGATTTTAGATGTTGGATTTTAGACAAAACGAAAACTTCTGAGGGGATTGGATTATTCGGAAATAAATTCTCTACAAAACAGTGAACAATGAACGCAAGATTAAATGAATCAGAAAATCCACTTGAGGAATCGGAATTAGTGATTAACCCAGACGGAAGTATTTTTCATTTACACCTTCGGCCTCATCAGCTTGCCGAAACGGTTTTACTAGTAGGAGACCAAGGAAGAGTAGAGCAAATCTCCAAAAATTTTGATTCTATTACCCATAAAACGGCTAACAGAGAATTTGTGGCTCACACAGGAACTTATAAAGGCAAGGAAATTACTGCTCTTTCGACTGGAATTGGAGCCGACAACATTGATATTGTGCTCAATGAGCTGGATGCTTTGGTAAACATCGACCTACAAACTCGTTGTATCAAGAAAGAAAAAAAATCGTTGAATCTCATTCGAATTGGAACGTGCGGTGCCTTGCAGCCAGACATTCCGGTTGACTCCTACATCGTTTCAGAATTTGGTCTTGGTTTCGATGGCATTGCAGGATTCTACAGCCACCTGTCTAGCGAAGAAGAGTTGGATTTTGAAAAAGCTTTTTTTTCACAAGTGAATTGGAGCGTCTCTACCGTAAAGCCCTATATGGCAAAGGGAAGTGATGAACTCATCACCCTATTAAAACCAGAAGCCAGCACCGGAATTACCGTAACGGGAAATGGATTTTATGGCCCACAAGGAAGAGTGCTCCGAATAAAAACCCAACAAGAAAACCTCAACGAACAGCTGGCTCAGTTTGAATTTAATGGTACAAAACTGGTAAACTTCGAAATGGAAACTTCCGCCTTGTACGCGTTAGGCTCCATGATGGGACACAAAACTGCCACCATTTGTGCGGTTATTGCCAACCGCCATCTGAAAGAATACAGCAAGGATTACAAAAAAACTGTGGACAAAATGATTGTGTATGTTTTAGAAAAATTGGTGGAATAAAAGTAAAGCTTACTATGTGCTCTTTTTTTTGACCTGAATTTATTCCTTTCATTTTACTGAATCATCAATCACTTGTTTATATTTGCTTCAGAAACCTAATTCTCCTATGAAATTTTCTTTAATCGTTCCAGTTTACAATCGTCCTGATGAGATGAAAGAACTACTGGATAGTCTCGAAAAACAAGATTATCAGGATTTTGAACTAGTCGTGATTGAGGATGGATCTTCTGTTACTTCAGAAGACATTTGCACTCAATATGCAGATAAGTTTCCAATTCATTATCATTTTAAGAAAAATGAAGGTCCGAGTATAGGAAGAAATTTGGGAGCTACCTTAGCCAAAGGAGACTACCTTATTTTTACCGACAGCGATTGCATTCTTCCGCCAAACTACCTCTCACTTATTTCGAATTCTATTACAAACGAATACCAAGGCTATGGTGGACCAGATGAGTCTCATCCGGATTTTAATAACATGCAAAAAGCCATCAGCTACTCCATGACTTCGTTACTAACAACAGGTGGAATTAGGGCTCGGAAAAAGAACGAAAAAAACTATGTGTTGAGGAGTTTTAACATGACCATTTTGAAAGAGGCTTTTCTAAAAATGGGAGGATTTCCTGCAACTAAATTGCACCCAGGAGAAGACACAATTTTTGGAATAGACTTTCTACAAGCTGGTTACAAAACCAAAATTATTCCAGAAGCTCACGTCTATCACAAACGAAGAAATTCCATTCAGAGTTTTTACAAACAGGTTTCAAATTTTGGCAAAGTACGCTACCTCATTACAAAACTATATCCCGAAACTTTCAAGGTCACGTTCTTGTTTCCCTCGGTTTTCTTTTTGTTTGTGGTTCTCTCTGTGCTTCTTTTGCCTTGGACAAGAATCCTTTTTGTTCTGGTAGTTAGTTATTTATTAGCTATTTTTATTGACTCAAGCAGAAAAAACAAGTCCATTTCGGTGGGAGCCTTGTCAGTGTGGACTACTCTTGTTCAATTTACTGGCTACCACCTTGGCTTCTCTCGAGCAATTTGGAAAGTAGAAATCAAGCAAGAAGACGAATTTAATTTAGGAATTACAAAAAAATAATTATGAAACTAAAAGACTTAGCCCAAACCATTAAGCCTGTTCATTTAATCGCCATAGGCCTTATTCTTGTTTTTAATTTGGTTTATTTCTCTCCCCAATTAGATGGAAAGGTTGTGAAAGCAAATGATGCAATTTCCTCTACTGCATGGACCAAACTTCCAGCAGATTATACAGAGAAGACAGGAGAGCCCTCTCAGTGGAATTCTTCTATGTTCAGTGGTATGCCATGGGGATTTTTATCCAATGGTATTGAATACAACTATGCAAGAAAGCTGAATGATGTATCTCACTCATTTTTTTCTTATCCGGCTGGATACATGATCAAAGCAGGACTACTTACCTACTTAGCCCTAATTCTTTTAGGAATATCACCCTGGCTGAGTGTAATACTTGCTTTGGCTTTTTCGTATAACGTAAATTACGTGGTATTGATTGAAGCTGGTCATGCTAACAAACTAGAGGTACTCGCAGGATTCCCATTACTTATTTCAGGATTAATTTTGTCTTTCAGAGGAAAATCTCTTCTTGGGTTCGTGATTGTAAGTTTATCAGTTTCTATTGCCTTTGTAAGAAACCATCCTCAAATGGTTTATTACTTGTTTATATTACTGTTTGTCTTTGCCTTGGTTTATTTTATTTTCTCTATCAAAAACAAACAGCTGGTCCATTTTATAAAAGCAAGTGCTGTTGTTATCACTGCGGTGGCAATAGGCGCTGCCTCCAACATTAGTCAAATCATGTCTTCTCAAGATTTCTCTGACGATACCATGAGAGGAAAACCTATTTTGGAATCGAATGCCGAAACTGCGAATACAAGCAGTAGTGTAAGCGGACTAAACTGGGAGTACGCGATGGGATGGAGTTATGCAAAGGAAGATGTTTTTAGCATATTGATTCCAAGAGCTGTGGGAGGATCTTCTAAGGAAGAAATAGGAAAAGCTGAACCCGGAAAGCAAACTTTGGCAAATGCGCTGAAAGGTGACGGAAGATTCAAACCTAAAAAAGATGGAAACTATATATTTGGAATCTATTTCGGAGGGATGGGATCAACAGGCGGATCAGCATATTTGGGAGCAGGATTACTTTTTCTGTTTGTGTTCTCAATGTTCTTATTAAATTGGAAAAACCGAATCGCTTTTGGCGCCACAGCTATAGTTCTTATTGCTCTTTCCTTAGGAAAGAATTTTGAAGCACTCAACTTATTCCTGTTTGAGAACTTGCCATTTTTTAACAAGTTTAGAGCACCAAGTTCGATTATCAATATTCTCCCAGGCTTTTTAGTTCTTGCAATTGGAATGGGTCTAACCAAATTCATGAAAGAAGAAAACAAATCTAAGTATCTAAAACCACTTCTTATTAGCGGAGGAATTACAGCAGGATTGAGCATACTTTATTACCTCTATGCTATGAACGGTTATGACAAGATAAACGAAGGTCAACCAATGATTGTCGAAGCAAGAAAATCTTTGTTAGGAGCGGACGTAATGCGCACGGTATTTATTGTAGCACTTTCCTCCTTAGCTTTGTACTTGTTCATCAAAAACAGAATTAAAACTAATTTCCTTTTCATTGGATTAGCAGCACTTATTCTTGTTGATTTGGTGCTAGTAGGAAAGAGATACCTCGATGCGGATAGTTTTGTGAATAAATCCACTTATCAGACCGAATTTAATCCAAGGCCAGTGGATCAACAAATATTCTCAATGGAACCCAAAGGAAGAGCCTACTACCGTGTATTTGATCAGTCCATTCCTACTTTCAATGATGCAAAAACATCCTACCACCACAATACCATTGGAGGATATCACGCTGCCAAACTGCAACGTTATCAAGATTTAATTGATTTTCAAATTGCAAAAGGCAATATGCAAGTGTTGAATATGTTGAACACAAAATATTTCATCAATCAGCAGCAACAATTACAGGTAAATAATCAAGCCAATGGCGTTGCTTGGTTTATTAAAGACATTACGGAAGTAAACACTCCATTGAAAGAAATAAAAAGCTTGGATTCTATTAACACCAAAGAAAGAGCTGTAATTTTGGCTACAGAATTTAACAAAGAAGATTACGACCAAGTAGGAGACGGAACCGGCACAATCAGCTTGGAACAGTACCTTCCAAATAGAATGACCTACTCTGCCACCAATACAACCAATCAATTCGCAGTTTTCTCGGAGATATGGTACGGAAAGAACAAGAGTTGGCGGGCGTACATTGATGGAAAAGAAGCCAATATCGTGCGGGTGAACTATGCACTTAGAGGACTAGAAATACCAGCAAATGCCAAGGAAATTGTCTTTGTGTTAGATCCTCCTGCAAAATATGCAGCAGTGTCAGGATTTACTTCCGGATTTTTACTATTAATGTTGGTGCTACTTTTTGTACTCCCAAAAAAGTGGAAAGAGAAACTAAATTTTGTACCTAAAAAAGTCGCGTAACTTCCATCGATTTCCGGTAACAGCTCTGTACGCTGTTGCCCATTTTTTGAACTGAAATAGGTACTTTATAGCCAAAAAAACAGTGGAAGGATACCACTTCCTTATGCGCTTGCCTTTGAAAGTGGAATTTTTTAACCCTTGGTAATCAAAATATTTGGTTTTGATTCCGTAGGTAGAAAAATAATAGCCATAAGGTAAACAAGCCTCTTGAGATTTTGGGGATAAGTCAGGAGTAATAATCAATTCGAACAACTCCTCATAAGATTGAGGTTTGTAACACGTATCCTCTAAATAAAAGTAAAATGATTTACCTAGCAAAATAGAGGTTTTACCCCAATAAGTTGCCTCAATTCCCGATGTTGAGCCAAAAACTATTGACTTATCGCAAGCATCCATTAAAGCGTAAGTATCAATGGGGTCGTTGGGGCCTATCACAGTCAAATTTGGAAATTGAAACTGGTCGATTTCCTTCATTTGTACATTATCCACTTTTCCAAGATTTGGATGAATCCTCAAATAAAAATGAACTGCCTGATTTCTCTCAAATTCTGACACAATTCTTTGTATCGCTTCATTTTGAGTATCAAAAAGTTCAGTAGCAAACTCCTCAATTACTTTCATTTCGTCCTCCGAAGAGTTCAGAATCAACACATTGTTTAGTTCCGATTTAAAGTTTAGTGGAAGCGCATTATGTTCCTGGTTCTTCGTAAACGATATTTCTATGGAATCGTCCCTATTTCTCTTCTTTTTGAACCAATCGTGTGCCACTTGTTTCTTGGTCAGTTCGCTCCCTTTCTCCCACAGTTCGATCATACTTTGGTGACGATATTTGATACTATGAGGCAAACTGTTTTCGAACAACTCATAGGTTCCAACCGAGCCTGATTCAAGTGATACAAAATCCAACCCAATGGATTTGCAATACTCCAAAAGGGGATGGATTTCGGAAAACCTCCCATTGAATAACCCAATTTTATCGGGAGATTCGGTTCGAATCAATTCCTTAAAATTAGACAAAACATTAATGGATTTTTTAATTTCCAATTCCAGAACATCGTGATACTTTTTCGAATTTATATGATAATCACGGTAATAAGAAATGACGGAAGAAGCCACTCCACGCCCTATATTTATCCCCTCAAATTCATAGTCAAGCACTTCTTGCAAATTATTAAAAAAAGGCAAGTCACAGGTCACTTCGTGCTGCTTTAAACTAATAATATCTTTTGAAGAAACACCTATCTCTTTCAATAAATGTAACGAACGACTTTGACAAGAGGCACAAGCAATCGAATTATGTAAAGGATTGAAATAACAATTTGCCAAAACTCCATTGCACATTATAATTTTGAATTCTACTTCCTCATGATTTAGCGTTTCCAAATATTCGGCAGTTAAGCCAATTTGCCTTGAACTAAGACCCGTATTCGAATATATAAGGTACTTTTTCATCGGTTTAAAACTGGTTGTGAAAAAAATTCATTCTGTCAACTATGTTCTCAATTTGCTGTTCGTATGAGATGGAATTTTTCGTAAAATTAGTTTGCCAATTTGCCGTTTGAATCAACCACTTCTGCTCATGATAAAAAGAAATGTAACGCACGATTTCTCTCTTTATGTCGGAATCTTTCATGGCCCCTAGTTCCTGAATTGCCAATTTACAAGATTCTACAGAAGTAACTTTTCTTGCCGCCCGGCAAGACATGTAATACGTGTTTCCAAAAACAAGAGCAGGAACATTCTTTGTGATTGCCTCCCATCCCAAAGTTCCCGTTAGTGTGGCTACCAATTGAGCATTTTGTATGAGGACTTCAGAATCAATCTCTAAGGGAACTATCTCAACATTTGGCAGTTCGTCAATACATTTGTAAAACAACTCATTCCGATAATGACGATTCGGTACTTTTCTCACATTAAATTGGTTGGGATGATCTTTTACATACACTTTCCAACCTTTGGGAATACTATCAGATAATACTTTAATCATCATCAATTGATTATCAAACTCGCCTCCCATCGGCTGACTTGTTTTTTCGGGCTGCATATGCAAACCTACAAATACATAATTTTGGTTCAAAGAAATATTCGAATTTGCCAATTTATTGTACTTCACATTCAATCGAATGAGCTTAAAAAGCTGACGAGTCAATATTATTCGGTAATACAATCTATTTTTAATGCCATTGAGCGAAGCAAAATGAAGCACTTCTTTCTTGAATAAAAATGGAAAGAATCCCATAATGAGATTCTTTATTCCTTTAATAACAAATCGAATGTACAGTTTTAAGGAAGAAAATGGGCTCTGTGCTACAATAGCTTTTGTTTCCTTGTTTTTGTACTCTTCCAATATCTCCGAGTTTTTGAAAATGGAAGCACTTAGATTCTTCGGAAGTTTAAGCAACAACGATTCAGTAGATTCATTTTTGGCGTATTCGGTGGATAGTTTCGGCCATTCATCTTGGTTGAGTAAAACAGAGTATTCAGTTAAAAAATGGTACTCAAGTTTCAACACTTTGAGTCCTTTTAACTTACAGAGTTCATACATCACATGCGTAAAAAACGAATGAGGAGTATCAAAAACCACAACACCCTGAATGTCTTTTGAATCAATCAAAAAAGAAAAGTAATTCAACAACAATAAATACATCCTCCTTCTCGAAAAAGCACTTGTAGGAATCAAAGCCGATCGATCCATCAAACGAATCGACATACTCTCAATATGCTTGCAGTCCATGATATCTTGTTCAGAAAGCACCCATTCAGTATGAATAAAAGCAGAATAAACATCTGGGTATAAAAAATCATTTAAGGTATCGAATTGACCTTCTGGAAATGATTCCTTTAGTTTGGTTACTTTCCGGATACAGTGCGAAACATTCCCATGAAAATTCCCTTCTACCGCAGTATTGATATAAGAAAGTTTGGAACCTGTACGGTTTAAAAATTGCTTGACAGCATCCAGCTGGTATTCTTGTGCTATATCTAAAAATGCGTAGTTCATTAGGGTATATTCTATAGGAATCTTTTTATCCTGTCTTTGATTTTCTGAACTATTGTTCGAGAATTAAAATGAAGAAATTTTGCCTCATTTAAGGACGAAACGTCTTTGGTAAAATTGGAAAAAATTCGCGGATATTTCTCCGCTAATATATAGGCTTCTGGTAATAAACCTTCAAGACCAAATGAATATCCAGCATGAAAATACAACGAATTGCAATATTCGAGTTGAAGCAATAATCTGGATCCTTCCTCTACAGGCGTACCCTTGTGAAGACCAAAAGTATCTTCAATAATTACACTCCCTTTTTTGCCAGTAAATGTAAGAATGTTCTCCTTTCCGAATAATCCTTCTACATCTTGGTCCTTTACCCGATTACTCGGCCTATAATCTCCCCCTAAAGCGTCTTGAGCAGTTGTAGAGGTTCCTTGAACATATTGATGGGGACCATTCTCTTTTTCAACATCCGTTAAATAAACAAACACCTTTACAAATTTTAAATATTCAGTGTCTTGATGAAAAAGTTGGGCGTTGGCGCTCAAATTGGAACGATGAGTCGAATTTGCCACACTCCACCAACAATTGGTTTGACATAAAACCGGTTCAGCACCTAAAAACTGTCCAACCAAATTCAACAATGACTCATCAAATGCAATCTCTTGAACTTCTTTTATTTTGAGTAAATCTTGTTGATTCGTGGCCCATGCTGTATTTCCAGAAATCGAGGAAACATTTAACGCATTTAGCCCTGTTATTTTTTTGGTAGACTTTTTTGTGTGAAACGTAATCTTTTCTATTTCCGTTATGAGGTTATTACAAACTTCCTCTTCCAGCAAATTTTCACACACATGAAAACCTTTAGTACTCAATTCCTCAACAACTTGTGTCACTTTATCTTCTTTCAGCGGAAAAATATCATGAAAAGAGGACGAAATATTACTGTAAGGAAACGTTAGCGAAAGTAACTTCGACAATTGAATCCTTTCAAAGGTAGAAAGTGACATATTAACGTTCACTTTTCTTTGATTGTGGTCAATGGTCAAAAAATCACGATTTGTCTCAACTTCTAATATATCCTTGAATATTTCTTGCACTTTAGAGCTAACCTCATTTGCCTTAATAAACTTAGTTAAGCTTTCTAATTTATTTTCATTTAAAAGTGGGCTTTCTTTCCAATTCATAATATTATTTTATTGTTGTTAAAGATAATGAAAAATGAAAACTATACGACTATTACTTATATACTTGAGACATTATTCTTCTTGCTACAAAAGGACGATAGTGACTAGTTTCATAGAAGTTACCAATTGGCTCAGTCCATTCATTCTTACCGGAATAATCAAAAACATTCTCTTTTTGAAAAACGTCAATTAACATTTGTTTGTAAATTGAATCCAATTCTATTTGGTCGTACATTGGTGAAACAATTACCTTGTAGCTACAATTAAACTCTTGAAATAATTCCTTAATTATTGATAGTTGGTCCTTAGTATAGTTATTTATGTCTGAAAAATCTCTTGTTATGATTTCTCTTTCGTAAAAAACTCCAGAAAGGTTCAATCGGTTATAATAGCTAATCGAATCTTCTTGTATTTCTTTTTCTTTGCCATAAAAAATATCCATGTTCACTGGATTAACCAAATTTGGATATCTGGTATTGGCGATGTATTGCCCCATGTATTTCCTGTGAGATTTGAACATACTATAATCCATGTAGGATGCGACAAACTTTGGATTTATTGAGGCAGTTATAAATGGAAGATAAAAATCAAAACTGTTGTTTGACGATATCTCAGGGTGAGAAATAGTCAAGGAAGAATTTCTTTGATTAAAATCTGTTTGAGTAAGTAAACCTTCGTCTACAATTAACAAAACATTAGTTATTTCGTACTTATTCTTTTTTAAATATTGAAGTTTTTCAACTACACCAACAATTGCTTCATTGGCTGCGTCAAAATGAAAAGAAATTGCGGAGTCTGACAAATATTTATTCCAATCCCTACATTTAAAGGCTTGTGACCTTGAACTACCAAAAATAAAAGAGTTTGGTTTTGAAATCTCCGACTTTTTCTCAAGTGATTTTAAACAAACATATTCTCTGTTTAATGACACAAATAAATCCTCCGTGTAATACTCATCGTACTCAAAAAAAACCTTAAAAAAGTCTAAATAGACGATTCCAAGTAAAACCAATATGCACGGCATTAAAAACAGACCTAATTTCTTGAAAAAATGCGACATGGTGTTAAAATTGAAAATAGATAAATTGTTGTTCTTGACCTGCATACGTTATCACTGCCACCAAGATTGAGTAATATATTACGTATCTTATTGGTCTTTTCCACTTGAGTTCTATTCGGGACAAAGCAAACTCTTCTCTTCGACCAATCCATTCAATAGCTATAAAGACGATAATTAGTGGAAGAAAGAAAAAAGCTTTGTGTCTTTTGTCAAAATCCGGAATTGTCAAGATAGAATTGGAAAATATTTCCGAAAGAATTTCAAGCGCTTGAAAGATTGAATCTGCTCTGAAAAAAATCCATGCAATTACTGTTAGAGAAAATGTAAAAATCACTTGAGATATTTCTTTCAAGCTCGGAAGAAAACTTTTTTCTGCTATCACATTTAAGTTGTTGCGATTATTACCCCGTAATAACAACGGCATAAAGTAGAGGGCATTAAGTGCGCCCCATACGATAAAAGTCCAATTAGCTCCATGCCAAAACCCACTGACGACAAAGATGATAAAAGTATTTCTTACCTTAGTCCAAAGCCCGCCTCTACTTCCGCCCAACGGAATATACAAATAATCGCGAAACCATGTAGATAAGGAAATGTGCCACCTCCGCCAAAACTCAGCGATGTCTCTCGAAAAATAAGGAAACGCAAAGTTCTTCATTAAATTAAAACCAAACAGGCGAGAGGTACCAATGGCTATATCAGAATAACCCGAGAAATCACCATAAATTTGGAAGGTAAAAAAGAAAGCTCCCACTAACAGCGAACTTCCAGACAACTCATGTGAATTATTGAATATAATATTGGCGTATTCTGCACAATTATCAGCAATCACAACTTTTTTAAACAACCCCCACAAAATTTGTCTTAATCCTTCTACTGCTGATGAATAATTAAACGTTCTTTTTGAATAAAATTGAGGAAGTAAGTTTGTTGCTCTTTCTATAGGTCCTGCAACTAATTGCGGAAAAAAACTAACAAAAGCGGCAAAAGAAATAAAATCCTTCGTGGGCTCTAATTTTTTCTTGAACACATCTATGGTGTAACTCATGGTTTGGAATGTATAAAAACTAATTCCTACGGGTAAAATAACATTCAATGATCTACCCGATAAGCTACTACCAAAAAAAGAAAAAGCCGCAATAAAATTATCTAGAAAAAAATTGTAATACTTAAAAAAGCCAAGAAAGCCAAGATTAACCGAGATACTCAACCACAAAAGAATCCTTCTCTTTCCTTTATGGTGTTGTTGTGAAAGTCTTCTGCCTATAGCGAAATCAACAAATGTACTGAACAAAATTAAGGATAAAAAACGCCAATCCCACCACCCATAAAAGACATAACTCGCAACAGCGATAAGTAAATTTTGAGCTTTCAATTGATTTCTGAAAACGAACCAATACAGTACAAAGACTATCGGTAAAAAAATTGCAAAATCAATTGAATTAAAAAGCATAAATGAATCTTTTATTTAATCATTTCAAAAGAAAGTGGTGTTCCTTTTTCTAGGTCTTGTTCAAAAGTCTTGCCTACTATTTCTGAGAGGTGTTTGGGGTGCATTCCAAATCCTGGTCGGATGCTTCGCACATTGTCATGTGTAATGGTTTCACCAGCTTTTACATCCTTAACAACAAATAACGACCTCGAAAACTGTCTGCTTTTCTTTTTCTTTTCGGTCATGTCGTATTCTGCTCTTCCCATCATTTGTTCAGCCATCCGCACAGCTTTTACCATTTCTGTAAATTCTTTTTCATCTAACGAAAAGTGAGCATCTGGCCCCCCTATTGATTTGTCAAGAATAAAATGTTTTTCAATAACCGTAGCTCCCAAAACTGTGGCAACCACGGGACCTTCAATCCCCATGGTGTGGTCAGACAATCCTGCTTTTACTCCAAACCGGTCTTTGATGTCTGGGATAGTCATCAAATTGGCATCAGCTGGATCGGCAGGATAAGCCGAAGTACATTTTAGAATAGTAATGTCATTGTTCCCTACTCTTCGGCAGGTTTCAATTGCCAGTTCGATGTCCTGTATCTCGGCAATACCAGTAGAAATAATCATTGGTTTCCCTTTTCTTGCTGCATATTCAATAAGCGGAATGTCTTGAATTTCGAAAGAAGCTATTTTATAAATTGGCGCATCTAGCTCTTCCAAAAGGTCCACAGCAGTATTGTCAAAAGGCGAAGAAAAACACATGATTCCTTCTTCTTTTGCCACTCTAAAAATTTCGGAATGCCACTCCCATGGTGTGTAGGCTCTCTCGTATAAATCATACAAATATTCACCATCCCAAGCGGTACCATGATTGATTTTGAAATAGTCGTTTTTGCAATCGATTGTAAGCGTATCAGGTGTATAGGTCTGTATTTTCACAGCATCCGCCCCTGTTCTTTTGGCCGCTCTTATGGTTTCCAAAGCTACTGCAATATCTCCGTTGTGGTTGGCGGATAATTCCGCTATAATAAATGTTTTATTTGCCATTGTTACGTAAGTTTATCTCCATTTTTTACCTCCACCTCTTCTCTACTTTGTTCTACTTTCAATGCTCCGTTTGGTGTTTTTATTATCAAATTGGGTTCAGTCTCCAGGATTGTCCCATTTTCGGTTTCAAAATGAAAGCCCTGCTCTACTGGGACAACCTTGTCTATTGTAATTTTATTCCCGTTAAGATACGAAAATGCTCCGGGATAAGGAGAAGCTTGAGCTCTCACCCAATTTATAATTCTTTCTTTTTGCCAATTCCAGTTTATGTGTCCGTCCGTTGGTCGTCTAACCCCAAAATAAGTCGCCAAATTGCTGTCTTGCTCTTGTGGTTCTAACTTGTCTAATTCAATTTTGTTCAGTACATTTTGAACCAAACCAAAATAATTTTCTTTGTATTTGTTGAGCAGGTCGTTTCCTGTATCATTTTCTGTTATAGGAATTACTATTTGATGTAAAATTGCTCCGGTATCACAACCTTCATCTATCAAATGTGCGGTAATTCCGGTTTCTTTTTCATTGTTGATGATTGCCCAAACATGAGGTGTTCTTCCTCTGTATTTTGGTAACAAAGACCCATGAATATTAAAGGTTAGTTTTGAGGCATGCCCTATGATATCTGCTTCTATCAAAAACAAATAATTGATAGAAGCAATTACATCTACCTTTCTCTCCTTGATAAATGCAAAGCCTTTTCCATTTCGAGGATTTCCTATGAAACAGGGTATGTTGTGCTCTTCGCACAAAGCAATAACACCATCCGACTTGCTATCGGTAAGCACAAAAGACACCTTGTACTCCGAAAGTATTTTCTCGAGGGTATCTTTTCCCAAATTTCCGCTTGTCAAAATCCCTAAATTCATGTTATTATTTTATTTTGGAATGAATGACAACATCTATAAATTTTCCACTAAACAAACAGTGCTCTTTCAACACGGCATCTTTAAAATAACTCGATTTGATCAAAGCTTCGTACAAATGGGGTCGTAAATCAAAAGCATAGACATAAAGCTTGTGCAGACCCAATTCATCAAAAGCCAATTGCTCAATTATTCTCAAATAAGTAGTCCAATGCCATTCAAATTCCTCTTTTTCCAATGTCGTTTTCATAATGAAAGAAATCTCCGCATTCTTATCTATCCAATTGATGTGAACTAATCCTCCGTATCCAATGCATTCCCCATTTTTGAGGTAAGAAAACAAGAGTTGATTTGGTTTTTCTTGGTCGAACAAGGCAGACACCACGTTCTGAAAATAGTTCTCTTGCAATTCTGGAGTAAGTGGAGTGGCTTGCCTCAGGTGATACATTTGCTCATTTCGCCAAGTCATAATATCCATTCGGTCTTGGTATCGGATGGGTACAATTTTGTATTCTCCCGATTCAAATTCGTTTTGACTTAAACAACGGTATGTGGTTGGAAACTCCATTATTTCATCTGATATTTTAATTCTGCCAATTTCCAATCGGTTTCGGTGTCGATATCTTGTGCCTTAAGTTCCGATATTTGGATTCCACCTGTGTTGTTTGTCAATAATCTTTTACTTTTCAATAATTTATCAGTTTTACACCAATAAAATTGTCCTGCATCATGATAGGTTTCTTCCAAGTCTTGCGAACGAACGGTTAAATTCTTTTCGTCAATCATGGTGATTTTTCCTTCTATTTTGCTCAACGCACGCTGAATAGGAAAACTAAAGGCAATCACTGGGAAAACAGTGTCAAACTGTTTGTTTTCTAGCTCTTGATAAGCCAATTTCAAAGTCTCACCTGTCACAAATGGAGCACATGAGTACAAACAACAGACACTATCAAATTGGGTATTCAACACTTCTTTGTATTTCAAAACAACCTCTTCTATGACATCAAAAGTAGTCGCAAAATCGTCTGAATTTTTTGCTGATCTTAAAAACGGAACATTCGCCCCATATTGCTTTGCGATTTTAGCAATTTCTTCATCATCGGTTGACACCATCACTTCCTCAAACAAACCCGATTGGAGGGCAGCTTCAATCGAATAAGCAATTATAGGTTTACCCAAAAATGGCTTGATGTTTTTACGAGGAATTCGTTTGCTTCCTCCACGTGCTGGTATGATGCAGATATTACCCATTTACGAAATTTAGAACTTCTTGAATAACATATTTTTGCTCATCTGGAGTCAAGGTTGGATACATTGGTAAACTGATGCAATGCGCATAATACTTTTCAGAATTGCTCAAATCGGCCTCTTGATACCCAATTTGTTTGTAATACGGCAAAGTATGCACTGGTACATAATGTATTTGCGCCAAAATTCCTTTTGAGTGCAAATAATCGTACAATTCTTTTCTGTTTTCTACCTCAATAATAAACAAGTGGTGCGCATTTAGCGTTTTATTTGGCAAGGATTGGAATTTAATTTTTCCTTCAAATGCTTTTTTGTACCCTTTCGCTATTTCGTTTCTT
>Ga0233451_10002165_pt1 | contig 18168 bp, 9 predicted proteins | sample 011ome_29_FD_183052 | JGI IMG/M metagenome (GOLD analysis project Ga0233451, IMG submission 183052) | Coastal salt marsh microbial communities from the Groves Creek Marsh, Skidaway Island, Georgia - 011504CT (spades assembly) | ecosystem: Environmental > Aquatic > Marine > Intertidal zone > Salt...
AATATCTTTATTTTCTCTCAAATAGCTTTTAGCGTTTCTTATTTTGTCTTCATAGCTTTTCTTCCACTTTTCAATTATCTTCATTATCTTTTCAGCGTAATCTTTATCCCCACTTTCGACCACTTCTTCCAACCAATCCATTATCTTCTCATATTTTTTATTCAATTCTCTTTTCTTATTACCGATAAAGTAATTTGATTCTTTCAGGGCGTACTTTTCATCGGGGATACAATTAGGTACTTCCAAGCCGTTTTTAATTGCTTTTGCTAATTGTTTTGGATTCTTCCAGCAAGAATTTGATTCCTCAATAACATTTTTATCCAAAAAGTTTTTCACCTCTTCTTTGGTCATAATTTCTATATTTTGGTTATTTTCTGAAAACCAATCCATAAATAATTCTGTCCCTTTATCAATATCGTAAATTTCTAAGGCTTCTACTTCTTTAAATTTGTTATTTAATTCTGGATAGAATTTATATTCAAAGACGCTACCTCCTTTTTTACCTGCATGGGAGAATTCAATTTTATAAATTCCATCGTTTTTTATTTCATAATAGAATTCGCCGTCCACATCCTTCCGCATCCCTTCTAAAAAATCATTTAATTTATAGTATGTTTGCATATTAAGTTATATTTATCTTTATATAAATAGATAAAAAAATGGCAGATTGCATAGAAAATACCGAAAAACTTTGTTTGATAGAAGATGTTAAACATTTATTAGGAGGTGGGATAAGAAAAATAGAGATAACAGAAGAAGCATTTTGCACTCTTCTTAAATTATCTGTTGAAGAATTGGTCCTACACCTTCAAAAACACCTCATAAGCGAACGTTGGTCTAATCTAGTAGGTAAGCCTGCTAATTTAACAGACATCTGTTTAGGGCTAACTACAAGAAGCCTAGACTACGAATATGACTTCAGTATAGCATATTCCAAACAAGTTGGTTTACAAAGTAGAGGCAATTACGAATTGAAGAAAGATTACATTGATGTTATCGAAGGTATCCAAACTTACGAAATACCAGCAGGTAGATTAGTTAATAGAGTTTTGTGGGAAACACCATCAGATATAGATCAAGCCTTGGCACAGTCATTGGCGTATCAAAACTCATTCGGAGCTATTGGTGGCTTCGGTGACAGCTTTTATTACACTGGATGGGGTAATGGCGCATTTTTTAATAGCGCTTATTACATTGCACCTGCTTTTGATGTCATGTTAAGAGCTATGGATACTGGGTTAAAAAATAGGCTTAGACAATCAGATTTGACATATTCTATTACAGCAGGTCCAAACGGTACCAAATTATTACATTTATATTCAATACCTAATAACGGTAACACAATCGGAGCTAGAAGACAGAATTATAAATGTAAGGTTTGGTATTTTTATTACGATACAACAGATATGGACGCTGAAGCTAAAAATAAATGTATTCAAGAATGTGATGACATAATAAAATACCCAAGCGAAGTTCCTTTAAACAAACTGGATTTCTGTGATTTAAACGACATGTCTAAAATATGGGTGAGAAAATACCTAACAGCTTTATCTAAGGAAACATTAGGTAGAGTAAGAGGTAAATTCAGCGGCGCATTGAAGGTTCCAAATGCAGAGGTGAGCATGGATAATGAAACCTTATTAGCAGAAGCCAAGGAAGAAAAAGGCGCGTTAATCTTAGAACTACAAGAGTGGTTATTGGAATTACGTTCAGATAAAATGCTTGAAAGAAGAGCAAGTGAAGCAACAAATCTTAACACAACACTAAAATTCGTTCCAAATGGTATTTGGGCGATTTAAAATTTAATATATGAAAATAATCGTTGATAATTATCTTTTTGAAGCGCTTAAACCATCAGAGTTTAGAGAGCTTATGCAGGTGGGTCGGGATTTGGCAATGAAGCGTATTGGGGGCATCTGGGATAAACTAAAATCCCAAGCGGATAGCACCAATAGAAATGGTGACAGATTATTCTTTGAAATATCAGCATCACCATTGGAGGATAAACTCCATAGATATTTGAAGGCAAATAACTATGAGATTGTGGATTATAAAGGCGGGTTAGTAAAAAAAATAGGCGATAAAAACAATGTCAAGATTGTAAAGGTATTAACAATGTTGGGAAAGAATGATCCAACGGCCTCAAAGCTTCAAAGAAATTATGAGCTTTTGAAATCGGTTAATAAGCTAAATGATTATGATAGTGCGAAATCGGAAAGTGCTGTTGCTGAAGATTACACCATGGTTATTAGCAAGTCGCCTTATGATTTGGGTGGAATGAGCACTGACAGGGAATGGAGGTCTTGTATGAATTTAAGAGATGGAAGTAATAAACGTTTTGTACCACTCGACATTCAACGCGGTACATTGGTTTCATATTTAGTAGACCCCACTGATAAGAATATTAAAAACCCAATAGGACGAATTTTAATTAAACCTTATGTTGAAATTGATGATCAGGATGAGGTATTGTACGGTATTCAACATGATAGGGTTAAATATGGTAAAGATAACCCAGAATATGTTAAAACATTAGTTAATGTCCTCGACAAAGCCCAAGAAGAAAAAACAGGGGTATTTAGATTGGATGATAAATTATATGCTGATGCAGGTAGGCAATTTACAGTTTCTAATTCAAAGGATGTATCACCAGAAAGATTATTAGAACATTTTGGTATTAAAAATTATACAATTAATGATGATGGTACGGTAGATGTCAATGGAAAAGTTGATTTATTTAAAGAAGGGTTAACTGAAATACCAATAAAATTTGGTGTGGTTAGAGGTGACTTTGATGTCAGATTTAATAATTTATTATCATTAAAAAATTCGCCAAGGGTAGTTACTGGTAGTTTTAATTGTTCCTATAATTATGATTTATCTTCTTTGAAATATGGCCCAAAAAGTGTTAAAAATTATTATTGTCACGATTGCGATTTAAAATCTCTTGAAGGTGCACCAAATGAAGTAACAGGTGAATTTAATTGCTCATATAATGAAAATTTAACATCTTTAAAAGATGGACCTAAAATTGTAGGAATATATAAATGCAATTCTTGTGGTTTGAAATCATCAGAAGGTTTACCAAATAAAGTAACAGAATTTTTTGAGGCTGATGATCAAATTGGTGGTTATGAATTTACAGAAGAAGAAGTTGGAATAATTATGCCTAATTATTCAATTATAAAGGAATTAAAAAAATACAAAATAAAGAATTATATTATTAATGAAGATGGTACCGTAGATGTGGAAGGGGACGTTGATTTATCTAAAAATGGGTTAGTGAGAATACCTATAAAATTTGGTGCGATTACAGGTAATTTTAATGTTAGCGATAATGATTTAAAAACATTAGATAACTCCCCCATTTTAGTCACCCTTCAATTTGATTGTTCAGAAAACTATAATTTAATGTCTTTAAAAAATGGACCTAAAAAGGCACGTAACTATATTTGCCATAATTGTGATTTAACATCTCTTGAAGGTGCTCCAAGAGGAGAAGTTAGAATGTTTGTTTGTGATAATAACCCAAGACTAACATCTTTAGAATTCGCGCCTGAAAAGGTTAGTTATATAGATTGTACTCTTTGCGGTTTAAAAAGCCTTGAAGGAGCTCCAAAGTCTGCTGGATCTTTTTATTGTGCAAAACAAGTTAATGGTCGTAAGTTTACAATTGCTGATGTTAGAGCCGTTTGTAATGTGGACGGCGAAATTGAAGTTTGATAGGGTGGACGGCGAAAAATAAATTAAAATATTTTAAAAAAAGCGAAATTTAATATATGAAAATAATCGTTGATAATTATCTTTTTGAAGCGCTTAAACCATCGGAGTTTAGAGGGCTCATGCGGGTGGGGCGTGATTTGGCAATGGAGCGTATCGGAGGTATTTGGGATAAACTAAAATCCCAATCGGACGGCACCAATAGGAACGGTGACAGATTGTTCTTTGAAATATCCGCATCACCTTTGGAAGATAAACTTCATAGATATTTAAAAGCAAATAACTATGAGATTTTTGATTACAAGGGTGGCTTGGTAAAAAAGGTAGGCGATAAAAACAACGTCAAGATTGTAAAGGTATTAACAATGTTGGGAAAGAACGATCCAACAGCCTCAAAGCTCCAGAGAAACTACGAGCTTTTGAAGTCTGTTAATAAATTGAATGATTATGATAGTGCAAAATCAGAAAGTGCCTTACCAGAAGATTACATCATGGTTATTAGCAAGTCCCCTTATGATTTGGGTGGAATGACAACAGATAGAGAATGGGATTATTCTTGTATGAACTTAAGAGGTGGAGTTAATAAACATTTTGTACCTATTGATATTAAATTAGGGACATTGGTTTCATTTCTTGTCAATCCAACAGATAAGAATATTAAAAATCCCATAGGAAGGATTTTAATTAAGCCTTACTTGGAAATAGATAATAAAAATGAAGTATTGTATGGTATCGAACACAATAAGGTTAAATACGGTCAAGATAACCCCGAATATGTTAAAACCTTAATTAATGTTCTTGACAAAGCCCAAGAGGAAAAAACAGGTATTTTTAGATTGGATAGTGATTTATATCCTGATTCTGGTAAGCAATTTAAAGTTTCTAACCTTAATGATGTACCACCTGAAAAAATATTAAAATATTTTGGAATACAAATTTATACGATTAACGATGATGGTACTGTAGATGTGGATGGAGATGTTAATTTATCTCATAAAGGGCTAACAGAAATACCAATAAAATTTGGTGTGGTTAAGGGTGATTTTGATATTAACTCTAATAATTTATTATCATTAAAAAATTCCCCAAGAGTAGTTACTGGTGAATTTAATTGTTATGGAAATGAAAATCTAACTTCTTTAAAGTGGGGGCCGAAAAGTGCTAAACATTATTATTGTAGTGGTTGTGATTTAAAATCCCTCGAACATGCTCCAAATGAAGTGACAACTGTATTTTCTTGTTCAGGTAATCAAAATTTAACTTCTTTAAAATATGGACCGAAAAGTGTTGGAAGTTATTATTGTAGTGGTTGTAATTTAAAATCTCTTGAAGGTGCCCCTAATGTAGTAACTGGTGAATTTAATTGTTCAGAGAACCATAAATTAATATCTTTAATAAACGGTCCTATAAGTGCTGAAAATTATAATTGCAGTGGTTGCAATTTAACTTCACTTGAAGGTATTCCAAAAAAATTAAAAACGTTTGCTTGTATTTATCAAAAAAATCATAAATTTACAAAAGATGATGTTAAAGCTGTTTGTGATGCAAGCATAATTTTTGTTTGATTAAATGGACGGCGAAAAAGAAATCATAAAAAAACGCAAGCAGATTTTGCTTGCGTTTTTTTTATTATAATGTAAATACTTCTTTAACTATTATCAGCTTCTTTTTTGCTCTGGTTACTGCTACATAATAAAGGTTATCTTCTTGTTGCAATTCCCAAGGCATCTTGGCATATTTAGAAGGAAGCAGGTGAGGTAAGTAAAGATATACAATATCGCTTTCTAATCCTTTTGCTTTGTGTATAGTCGATAGAATAATACCTTCACCATCTTCTTTAAATATGTTTTCTATTGCTTTAATCACTTCAATAGTTTTTTCATACTTCTCTGAAAACAATGTTATAATTTCAATCTTTTCAGCGTAGTTGAGATACTTTTGATGTTTTTGTGGTTGTTGTATGCCATTAGATATTAGCAATTTATATATTGAATTTAGTTCTTTGTGCATTGCTGTTACAGTATCTTTACTTGAAAGATTCTTATATTCATCCAGCACTTTAACTAATCCCTTACCTATATCACTCCCTTTAATATAACAAGGTTTTTCTAAGGTTAACAAATTGAAATACAATTCGACTAGGGGTTTAGTATTTCTACACAGGATGAAATCACCTGTTTTAACATACAACAAATTACCTTCTTCAACTACTTCTCCATCGTGCATCCAATCTGGGGATTCCATGATGTCGTATATTTTATTAGATAGTTCCACGATTTTCTTGCCGCACCTGTAACAATAAGATAGAGGTAATTGGACGCTATTTTCCAAGCTTTTAAATTTATCCCAGCTATCTACATCGCTACCAGAAAAACCATATATAGCCTGATGTGGATCACCTACAACGATTATTCTACTATCTTTTTTCATCATTTTATTGATGAATTCGTGTTGGACGGCGGAAAGATCCTGTGCTTCATCTACCATCAGAACATCTACCGTTTTGATAAACAAATTCAAATGAACTGGTAGATACATCATATCCACAAAATCAATCATAAATTCTTTATGGAAATTATGCCTTGAATTATACAGGTCGATGTGACTAAGCATCTCCTGTATTTTAGGAATATCTGTTGCATCTAAAGACAAGTCATATTTTTTAATCATCTGATCAAAATTAGACAAGTCTTTTTGATGTGTTAACCTATAATAGTTGTAGAACTCTGTTAAGTTGTATATTTTAGCATTAATCTTTTTCTTCGGTACGTTCTTCCAATTAGCTGTTAATGGTTTAAGCAATTTGAATGTTTTCCAATCATCTAATTTCAATGAACCTCTATGATTCATTGCAATAGATTGATAACCTCTACTATGTAAGGTTCCTATTGTGAAGTTGGACGGCGGATTCTTGGCTTTAATTTCCTCAACAATGTGTTTATTAAATGCCACATACATCCCAATTTTGCTTGCATCTGTTCGCTTCATCAATTCAATGATGGTAGTTGTTTTACCACTACCCGCAACAGCTTCAACCAAAATATTCTTGTCTGTGTTTTGCCAAGTTTCAAAAATTTGTTCTTGGTATATACTAGGTTTGAAATCCATAATACTTTTTTAAAAAATGTTAAAATTTATTTGTAACTATTACTCTTTAATTCTATTGATTAGCTGTTATTTTTTGAGTGAACTCTTCTATTTCTTGAATTTCGTTTAAATTATTGATTATAATTTTTTGATTTATTTTAACCTCAATGCCTTTTGTCATCTTTGGTTCCAAATCAATAACCTTATACGATGTCACTATTTTACCTTCGGATTTTTTTGTTGTCTTTTTAATTGTAACGTAATCCTCCAATAGAGCTAATGCTTGCTTGTTCGACAATTTAAACTTAGAAAGAAACGGCAATTTAGATCGAATAAGATTGATCTTATCTGCTATTTCAATTGAAGTTAAGATCTTCTGCTCGGAATGTATTTCTTTAATCCATTCATAAAATTCGGCGGTGAATTTAGATACATCATTTGAAACATTCAATCCACCCAGCTTGAATTTTATTTCACCTTTATGCAGAATAGATTTGATTTCAAAATACTTTCTTAGAATTTTGAAGGCATCCATTTCGCCGTCCACCACATCCAAAAGATTCTTACGCTTATTGAATAAGGAAATAACATCTTGATTAGAAAGAACAATATTCTTTTTCTTGATATTAAAATAATCCCTCAATATAGCTTTACTAAAAGGAGTATTAAAATCTAAATTATTATTGAAGACTCCGCTTTCTCGGGCTATTTTAACAGCTACTTCCCTCATCGCTTTGTTAAACTTAATATCAGAATTACCGTATTCAGAAATTAAGATATTAACCAGCTTACAGGATTCATTAAAAGACATGTACTTAGATAATTTAAGAACCTTAATTCTAATATTCCATTCAACATCAGGATACTTCTTATTATCAAATGTGTTCTTATTATCTACTTCTTTCTTCAATGAATCAATATCCGATTGAGACACAAAGTTAAGCACATCCAAGGAATATTCCAACATTTCTGCTGATCTTTTTTCTTTTTCTTCTTTAATAACCTTCTTATCCTTTGCGGTCATCTTTAAAAGATCTACCTGTTCAGGATTGAATTCCCAACCGTATTCATTTAAAATACTTTTGAAGTAATCAAAATTATTTTTAGAGTGCTTTGTTTCCTCATTGAAAACTTTATTTGCAATAGACAAATAATCTATTTCCCAAACATTAAGATTTTCATTAACCTTAAAAATAGAAGAGTTCTCGAAAATTTGATTAGCAAACAACTTTTGAGCGGCAACTTCATCGTAGCTATTAATCTTCTTTTGTTTTGGGTTGGACAAATAATTCAATAAAGATTCGGCATTAGATATTATTGCTTTTTGTTTGGCAATAGCATTAAATGATTCTTCTATTTGTAATTTATCTGTTTTAATTTTCTTATAAATAAAAATGTTGCTGGGTAATTTTTCACGCATTCTATTAACCATCTGCTCCATCAGCCTAGGGTTTTCAAATGTCATGAAGTGAATTGTTTCAACGTCTTTATTTAAAATGTTGATAGCTTCAATTGTGATTGAAGTTGTGATAATGATTTCAGCATCTTCTTGTAGGTATTCAGTTGTCAATAAATCCTTAAAATGATTCTCCTTCTTTTGGTTGGAGTTTAATAAATGTATTTTATCCCAATTATTACTTTTAAGGTGAGCTATTAACTTACCTAACTCTTTATCCATACGTTTGTCTTGGAGATAAATGATATTTTTCTTACCTCTAACTAAACGGCTTTCGATTGCTTTAATCTTATTTTCATAAAATACCACAGTAGCGTTCTTAACTTTCTTATCTTCCCATTTAACCCTATGAATTTTAAATTCTTTTAATGATGGGTGTTCAACTGGGAAATAAGTTCCTGTCATAAAAATGCGCTTCTTAAAAGAATCAATATTATCTAAAACATAATTTAATTCTTTATTCCTATAATTTTTAGAAGATGAAACTGCAAAATTATGTTGTTCGTCGACAATCAAAATATATTCTTTCAAGCCACCTTTCCAGCTCTTAATTGTTTTAAATAGGGTTGGAGCTGAAGAATATGTACATACAATTAATTGATCTTTCTCTGAAACATTTTTGTTCGTTTCATAGAATGAAGCTGCTCTGTATTTGTGTTCTATATTTTTAAGAGCACCTATCGTTGGAACCAATATGATTTTTTTACCATCTACTTCGGTGCAGGCCCACGTAGTCTTACCCATACCTGTATCAGCCCACAAAATTGTATTGTCATCCAACGATAGGTTTATATCGCTTAGTTTTTGATCATTTTTGAGTTGACTTAAATTATTAATTTTTTTTTTATCTTCAACTAAACTAATAATTCTCAACCCAAAGAACACCTTATACATTTCGTATATATCATTTCCATAGTGGTTAGAGTACCGTTCAATAGAATGAAAGTTAGCATTACTATTTAAGTACTCTCTTGCAGTTATAAGGGAAATCCCAAAGGAATTACATTCCTTGAAATATGTTTTTACCAAGAATATGATATTCTTATCTGTAAGTCTGGTTTGCCCAAAAATCTTATTGAATAATTCTGTTACGATTTTTGTTTGTTCAGCAAAATTCAGGCTTTCAGATATGATTACTTTTTTATTCTCTGCTTCTGCTTTCTCTATGAACTTCTGTCTTCTTTCTTGGATAACAGTTGGCTTCAATTTAGCTACGATACCAAAAGGATATTTTGAATTAGTATAGATTTTCTTAATCTTAATAGTATTCTCTGGATTGTAACCATACTTTTTCTCAATAAAAGAACTAAGGTCCTTCATAAGGATGCCTGTTCTCTTAGCGTTTAAGATAAGATAAACCAAAGCGGCTTGCATATCATTGCTTTCTTTGAGGATAGCTTTTTCTAATATGTCGTGTAGCTTCAATTTAACATCACCAGAATATTCTTTATAAATGTTTACTAAGATATAATCCTTTGAAAGGTGATGATTTGTTTCTACTGTAACTGTACCAAATTGATCGGCATAACTATCATATTGGTTCTTACCAATACTGTAAATTTCGTTTCGGCTATATTTCTTATTGTTAAGAATGTTCGGATAGTCTTTCTCATACTTTAATAGGAAAGCAAAGGTTTCATCTAATGTTATCCCAATATGATTTGTTTTTGAGAATAACACTTGGTAAAATCTATAAGCTAATCTATCTTCATAAGTATTAAAAAAAGATTCATCAAAGTATAGGTTAGATACACTTTGCTCTAAAACATCATTTTTAAAATCATCTGTTAGCGGCGATACTTTTATTGAAAGCTGATCTTGTGGCTTTTCTTCTATCGCCAAAATACTGTTACAGTTTTCCCTGATGAATATATTTTCATCGTATGATAAAACATTAATTCTGGTAATATCTTTTGTTGCCTTATCAATTTTGATATTGATTCCATCGAACTTTTTAACAATAGATGCCCATGTCCATTTGAAATTATCTACGGTTAGGTTATCTACTTTAACCAAGAAACCGATACCGTTACCACCAAATGAATCCCAAACAGCCTTTACGAAGTCTAAGGCGTTATCCGTTAAGATTCTACGAACCTCTGCTTGGCTGATAACACTGAAATCATCTACATCCATATAGATGTATCCAGAAAGGCTTTTAATATTTTTAAGTGACCTTTTATTATCAAAGTCAGCATTCCAAGTAACTACTGGAGTTTTTGCCGATTTAATAAAGTTATACATATTTCTAATGGTCACTTTAAATTCACCTTTTTGACCTGTCTTCTCTTGTTTAATAGTATCAAATCCGCCCCAGACTAAGCAAATGAAAGCTACATTATAATTCTTGTATTCAAAGAATGAATAGAAGTCCTCGATTTTTACGCAATCGGAATACTTAACCCCTAAGTTGGTTAGGGATTTTTTAATGTCTTGAGCAGATAATCTTTCAGAGTAATATACTACATCTAATAAGGTGTTGTCGATAATATCATTTAACTCTTTTACGATATAATCGTATTTGAGTATTTTATGATATTCATCATAGTCTAAATAATAAGTTCCACTGTTGAAATTGGTTGGCGTACTTTTGCCGCTTTTTCTAGCTAATTCAATTAGTTTTTTGAATTCAGGGTTTTTAATTTCGTTAAAAACATCGTCTAAATTTACAGAATTGTCAGGTATCGCAGTGCGATCTACTTTTTTAAAGAATGAAATCATATTTTGTTATTCTTGTTAGAAGTTAAACAGTGCTGCAAATGTACGGTATTTTTTCCAAAGAGTTTATATTTTTTATATTTATTTAAAAAAATATTTTCCAATGTATAAAAGGACCTACTTTTCCAAGGATAACACTATAACATATAAATCAGAATTTAATTATGGCAATTTACCTATCGTTGATTTATTTTACGGTGGTGGAGTTAGTAATCCTAATTTTTCAAGGTATTTGTTTCAGTTTGATGTGATTGAATTGAAGAATCAATTTTTGAGTTGTGAATTAGGTGATTTAACTACTGTTAAGCATTATTTGAATTTTAAGCACAGTGGTTTTACCCAGAAGGCTAATGCTTGTATGCCTAATAGTTATAATATCTGTTTGTTTAGATTGGATCAACCTTGGGATGAGGGTTGTGGGGTTAGTAATTCTTGTGCGCAGGGGTGTACTTCTTTTGCTGAATTAAATTGCACGGTAGATAAATCGCCGTCCAACTGGTTTTACGCTCAATCAGGTACTACTTGGTCAGAAGAAGGCGTGTTTGATTCATTATACAGTACACCTACTTATTTGTTATGTCAGGAGGTTAATTGTAACAGTTTAGATTTGAGGATGGATGTTACAGATATAGTGAATGATTTAATTTTGAATGATGTTCCTAACTATGGTTTTGGTTTAGCTTTCCATTATGATTTGGAGAGGGAATTAAATGATACAGAGAATCATGTTGTTTTCTTTGGTAAAGAAACGAATACTTTTTATGAGCCTTATTTAGAAACTGAATATGTTAATGCTATCTATGATGATAGGGCTAAGTTTTATTTAGATAAGTTGAATAGGTTATATTTGTATTCGACGGTGGACGGCGAACCTGTAAAATTAGATGAAAATCCAATAGTTAATATATACGATGAAACTAATGCCTTGCAATTTACTTTAACAGGTACTTGTCAGGATTTAGGGATTTACTACGTTGAGTTCGAAATTGATTCTGCAAATATAGATAAATGTTATGCTTGGAAGGATGTTTGGACGGCGATTTCTATAAATGGAAAAAGTCTACCAAATCAATCCTTTAAATTCAATATATTACCTGCTAGTGATTATTATGGATTCGGTTATAATACACCTGTACCTATAACTAATTTCCATTTTTCTTTTAGGGGGATACAGAGAGATGAGATCATTAAGCAAGGGGATGTCCGTAAAATTTTCGTAGATATAAAATCGCCGTCCAACCCCACAAAATCAATTTCAGTAGATAATGTATTCTATAAAGTATATTTAAAAGAAGGTAATTACGATGAAGTAACTATTATAGATTGGATGCCTGTGAATAGAGGTGTCTGTGAAAATTGGTTCCTGCTGGATACTAGTTGGATGATACCACAAACATACATCATTGATTTTAAAGTCGTAAACAAACAAACAGTTAAGACTTACGAAAACAAAATTAAATTCAATGTAATAACAAACCAAATATTCTTTTAAATGCAACCACCTAAGTCAATAATAATAAAGAAGCCTAGTAATTATGCAGATAAGGCGGTTGACTTGCCTAATGTGCCTAAGCAACAATTAGTTGAAAATAATGAACTTGTTACAGAAATTATAACCCAAGAGGTTGTAAAAGATCAATTGTTTGTCCCTAAAAAAATAGACATAACTGATTTGGATAATTCATTTAAAACTTGGGTAGATAATTTTAATTTCGAATTAGATGGAAAAAAAGTACCTGTTTATTTATTCACTAATCAAAGATTGTCTGAATTAATCCAGACTTGGGGTAATTTGGACGGCGAAAGTCAACATCCATTACCAATTATAAGTATAACAAAGGAAAGCCCTGCAAAAAAAGGCACCTACCTTAATACTGTAAATGGTGTATTACCAGTAAATATTACGTTTCCATTATATCGTATTCCTAAAGTAATTAACGGGCAAACAATATATGAATACGTTGAGGTTTCTGAACCTACTTATGTCGATTTACAATATAAAATTAATTTATTCTCCAATAGTCTACGAGAAATAAATAAGTTTAATGAATTGATTTTAAATTTATTTAAGAGAAATACCACACCCACTATTAATGTCTTTGGACATAATATGGAAATTAAACTGAATGATATATCTGAAAGCCATAAAAGAGAGATAGAAGAAAGAAGATATTATAGGAGCATTTATGTGATAGATATGCAGGCATTTATAATAGGTGAAAACGATTATGTTATAAAACGATCGTTCAATTCAATTAAGATGGATATAAAAGGAGATGAACCTAAAAATGATTCTCCTTGTAGAATAGAAACGGTTGGGGGATTTGATTCTTGTAGTAAATGTTTGGTTTTTAATTTGAATAAAAAATCAAATAAAACTATCGAATATAAAATGACTTTTGACTTCAATGTAACATATGATAATCAATCAAATACTGGAAATAATGTAAGTTATTTTGTTAATAATGTTTCCGTAACTATCCCTTTTAATATTAATATAGGTGACGTTTTAAAATTAGTTTATAATAAATCAATTACGAAAACAGTTCAAATAAGACTATGCGGCGAAAGTTTATGATTAATTCACAAATATAAGACATATTTATATAAAAATCAAAATAATAATGGCAAATAATAGAATAAGAGTTTCACCTTCTGTTAATTTTACCGAGCGTGATTTAAGTTTTACAACACAACGTCAATTTGCTTTAACCAAATTGATGATTATGGGTGAATTTGAATACGGTTCGGCTTTTGATATAACAAGGGTTTCTAACTATAACGAATTTTCTGCTAAATTCGGTTCATTGAATCCTTGTAAATACAAAAATACGAATCAATTAAAATTCCAAGGGGCATATACGGCAAAACAATTCCTACAAGAATCAAATGAAATGTATGTTTGTAGGGTATTGGGATTATCTGGATACGATGCAGGTGATCTTTGGGGCATTACCGTTGGTGGTAGTGTTGATACCAATACCATTACTGAAGGAGCTGTTAGTAATTTCACAGGCGAAATCCAATATGCTAATGGTGTATTAACATCAGGTAGTTTTAGCAATTCCACATTACAAGATATGTTTGATGCAGGGTTTTTAACTGCTGATACATTAGGTGGTTATAACGTATCTACTGGTACTACTTTATCTTACACTAGTTTAGATGGTTTTGTGTCTAACTGTGATGGTAATTTTTATAGCAGCAGATTTGATGCTGTTGTTACTGGTAGAGATGATCAATATATTTGTCTTACTGGTGTAACAACCCAAGGTGGATATGTTTATCAAAGTTCAATCACTGAAACTTGCTCTGTTCAGTTTGGTGTTGGAACACAAACAATTGGCTCTACTTTGAATATCACAGTTACTACTCCAATTGTAATTGTCGATCAAAATTCAAGTGAAGTACAACCTGTTAGCGCTGGTTTGATAGTGATTAAAGGTGGTACAATAACACATAATGCCGATGAAAGCATCACCATTCAAAATGGTACAATTACTTTACCTAACGGCGACATTTTAAACGGTACTCTATACAAAATTTGCGAATTAGGTTCTAATTTAGTAGAATACGACTGCAATGGAATTAACGGTACTGGTTATACCATTGTTACTGGTACAACTGTAATTAATACTCCTGTATTCCAATCAGGAAGCAGCACCACTGAAATTCAGATTCCTTCTGGTATTGTGACCATTCAATTAAGTGGTAGCGCAACTGAATTAACTGCAATTGCTCTTGCTGAATTCGAAAATCAGATTGTTTGTGGTTTAAGAAGTGTTGGTTCATATAATGGAAATGAAGAGTTAGAGTTTAGAGTTAAGAATACTAATATTTTAATTGAGCCATTAGTTGCTGGCCAAACAATTAAGCCATATGATGATTTCAGATTAACTGGAACTGATACTAGCGGTGCTGAATTTTCTTATATTGTATCATTGGATACAAGAAAGAAAAATTATATCAATAAAGTTTTTGGTGTAAGAGCAAATTGCTGTGAGAGTGATTCTCCATTGTTCATTTCTGAATTGTATCAGAAAATGTTTGATAACATGGTGGCTTTGAATAAAATCCACTGCATCAAGCCTACAATTTGTCATAACACTACTTTATGGAATTATAAGCAAGAATACCGTGGTGCAGAAACTCCATATATTGTATCTGAATTACGTGGTAATAAAGTTGTTAGATTGTTTAAGTTCTTAACATTAGGTGATGGTGATTCTTCTAATAGATATATTAAGATTAGTATCACAAACATTCGTCCTGATAGAAGATTGTTTGATGTATTGGTAAGAAGCTATAACGATACAGATAAGAATCCTGTAATATTGGAACAATTTGCTAACTGTTCTTTGGATGTTCAGAGCAATAATTATATTGCAAGATTGATTGGTGGTAAAGCTTTAAATGACATTTACCCACAACAATCAATGTATATCAGTGTAGATGTAGCTGCAACTTGTGTTTACGATGCTTTCCCTGCTGGTTACGAAGGATACCCTGTTGTAGATTACGGTGATTGCGCGGTTGCACCTACTATTCAATACAAAACCAATTATGAAACTACCGATAAAGTACGTTATGAATTCTTGGGTTTAAATAGTAATGATGGTTACGATCAAGATTTATTTGATTGGCACGGTCAACCAAGTTCAGGTGTACTTTCATTTACAGGTACAACGGATGGCTTCCACCTTGATGTTGATGCTACAACTGCTTCTGTTGACGGTGTAGGTTCATTGTCTTTCCAAGTTGGTAACGCTGAATTCAGAAATGATGCTGATTTGGAAGGTACTCAATATGCTAAGTTAAATGCTAGGAAGTTTACTTTGGCTTTCTACGGTGGCTTTGATGGATGGGATATTCACAGATTGACTACTGGTAACAGAAGTAATGGAGATCAATATGTGGTAAATGGAACTAACGGTATTTTAGGATTGGCTTCTAGCGCTTTTGATACTTATGTTTTAGAAGATTTCGACGGCGAAGTTTCAACTGTTATTAATTCTGATTACTATGCTTACCTAAAAGGTATTAGAGCGATAGCTAACCCAGAAGCAGTTAAATATAACTTAGTTGTTACTCCTAATATCAATACTTTTGATAACTCTAATTTGGTTGAAGAAATGATTGAAATGTTGGAGGAAGTTCGTTGTGATGCTTTCTATATTGCTGATACTCCTTCTAGGGATGTGGACGGCGTTCCTTACAGTGCTAAATTCTTGGCTGATAGATTAGATGGTTTATATTCTACTTCATTTGCCGCTACATATGCTTATGATTGTATCTATAACGATTTGGAAAACAATACTTATGTTTATGTTCCTGCAAGTGTTGATATGCCTCGTATCTACGCCGTGAATGATAGAATTTCAAGAGTTTGGTTCGCACCTAGCGGTAAAAGACGTGGTGGTAGTATCTTCGTAGATGTCGTTAAAAATCCGACACAGGACGAAAGAGATGACTTGTACACAGGACGTATCAATAGTATGTGGAGAGATGCTGGAATTGTTACTACTTGGGGTAATAAAACACTTCAGATAGAAGAAACAGTTTTAGATAGAATCAATGTTAGAAGATTGATGATCTATATCAGACAGTTGTTGGCGGACGTTTCAGTTAATTTGTTATTCGAGCAAAATGACGAAACAGTTCGTAGACAGTTTGAAAGCCTTGTAAATCCGATATTATCTAATATCAGAAACGAAAGAGGTATCATAAACTTCAGAATTGAATTAGATAATAACCCAAGAGCATTTGAAACAAATGAGCTTAATGGTAAGATTTTAATTCAGCCAACATTGGCCTTAGAGCAAATCAATATTGGTTTCACATTAACAAATAACAGTGCAAGCTTTGACAATGTTTAATTTAATTACTAATAATAAATCGATTAAGGAAATAGTTAAAGAAGAAGTTTTCCGACAATACGTTGTCGGAAACCTTCTTTCTTTGTGTGAAGCTCCGATTAATCCCGCTAATTTAGTATATAACCCAAAAAACAATAAAGCAAATCAATCGAATAATGATAAAGATTCACCTGATGTTGCAGAACCAGAAGAGATAATTAAAAAATTTCTTTTGTTACCTAAGAATCAAAGAGATGAACTCATCAGACAAACAAATGAAACTTTTATTAATAATTTATCTAGTTATGATGATTTTGTTGAATATACAATAGAAAAATATAGGAATAATCAGCCTTTATTTATAACAATTGCTTTGTATTCATTAGGTAAAAAAAGCGATTTACCTAAACTTAAAAGGGAAGTTTATAGATTTTATATTGATTTTATAACTAACTTCTATTTTAAACCTAGTTCTACTTTCTTTGGAACTAAAAGCTCTTTCACTGGAAATAAAAAAGTAGACAACGCTATTAAAAAAGCGATATATAGCTATTTTTATGTCCTTTTAGGGGGTAAATATAATTTTCCAAATGAATTTAAGAATTTAGACGTTAAAGTTCAAGCTTTAATTAAAAACAACAACGTTTTTGATGAAATAAAGAATAGCTTACCTAATTTATTACCAAATAATCAATCAACTTCTCAACAATTACCTGAACAAATAAATGAAGGTTTTTTTACAAAGGTTAATATGAGTCGATTATTGTTTTCTATAAATTTCTTATTAGATTTTAACAAGAAAACAAATGCTTTGATTACAGATGTTATGGAAAATATTAGTGCAGAGGAATATAAAAAAATCAGTAAAGGTGGTGGTAGTAGCGCTGCGGCTTTAGTTACTAAAGCTGTAATGAGAAGAATAGCAGAAGAATTGGTATTGTTAGATGTTAAAGGAGATCGTAATATTGATAAAATGTTAGCACTTATAGCTGCTCATATATCGAGAGAAAATTCGGATTTAAACGATAGGATAGAAAATGTTATAAAAAAATTATTAGATGAAAAATTACAAGATTTAAAAAGCCCTAACAATAATTTAAGTAAATTATTAGGTTCTTTGGGTGGATACGCTACTTAATTTTTTTAAACATATATTTATAAAATAAAAAACAACTAAATAAAGAAATAATTATGGCTGATTTACTATTGTCATCACCACTTAAAGCGGAACCAAAAAAACAGAATAGATGGCTTTTGAGATTTCCTACTGATATAGGTATTCAAACTTGGGCTTGTAAAACTGTTGCAGCTCCTAAAATGAATATTACTACA
>Ga0233451_10002179_pt1 | contig 18125 bp, 17 predicted proteins | sample 011ome_29_FD_183052 | JGI IMG/M metagenome (GOLD analysis project Ga0233451, IMG submission 183052) | Coastal salt marsh microbial communities from the Groves Creek Marsh, Skidaway Island, Georgia - 011504CT (spades assembly) | ecosystem: Environmental > Aquatic > Marine > Intertidal zone >...
CCATTTGCCACTGATGTTCTACACTTCCTTTTTTTTCTTTGTATTGTAATCGACTTCCCAAACCGGAATAAGTGCGAAACAAATCGACAATTCCCCCGTCTTCAAAGGGTAGTTTACCATAAAAATCACGAGTAGAGAAAAATCCATACGTGTTCCATTTCCATTGGTATCCCCAACGTTGGTCCCAAGCCAAGCCTACTTTAAGTTGGTTTACTTTTTCGTAGGTGTCAAAGTCAACATTTCGACTTCGTGCCTGATCCCATTGTTGTTCTGTCTCACTCAGAGTTAGCCCTCCCGCATCTTCCGCACGGGGACTGAGTGTCAAATTGAGTTGGCCTTGAAGTGTGGATTGAGGAGTAAGCTGATGTTTAAGCTTTACATTGAATACATTTTGAGAAACAGAACTAAACTTTCTATAGCCATTTGAAGCCGTTCGATTCAGGTAAAAAAGGGCTTTAGTTTTGTCATTATTTACTCCGGCCGTGGCTTGGTGAATTTGAGTGCCAAAAGCGCCTACCGTTGAACGAAGGCTAACACTTTTTCCAGAAAGACTATCTAGGGTGTTAAAATACAACACCCCCCCAGAAGCGTTTCCATACAAACTTGCTGAGGGGCCTCTAAGCACCTCCATAGTTTGCAGTAAGCCCAACGGCAAATTATCAACCTGACCCTGTCCGTCAGGTGTGGTTTCAGGAATACCGTCCACGATAATTTTGATCCCACGAATTCCAAAAGCGGCTCTTGCTCCAAAACCACGTATCGAAACACGTAAGTCTTGTGCATAATTATTCGCGTTTAAGGAAAACAGACCCGGAACAATACCTAAGTATTCTTGAAGAGATAGTTGTTGTTGAAGCCTTTGTTGTATAGTAAGGTCTACGCGACTTACAGCAAAAGGAAGCAAAAGCGCAGGAGTTTCTATTTTTGCTGCATCGAGAGCAATTTCGTCTAGTGTCACGGTGGCCGTTTGGGTGGGGGTTTGTGCCATAATATGAGACCCAACAAAAAGGCAGGATAGAATCCATCCTATAATTTGTATTCGCAGTAAAGGCATCTTTTGCTGTTTTTTTAAATTTGCGCTAAGATAACAATTATGTACCTGTCTGAACTCGAAGAAATCATTGCTTATGTTGCTTGTATTGCTATTGTCATTGGTTTTATTGTCAGTACCTATTTGGAAATAAAAAATACAGTAGCTGAGGAAAAACAAAAACAACTCGAAAAAACAGAAAACGAGGAAAAAATTAAAACTTTGATTCACTATTTTAATGCGAAAAAGAAGTTGATCGATTCAGTAGTAGCACTCATTAAAAATACCCCAAAATCAAATCCAGAGTCCACAAAAAAAGAAACCTAGCCTGTACTCTGCTCCTCAATACCCTAGCAAGGGTCCGTTAATAATCTTTTGCATTACTGAAGAAAAACGTAAATTTGTACCTACAACAGTTATATGTTTTTATGAAAACAGTTTTCCATGCTGCAGACACCCGAGGTGCTGCTAATCACGGTTGGCTTCAGGCCAAACACTCTTTTAGTTTTGCCCAATATTTTAATCCTGAACGCACTCAGTTTGGGGTATTGCGTGTTTTGAATGACGATATAATTGCTCCGGGTAGAGGGTTCGGAATGCATCCTCACGACAATATGGAAATTATAACCATTCCTCTAAAAGGGGCGTTAGAACATAAGGACAGCATGAACAATGTGGGCGTCATTGAGGCTGATGAAATTCAAGTTATGAGTGCAGGAACAGGAGTTTATCATAGCGAATACAATAAAAATGCAGATCAAGAAGTCAATTTACTTCAGATTTGGCTCTTCCCCAATGCCCAAAATGTAACCCCCCGATACGATCAAAAAAGTATTGCCGACCTTAAAATTTCCAATTCACTTTACCCTGTAGTTACTCCAGAGCAACGTTCTGATCGGTTATGGATTCATCAAAACGCATGGTTTCACCTGGGAGATTTTACACAACCCACTACCCTTAACTATTCTTTGAATGCCTCAGGTAATGGCGTTTATGCCTTTGTTATTGAAGGTGAGGTTACCCTAGCCGACACCCCGCTAGGCAAACGCGATGCCTTGGGGGTTTGGGATACCGATTCCTTTTCGCTTAGTGCCTCAGAAAATACAAGAATTCTTCTTATGGAAGTACCCATGTCGCTTTAAATTATGAAATCACTTTCAGCTCAAGCTCTTTTAGAACAACTCAAGCAAAAAGTTGCTGATGGACACTACAATGATAGTGTTCATAAAATTAAATTAATGACAGCAATTGAAGTAATTGAAAAAGCTTTGAACGATTAGTTTCGTCTTTATTGGTATACTCTTATGTAATCAATTGCATATTCCCTAGGAAAAGATAAACCGCTATCAACAGTTCCTCCTAAATTTCCTCCAACGGCTAAATTGAGAATAAGGAATACTGGTTTATTAAAAGGCCAGTTTTCAGCGGTTTTAAGTTGAGGCCCATACCGATAGAGCAGCTGATCATCCACAAAGAAATCCATGAATGCGGAATTCCACTCTAACTTTATTACATGAAATTCATCTTCAAACCCAGCAATAGAGGTAACTTGTTTGTTAACCGTATTGCCATAACTGCTTCGAGTATGAATGGCATTTAAAACTTCATCTGGGTTTCGCCCTACATATTCCATTATATCAATTTCGCCACAGTCTGGCCAAGAATTCACATCGATATCATTGCCTAAAGCCCAAAAGGCGGGCCATAGTCCAGCACCGGTAGGCACTTTTAATCGGGCTTCTATTCTTCCGTATTGAAATTCTTTTTTACCCTTAGAAATGATTCGGGTACTGGTGTACCCTTCCTCTTTTTTGGCTGATATGATTAATTTACCCTCTTCTATTCGGTGATTTCTATCTGTGTAAACCTGAAGTTCATTATTCCCCCAACCACACAAATTAGGACAACCATCCCCAATTTCAAAACTCCAATTCTCCATGTTGAGTTCACTACCTTCAAATTCGTCAGCCCAAACCAATGTCAGGGGCTCAGATTCAGGTGTTTCTGGTATCAGCATTGTATTTTCTTCACTTTTACTATTAATTGAGACATTTTCGTTTTGGCATTGCCAAAAAAAGAAAACCAAAAAAAGAAAGAAATAATATCTCATGTTAAATTAACTTTTGCGGTCAAAGATAAGTCTTTTCTTATCTTTAGCATCAGTAGAAAAATTGAACCATGGAATTGATTCCCAACGCAGGAATTTCACTAGTTTCCTTGATACGAGGTGCACTGGGTATGAGTGTGCTTATAGGGATTGCTTATGCCTTAAGTAACAACAGAAAACAAATTGCATGGAAAACGGTAGGCTTGGGCTTGCTTATTCAAATTGTAATTGCCATAGGAGTTTTAAAAATTAACATAATAAAAATAAGCTTTGAAACATTAGGTAATTTTTTTATAAAAATATTAGAGTTTACCGGAGCAGGTACACAAATGCTCTTAGGTGAATTTGGAAATATTGAAACGTACGGATTCATTTTTGTCTTTCAAGCACTTCCTGTAATTGTCTTTTTTTCTGCGTTGAGTTCCATTCTCTACTATTTTGGAGTCATTCAAAAGCTGGTTGGGTTTTTAGCCTGGGGGCTTACCAAACTCTTTCGGATTTCCGGATCAGAAAGTCTTTCTGTGGCTGGAAATATATTTTTAGGACAAACCGAAGCTCCATTATTAATAAAGGCCTATTTAGAAAAAATGAATCGCTCTGAACTTTTTCTTGTCATGGTGGGAGGAATGGCAACCGTAGCGGGAAGCGTACTCGGGGCCTATATTGGTTTTTTAGGCGGAGATGACCCCGTTCAACGCTTAGAATTTGCCAAAAGTTTATTAGCGGCTTCTGTTATGGCCGCTCCTGGGGCTGTCGTAATTGCCAAAATCATGTACCCGCAAACCGAAGAGATTAAAACTGATATTGAAATTTCACATGATAAAATTGGCGAGAATTTTCTATCGGCCATTTCCATTGGAACAGGAGAGGGTATTCGTATGGCTGTTAATGTAGCTGCAATGCTTTTGGTCTTTATTGCGCTGATTGCCTTAGTCAATAGCATATTCTCTGGACTGGGTGATGTTTTAGGTCTTAATGCCTGGGTTGCACAAAACACTCCCTATGAGGCGTTTACCATAGAATTTATATTAGGCTACCTCTTTGCCCCATTAATGTGGCTTGTGGGAGTGGCAAAAGAAGATATGGCTCTGATGGGGCAGCTGCTTGGAATCAAAATTGTAGCTAGTGAATTTGTAGGATATACACAGTTGGTTGATTTGAAAAACGCATCCAGTGCATTGCATTTTAGCTATCAAAAATCGGTAGTAATGGCAACCTATATGCTTTGTGGCTTTGCGAACTTTGCCTCCATTGGGATTCAAGTGGGAGGCATTGGGATAATTGCCCCAAAAATCAGAAAAACCCTTACTGAGCTAGGCTTTAAAGCTATGATTGCTGGATCAATTGTTTCCTTAATGTCGGCAACAATTGCAGGAATTATTCTCGGCTAAGATTAAAGTACAGAAACCTTAATTTTCCTCCAGGTTTTAATTAAGAAATACGCAGAAATCACGACAACACCCAAAAGGGTAACTGCCCAACTGTAGTTTCCATAAATAAAATATCCGGTGGCAAACATACAACTGTAAATAAGTATACAGCCTAAAAGCATGGCAATAACGCCTGAAGGCACGCTCCAGCCTTGCTGATTATCTTCCAATTCAACCCCTTGTGCTTTTGCATTGTCAACAACGGTTTTCCATCCCGGTCCACCCGGTTGTATTTTTTTATAAAAGGAGTGAAGCACCTCTGGTTTTTCTGCAGGAGTCAAAAGAGTGGCAATGACCCAAAATAGGGTAGTCATTACAACTACAAAAGGAAATTCTGCCCAACTGGGGAGTAAGGCTTCAGGTCCAAATAGAGCCGCTTTAATTCCAAAACTCGGTATCGCTAAAAGCAGCGAAATTATACCCGAAACAAACATGGCAACAATTTCACTCCAAGCATTGATGCGCCACCAAAACCAACGAAGAATAAAAATGAGTCCGGTTCCCGCACCAAAAACCAATAACAAATTGAACAACTGTACTGCATTTTGTAACAACAAGGCAAGAAGGGTGCTTAAAACCATTAGAACAACTGTAGAAATACGTCCAACAGCAACTAGCCGTTTTTGAGAGGCTTCAGGGTTAATTTGACGCAAATAAAAATCATAGACGATGTAGGAAGACCCCCAATTTAATTGAGTTGAAATGGTACTCATATAAGCCGAAATTAGTGACGCCAGAACCAGTCCCAATAACCCTGTAGGCAATTTAGTAAGCATGGCCGGATAAGCTAGGTCATTGCCAAGCTTATCAGCCGTGATGCTTGGAAATGCCTGTTGTATGCTCTCTAAATCTGGGAAAACCACCAACGAGGCTAAAGCCACCAAAATCCAGGGCCACGGACGAAGAGCGTAATGCATAATATTAAAGAAAAAGGTAGCCCCTATTGCGTGATTTTCATCTTTTGCAGCCAACATACGCTGAGCAATATAGCCTCCTCCACCGGGTTCTGCTCCTGGATACCACGAACTCCACCATTGGACAGCCAACGGGATAATCAAAAGGGTAATTAAGGCTTCCCGATTACTAAAATCAGGTAAAATGGAAATTTTATCACTCACATTCTCATGGGCAATCAGTTGTGTTATCCCGCCTACTTCTGGTAAATTAACCAAGTAGTACGCGGCTCCTATAGAACCTCCCATAGCAACAAAAAAGAGAATCATATCAGTGTAAACCACTCCTTTAAATCCACCAATTGCACTAAACGTTACGGTTACCAACCCTGCAGTGACAACTGTTTGCCATGGTTCTAAGCCCAGCATTATCCCCCCAATTTTAATCGCGGCCAACGTAACTGCAGACATGGTAATTACATTAAAAACAATCCCTAAATAAATGGCTCTAAACTTGCGCAAAAAACTTGCTGGTTTTCCTCCATAACGCAACTCATAGAATTCTAAATCAGTATTTACGTTGGATTTTCGCCACAATTTGGCATAGACAAATACAGTGAGTAAGCCCGTAATCAAAAACGCCCACCATACCCAATTGCCCGACACCCCATTGGTACGAACCAAATCAGTGACCAAGTTCGGCGTATCAGTTGAAAAGGTAGTCGCCACCATAGAAAGTCCCAACATCCACCAAGGCATACTTCGCCCGGAGAGGAAAAAAGCATTAGCACTTTCACCCGATGTTTTAGAAACATAAATTCCTACGCCTAGTGAAATTCCAAAAAATAAAAAAATAATGAGCCAGTCTAGCATTGCTATTTCCATAGTTGAATTCAATTGGTTTGATTAAAGGTAACAAAAAACTCTTTGCGCATTAAATTGTTGTTAAATCCTTTGAGATTCAGCGTAATTCCTACTACGTTTGCTTAGATTTTACATTTTTAAATGAAACTTTTGAGGGTATTTCTTTTCGTTTTTGTAATGCAATCCACTTGGGTTTGGAGTCAATTGCCCGTGGAATCGAATCAAAAACCAAAGTTGACTCTTCCGCCTCCCGAGAAAAAAGGCCCTAGTTTATTACAGCTCGAAACCAAAAAAGGGTTTTTGTCTGAAGATTTTTTTACTCCCAAAATTGAATTTAAAGATCCAAAAAACGACTTGAATTCACCTCCGATTTCATTTGGTGAAAATGAACAGTTTTTGGACCCTGGACTCCAATACCTTAACAAAATAAACCGACAACCTGAAAAAGAAAAAAATCCGAATAATTTTAGGGTTGATCAGTATTTAGGTGATTTTCGCAATAATGGAAAATACGTTCAAATTGCTGTCCGCGATCATGAATCTCCTGATGGAGATCTAATACGCATCATGTTAAATGATCAAGAAGTGGTGCCCCGTGTTCTTTTAGAAGAACGGTTTAAAACCATCTCTATTAATTTAATAATGGGCTTTAACAAAATTGATTTTGTTGCCTTAAACCAAGGTGCTTCAGGGCCGAATACAGCAGAAATTCGTGTTTTTGATGATGAAGGAAAATTAGTGGGATCCAACCGATGGAACTTAGCCACCGGAGTAAAGGCAACTTACATTATAGTCAAAGAAAAATAACTAGCCATTATACACTTCAAGCATTCCTTTTCGGAATACCTCAACTTCTTCAATCGTACCCGTACTTACTCTACACCAATCATAAAAGGGTGGAAAAGGACGGCCAATCCTAACGCCTTTTTGAAGCATTGCCGGACCTAATTCTCGAATATCACGCCCCGAACGGAAAAAAACAAAATTGGTATGGGAAGGAACATAATAAAGCCCCAAATGATCTAAAAGGTGATAGATTTGCGTTTTAGCCTCCTTATTTTTGGCTAAAGAAAAGCGATAAAATTCATGATCTACTAAGGCCTCTTTGGCCGCTTCCACAGCCAATACATTGCTCATTGCCACTACATTTTTTCGTATTTCAGCAGCTATTGCAGGTGGTGCAACTAAATAACCGACACGCATACCAGCCATTCCATATACTTTTGAAAAGGTTTTAGAAACAATTACATTTTCACCTCGTTTTACAGCTTCGATCATGCTGGGATAATTTGGGTCTTCAATGAAATCATAATAGGCCTCATCAGAAAACACAAGGGTTTTTTTGGCTACCACCTCACAAAAATCTGTTAGCTTTTTGGCAGGAACCAAGGTACCCGTTGGGTTGTTAGGATTACATAAAAAAATGAGTTTTGTTTTCGAGGAAATACGCTTTTCAATTTCCTCAAGGTCGTAACCCATATCTTGACCCACAGGAACCCAATTTATTGTTGCACCCCATTGTTTTGCATAATCCATCATAGCTAAAAAAGTAGGGGCGGCTGCAATAATTTCTCCTCCACTATGAGCAAAAGTCAACCCCGTAATTTTTAATCCTTCTGTTGACCCACCCGTAACAATGATCGATTCTGGAGAAACTCCATGCAGTGTGGCTAATTTTTCAGTAAGTGCATCGGAGTAGGCATAGGGATAGCGGCAGGCATCAGAAAAAGAACGTTGTACTCGCTCTCTCACTTTTTGTGAAGGCCCGTAGGGATTTTCATTTGAACTTAATCGAATTTCGTCTGCCAAGGGGCGTGGATGAAAAGCTTTTATTTCTTTAGCACTTAGCCATTGTGGTGTGGCCAAAAGTAATCCTCCAAGGCCAATTGAGGATTGAAGCCATTCTCTTCGTGATTGCATCTGCATTGTTTTTGATAAAGTTTCGTATTTTTTAAATCAAAACAAAATTTAATACCTATTTTTCGGCGTGAGCAATTGGATAACTTCACTAGAAGCACTTCTTCAAAACCTGATTCGTCCCTTAGAGTGGGTCATGCTTTTTGCTGTTATTGGAGGCGGAATTTATCTGTTATTTCATAGTAAGGGTGTGCCCTTATTCAAAATAAAAAAAGGGTTTCAGCTTCTAAAATCCAAAGACGGCGAACTCGGTATTTCTAGATTTCAAGCCCTTTCCGCCGTACTGGCAGCAACCGTAGGTTTAGGAAACATTTCTGGGGTTGCCATTGCCATTCATATGGGAGGTCCCGGAGTACTTGTTTGGATGTGGCTTACCGCTTTGCTGGGTATGGTCATCAAATTTTATTCTTGTTCTTTGGCCGTTCAACTCCGCTCAACAGACTCTGATGGTTCGCCCCTTGGGGGACCGATGTTTTATATGCAAATGGGCATTCAAAAATGGGGAAAGCCCCTAGCTATTTGGTTTTCTGTTGCGGGTCTGTTTGGAGTTCTTCCAGCATTTACTGCTAATCAACTTACGCAAACGTTTATGGATGTGGTTCGTCCAGAAGAAGTAGGACTATTTTCCTCTTTTCAATGGAAATTTCTTATTGGGGTAGGCCTTTCTTTGGCTAGTGCCTTTGTTATTTTTGGAGGGTTGCACTCCATTGTTCGCGTCACATCAAATTTAGTTCCGCTTATGGTTTTATTATATATGGCTTTGGGTGGAGTTATCCTCTTTACCCATTTTGAGGCTATACTTCCTTCTTTTCAACTGATATTTTCTGAAGCATTTAATTTTAATACAGCTGTAACTGGAGGGTTTTGGGGGTTAGTGATTCTGGGTGTACGCCGTGCCGTTTTTTCTAATGAAAGTGGTGTTGGAAATGCGCCAATGTACCATGGCCAATCGCAGAGTAAATTAGGAACTGATGAAGGACTTGTAGCCATGTTAGGCCCATTACTTGACACTGGTTTAGTTTGCACCATCACTGGGTTGATTGTAATTATAACTGGGGCCTATACTGTTGAAGGATTGAATGGTATTGTACTTACTCTTGAAGCCTTTCGACGTGCTTTTTTTGGGTTTGGCGATGTGATATTGCTAGTTATGGTGTTTATTTTTGGAATCTCTACTTTATTTACTTATTCCTACTATGGAGTAAAATGCTTTGGATACCTCACTAGACCAAAATGGGGGTATTTGTACAACTACTTTTATATTGGGAGTATTATTTTATCGGCTTTAGTAACCGTAGAAATTGTTGTGGGAATTATAGATCTTTCGTTTGCCTTAATGTGTATCCCGAATATGATTGCAGTAGTCTATTTATCGGGGCGAGTAAAAAAAGAAATGCGGGAACGCCACTGGATGACATAACCCGCATACCTTATTTTTTTTGTACGGTTTATTGTTCCCCTACAGGAGGAGGACCAGGAGGAAGTAACCCCTCGTACTGATACGATCCTTTTCGTTCTTTAAACTCTTCTTTAACCGAGTCTAAAAGTGCTTTATCGGTAAACAAATCTACCATAGTCATGCTTAATGCTTTTGCTGCATACACCATTCCTTTGTGACCAATAGACATTCCCCCACAGGCTACAACAGCCCAAGAATGCCAAGGGGTTTCTTTAGGAGCAGTGGTTACTCCCAATCGAACTACAGGAACAATGAAACTCACGTCGCCCACATCGGTTGACCCTCCCATAGGGTGTTCTGCTGTTTCTTTTAGGGGACGAATTTTTCCATCAATCCCTATTTTGGGTTTTCCTGTAGCTTCCTGAATTTTGTAAGCAAATTCGTTTTCCTCTTCTGAATATTGGATATCCCCCAATGTTTCCAGATTCTTTTGAACGGCTTCACCCCCCGCTCGATTGGGTAAAATTTCATGAATTCCTGAAATTAAATTGATTTCATGTTTCACATCGGCCAGTATTGCCGCTCCTTCAGCCATTTCCATTACTCGTTGGTAAACTTCATTCATTCCCTCGCGTTTGGTGTCGCGCACACGAACCCATAATCTAGCGTAATCAGGCACTACATTCACAACCTGCCCTCCATCTTGAATATGATAATGGATACGAACAGTGGGCTTGATGTGCTCGCGGTAAGCATTGATTCCATGAGTGTAAAGCTCTAAAGCATCAGATGCGCTTTTTCCATTCCATGGATCAGCAGATGCATGAGCGGTTTGCCCAAAAAATTCTACCTTAAAGTCTACTAAAGCAAGTGAGCTTTGAACATCAGCTTCTGTTTCATCAGCAGGATGCCAATCCATGCAGGCGTCTAAGTCATCAAAAAGTCCTGCTCGAGCCATCCATAATTTCCCAAAAAACTTCTCTTCTGCTGGGGTTCCAAAAAACTTCACTGTACCCTTTAATTTTCCTTCAGCAATCAGGTTTTTAATGGCTACTGCGGCACCTAAGCTTGCAGTTCCAAAAAGGTTATGTCCACAACCATGACCCGCTGCACCGGGATGCAATGGGGTTTTTTCAGGTACTGTTTTTTGAGAAATCCCAGGTAAAGCGTCAAACTCCCCTAAAATTCCAATAACCGGCTTGCCTGATCCATAAGTTGCAACAAAAGCCGTTGGGGTATCTGCTACACCCACTTCAACATCAAACCCATTTGCTTTTGCATAAGCGATTAGGGTTTCTGAAGAAACGGTTTCTTGAAAGGCAATTTCAGCTGCTCCCCAAATAGTATCACTTATCGTGATGAGTTCACTTTTTTGCTTTTCTACATCGGCAATAACTTCATTTTTTAAATTTTTTTTGTTCTGGCCTATCAAGGGTGAAATTACACCCAGAGCCAATAAGAAATAAATTGTTTTTTTCATTCGATAGTTACTTTGATTTAACTTTTTTTAGAAGGAATTAGAAGGGCGGTCACCAAAAATATTATGCATCCCAATACATAGGGCCAATCAATAAATGAGAGTTTGGTAAACATAATACCCGCCACTACGCCACACAAAACGGACACTATAAAAAGGAGGGCTTTAGCAAACTTTTTCCAATTCATTTTTTTGTTTGTCTCTAAAATACACATTACTCTTTAAAGTTGATTACTTTTGAATGTGATTCGTTTGTATTGCATAGGGCTAATGGTGTTAATTGTAGCCATTCTAGCCAATGGACTTGCTTCTAAACTGCAGTGTAAGACTTGGTATGATTTGATTCAAGGACTCATCCACTCCAAATCCTATTTGAGTTCCCTTGGGCTAAAAGACATCCTTTGGCTGTTCTTTGCCTATCCAATCCTGCTAGGAGTAGGGAGTGCACTCGGACAATTGATTTATCAAAAATTAACCAATCTATGACGAGTAAAGTAACGTATTTAGGGGGGTTGCGTACAGAGGCGCAGCATCTTGCTTCACAAGAGATCATCATCACCGATGCTCCAAAAGACAACCAAGGAAAGGGAGAGGCCTTTTCACCTACCGATTTAGTAGCCACAGCTTTGGCTTCGTGCATGATTACCATTATGGGAATAAAAGCCCGAGATTTGGGAATTGACCTTACGGGAACAAAGGCTGAAATAACAAAAATAATGGGAATCGAACCTCGTAGAATCAGTACCCTCCAAATTCAGTTGACATTCAACTCAAGTTTTGATTCTAAAACACAAACTCTTTTAGAGCGGGCCGCGTTAACCTGTCCCGTTGCCCATTCCTTGCATCCTGACATTCGCCAAGAGGTTCTTTTTATTTGGCCTTCATAAGAAAACGGTTGCCCCAAAATAAGACCGTATAAAGTAAAATTCCAACAGGCCCCAAAAGAAAAGTGCCGATCAGAGGAAGGCAAATTTTTAAATGGCTTATATTGTGTTTTCGACTATGGCGAATTATCCAAGTTCCAACCCAAAAATCAAAAGCTAAATAATGTAGCCACCCTGCTGCCGATGATTCTAATGTAGCATTTTGAAACGCATTTTGAATACCGGGCAAAGTGGTAAAATCTACTTCAGTTAAGCTGCCGGAGAGAAGAATGAAATAAAGATAAAAAAAGCTTAAGGTGAAAGGAATCCATGGAAATTGAATTAGAAATTGGGTTCCTTTCCATCGAGGTAAAAAAAGTAACACACCCCAAGCAAATAGTATTCCCGTATTACAAATGGAGAAAAGAATCGTTGTCATTTTAACATCTATTTCGTAAGGGCAAATTAATATTTTTAATTTAGAGCTTGTATTATGCTTCTGTTTAAAGACATTAGAGGAAACCGAATTGATCCTGTAGCGCATACTCTGGAGGTAATCAAAAATTTCCCTTATGCCGAAATTCATATTGGTACTGATTCTCAAAACATCAATAAAAAAACGATATATACTACAGTTATTGCCTTTCGCTTAGGAAGCAGGGGAGTGCATTATATTTTGAGTAAATCGAGTATAAAGCAAATCACTGACATGTGGACACGTTTGTGGAAAGAAGCTGAATTAAGCGTGGATACAGCAGAATGGTTGACACAAAAAGTAAGTGTGAAAGTTGAAATTGATATGGATTACAATGAAGACGAAAGCTTTAAATCTAACAAGCTAATTTCAGCAGCTAAAGGCTGGGCCAATTCGTTAGGGTATAAAGTGAATGTAAAGCCTAACAATCAAATTGCTACCCGTGCCGCAGATTACCATTGTAAATAACTATGGGGTTCTGAAAACTTGAGTAAAACAAAAAATCAATGTAAAAAAGAAGCACACAAGAAAAATAAAAAGGTTTGGAATTTTCATGGAATTTTAAAATACGCAATTTGTGTATCTTTAACTGAATCTCAACTAAACACAATATGCGTTTTGCAATTATTGCGCCTCCACATCCAACGGCGCTTTGGAAAAAACATTTTGAAGAAATTGCACCCCATATTCCCCTTCTTATAGGTCATGAAACAGATCAGCCCGAAGACGTAGTATGTGCTATGGTTTGGAAACAGCCTCCAGGGGTTTTAAAAAAGTTTATCAATTTAAAGCTCCTTTTTGCAATGGGTGCAGGAGTAGATCATGTGCTCACTGATGAACAAATCCCAGAAGATATTCCTATTTGTAGGGTTATTGATCCTCAAATGGCATTTTCAATGAGCAACTATATTATAATGGCGGTGCTTAATCACCACCGCTCGTTTTATGAATTTGAAAAGGCCCAAAAAAATCGGCATTGGGCCCAGTTTGAATTTGAAGAACGTGAATTGAAAGTTGGAGTGTTAGGTATTGGCCATCTTGGAATGGATTGTGCTGTAAAACTTCATCAATTAGGATTTTCTGTTGTTGGGTATAGCCCTTCATCAAAACAAACTCCTTTTCCCTCCTTTTCTGGAGAGGAATTAGATGTTTTTTTACAAAACATCAATGTATTAATCTGTACTGTGCCCTATACGCAACAAACTCATGCCTTACTAAACAAGGCTTTATTTCAAAAGTTAAAACTTCCTACCTATTTAATTAATGTGTCTAGAGGAAAGGTACAAGTTGAAAAAGACATCCTTTCGGCTTTGGATTCTGGCCTGCTTTCTGGAGCTTTTTTAGATGTTTTTGAGACCGAACCCCTTCCCAAAGAAAGTCCTCTTTGGTTGCACCCTAAAATTAAGTTAACTCCACACATTGCTAGCTTAACCTATCCTAAAGCAAGTGTATATCAAGTCCTTCATTGTTTTGATCAAATGGAAAAAGGGCTTCCTATTCCACAACTGGTGGACCGTCAAAAAATGTATTAATGGGTCTTAATCAATTGGGCAATAGGTTCCATTCCAAACCGAATGGGGTCTGTTACTACGAGTCCGGTTTTTTCCTGAAGGGTTTGAATGTGCTTTTTTGCTTCCGCTAATGTCAAGCCACTTGTGTTTGAAGCAATTCCAATGACCTTGGCTTGCGGATAAGTACCAACTACAGTTGCTAAAGCTTCATTTAAAGCAATAAAGGCAGTAAGATCCGGAATCTTGATGTGTTCTGGACTTCGTAATGTGGGTTTTTCTGCTCGAAGGCATAAGACCAAATGCGTAGGACAACTCCCCCGCATTAAAGGTAAGGTTGCTGTACTGCCTGGATGTAATAGTGACCCTTGCCCTTCAATAAGAACAATTTCTTTGTCTGCCTGTTCCATTACCATGTGTTCAACTGCACCACAAGCATGATCAACTTTGAACGCATCAAGAGGTATTCCGTTTCCTGTAATGGTAATCCCAATTTGGCCTGTGGCTATAAATCCAACATTAAATTTTTGATTTTGAAGTTCTTTATATAATTCTAATCCCGCTGTCATTTTACCTACTGCCATGTCAGTACCTACAAAAAGAATGCGTTTATTTTTTAGAGTAGCTGCTTTAGCGGTGGCAATTTCTGGAATAAATTGAGGAATACGTATATCCCAAATCCATTGATTCTCTGGATTTTTAATTTTAGTTCCCCATTTTGGGAAAATTAAATCATGTAATCCATTCACTATACTCATACCAGCATCTAAGGCAGATTCAATAATGGTATGCCAACTCTCGGGAATACGACCGCCTGAGGGGGCAATTCCTAAAACCAAAACGGAAGCTCCAAGAGTAATTGCCTCTTGAAGTGAACTCAATATGGGGACATTTTTTTCTGTATCCATAAATTCCTTCATATTTCTTCCTGCATGTGTTTTGTCAATTACACCTACAATTGGATTTTTAATATAACGAACTACTCCTGTGCCCATTTTGCCATAATCACTATCAATATGGCCTTCCATATAAACGGCTATTTTTTGATATATATTAAGCATAATACTCTTCTTTTAGATTGCCTCCATGACCAGGTACATTTGGAGGTAAAGTTACACCGTCTACCATAGGTGCTCCAGTAGAAGGGTCTGGATTTAAATTATAATGTGAGTCTAAATCTATATGATCAATTTGCCCTGAAAGGGCTGCTCCTGCAGCAATAGAAACAGATGATTCAGACATGCATCCTATCATAGTTTGCAATCCAAAGGCTTTTGCTGTAGCAATAATTCTAAGGCCACCTGTAATTCCTCCACACTTCATGAGTTTTAGATTTACACCGTCTACATAGGAGGCAAAGTGTGGAATATTTTCAGCAAATCGACAACTCTCATCAACAAATATTGGGATCGGTCGGTTGTTGTAAAGCTCGATTAATTTTTTCTCTTCGCCTTCTTTTAAGGGCTGTTCCACATAATCCACTTTTCGATCGGCAAGCCATTGCATCATGTGCTTTGCCTCCTCAACATTCCAACCCCCATTGGCATCAACACGAAGTTGTACATTGTACGGAGTTGTACTTTTAACTACTTGTTCAAACATGATTTTATCAGCGTGTATTCCCTCGGGAGATCCTAATTTTATTTTAAGTGATTTGACATTGGTCCCTTCCAATAGTAAAGGAACACGTTCTTTAATTACTTCTGGTGGATTAATTCCAATAGTTACTGATGTTGGTACAAGAGCTCTTGAAAATCCAAGGAGTTGATATAACGGCAAATTTGCTTTTTTGGCTAATAAGTCCCACATAGCTATATCAAGTGCAGCATATGCGCAAGGGGCAACCTTTTCATTTATTGCTCGATCATACAAACTCGTAATGGATTGGCCTTCAATGCCTGGCGCTATAAATTTTCGTAATGCTAGTTCAACTTCTTCTGCGGTTGAGGCACCTTCTGAACTACCTGGAGCTGCTTCACCCCAACCAACTTTTCCTTCACTTTCAATACGTACAAAAAGGTTTTCAGAATCGTATCGGATCCCCCTACTTATTGCTAAAGGGAATCGTTTTGTTAAGACCACCTTATGAAAACTTATTTTCATAATTAAAAATAATGCTCGAAGATAGTTAAATATTTGAATCCAAATTCTAGTATTTCTCTGGTTTTAATTGACTTTTAATATTTTCAAATAGGGGCTGGTCATACCAAAAAATAATGTAATTTTTAATGTAATGCTATTCCTTTAAATTGAATCAATTCTGCCCCTAGTCCTTCTGTAACTAAATCAAGTTGATTGAATGGAGCATTTGGAAAAAAAAGCTCTGTCATTACTGTTTTTCCATTGTCAAAAAAAAGTTCTACAGATGTTTTATCAAAAAGTGCCGTTAGTGTCATTTTGTCCTGTGTTTCAAATCGAGGGGCAAAAGAAGGTTTGGAAGCAAAGGTTTCTGAAAAACTAACATTGCCTGTATTTTTACGATCAATAAAATATTGATTTTTAGAAAAATCTAATCCAAAAGATAATTCCTCTCCAATATCATTACTTAAAATAAACGAATAAGATTCAGATTTTAATTTATGGAGTTCAAAAGTCAATTCTGCTTTGGATAAGTTTACAGACCCTTTAGGCAGGAGATTTTCTCTCTTTGAAATTTTTCTTGAAGGTTGGATAAATTGATTTACTGAAAAAGATTCCCAATTCTGATCAGGTAGGGATAGTAATCGATATCCCGTTTTCGTTTTAGATAATTTTAATTCACGTGCCGTTGTCATAGCACTTCTCCATTTTGTTGTTGGAACTTTTGTAGCATATTCCCAATTAGACATCCAACCTAAATACAAAACATTACCTGACTTTTCAGTCCAATTTGAAAAGGTAACCCCTGCATAATTGTCTTTACCATAGTCTGTCCAAAAAGTATGTTCTTTTTCTAATTCTAATTCAAACTTTGAATCAAGTGTAAACGCTTTTCCATCAAAATCTCCTACAAAATATTGAGTAGCGCTCCCTCCATTTGGACCTCCGGGGTTAATACTTACTAAGTGAACCCATTTCACTTCGTTCGTTTCTGATATACTTAGGGGGAATAAATCCGGACATTCCCACACTCCATCATGATTCCCTATTCCTTCGCCAAACGAAGAAGCATACGTCCATTCTTTTAGATTTTTAGAAGTATAAAATTGGGTTTCCTGACCTGCTGCTAGGGTTAATATCCACTTTTGTTCACTTTCTAACCAAAAAACTTTAGGGTCTCTAAAATCCCGTATCCCTGGGTTTTGAATTACCGGGTTACTAGCATATTTAGTCCAAGAGTACCCTTCATCTAAAGAATAAGCAATTCCTTGGGTTTGAAATTGATTACTGCCTTCTTGTTCTGCTTTTGCATTATGGTATGTAAAAATAGCCACAATTGGTGGATTTTCTAAAGACCCAAACCCAGAGGTATTATGATAATCAACAACTGCACTTCCGGAAAAGATAGTGCCTAAAGAGTCAGGATATAATGCTATGGGATGCTCCTCCCAAGTTTTTAAGTCTTCACTTGTCGCATGACCCCAATGCATAGGTCCCCAAATATTATCTTTTGGATTGTGTTGAAAATACAAATGAAACTTTCCTTTGTAATAAAACATTCCATTGGGGTCATTCATCCAATTGGTTTTTGGAGTGAAATGGAAGTTCGGTCTATATAGGATTTCTTCCTCATTTTGTAAAGTGGATTGATTCATTTTAGTTTCACATCCCATATGGGTAAAAACTAATAAAATTAAGACTAAAGAGAAGCCTTTTAAGGTGCTCTTTTTTTTCATGAATTATATTCTTTACTTCATTAACGAATTACTTAATTCTTCCAAAGTTACTCCTTTCGTTTCGGGCATCATGTAATGAACAAAAACAAGTTGTAATACCATAAAGAATGCAAAAATAGCAAATACAGTTCCTGCGCCAATACTAGAAAACATCAAGGGAACAAAAGAAGGAATTACTGCTGCCAATATCCAATGTACACTAGTCCCAAATGCCTGGCCCGAATTTCTGAGGTGGTTGGGGAAAATCTCAGAGATATACACCCAAATAATAGCGCCTTGGCCTATGGCATGTGCCGCAATAAAAAGAAATAAAAAGAGCGGAATTAAAAGTCCTCCCCATTGAAAAT
>Ga0233451_10002191_pt1 | contig 18055 bp, 17 predicted proteins | sample 011ome_29_FD_183052 | JGI IMG/M metagenome (GOLD analysis project Ga0233451, IMG submission 183052) | Coastal salt marsh microbial communities from the Groves Creek Marsh, Skidaway Island, Georgia - 011504CT (spades assembly) | ecosystem: Environmental > Aquatic > Marine > Intertidal zone >...
TGGTTCTAGTCAGAACGACCGACAAAAAGTTGAATTACTTCCATCTCACAATGAAGATGAACTAGAACAGGAGACCCTGATTATCAATGAGTCGAATTATACTGAAAAAGACAAATATGCCTTTGCGGAAGAAATTCAAGAAGAAGAAACCTTATCTTTACAAGAAAAAGAAATCGAATTGATCAAGAAAGCATTAGATCGCAATAGTGGAAAACGAAAATTTGCTGCTGCTGAATTGGGCATATCTGAACGCACACTCTATCGTAAAATAAAACAATACGACCTCTGATGAAGATGAATACAAAAATTATGCTCAGCATCAGTTTATTGACGCTGCTCTTGCAAAGCTGTGGTATTTATAACTTTACCGGTGGAAATGTGGGAACAGCAACCACCTATCAGGTTAACTTTTTTGATAACCTTGCTACTCAGAGTCCAGGATCAGTTATCGAACCTGGGTTAGATCGTGATTTTACCATTGCACTTCAAGACATGATACAAAATCAAACCTCATTGAAGCTAAGCTCCGATAACGCGGACCTGGTTTATGAAGGAGAGATTGTTGAATATCGTATTTCTCCGATGAGTGCTACCGCTAATATGACTGCAGCTCAGAACAGATTATCCTTAAGTATAAATGTGAGGTTTACCAACAAAACAAAAAATGATGCTGATTTTGAAAAACGCTTTAGTTTCTTTTATGATTACGATGCTAATCAACTATTAAATTCAGTTAAAACAGAAGCACATCAAGTTTTATTTGAACGAATAACGCAAGATATTTTTAATGCCTCACTAGCAGATTGGTAAGATGAACGTTGTAGAATTTACACATATAGTAAGGAATCCTGAGCTACTTGAAAAGCCAGAGCAAACGAAGTATTTAGAAGAACTTTTAGAACATTACCCTTATTTTCAAGCTCTGCATGCGCTTTACATCAAGGGACTAAAGAGTCAAAATTCTCATAAATACAATCAAGCCTTAAAAAGAGCTGCTGCACATAGCGCTGATCGCAGAATCCTATTTAATTTTATAACTTCTGATGTCTTTAACGATATAACGACGGAACAATCAACCAAAGAAGATCTTAAAGAAACGCCTAAAGAAGAACATCAAGTAGCGGATCATGCGATGACTTCTAATGCAGCACCCTTTGATTTTGATAAAAATGAAATTCATTCCTTTTCAACCTGGTTGGAACTCACAAACGCAAGACCAATCAGCGAAAAAAAACCAAGTGAAAAAAGAGATGAAAAACGCGCTAAAAAAAGTGCACAAATAGAAGCCTTTCTTCAGCAGAAACCTAAGATTATTCCTCAAAAGGATTTTCAACCTACGATTGATATCACTCAACGAAGTCATGTCGATGAAGGTGAAATTATGACAGAAACCTTGGCTCGAATATATTGGGAACAAAAAAAATACACTAAAGCAATACAAGCATATACTATTTTAAGTTTGAAATATCCAGAAAAAAATAGTTTCTTTGCAGGCCAGATAAAGGCGATTAAAAAAAGTCAAAAAGAAAAATAATATATATCATGAGTACATTTAGTATATTTTTAGTGCTAATCATTATTGTAAGCATCCTATTGATGTTAGTCATTATGGTTCAAAATCCAAAAGGTGGTGGATTATCTAGCTCTTTAGGAGGAGGATCAAGTCAAGTTGTTGGAGGTGTTAAACAAACAAGTGATTTCTTAGACAAGAGCACTTGGACTTTAGCAACCTTACTCGTTGCCCTTATCTTGATGTCTAACGTTGCCTTAAAAAGCAACTTTGGTGCAGCTCAAGATTCTAAGATCTTGAATAGTGATGCTCCTATTGAAGTACAAGAAACTCTTCCTACTGAAGTTCCTGCAGCAGCACCTGTGAAGGATCAAGAGTAGTTATTAATACCCGTACAGAAAATGCCAGCTGACAAGCTGGCATTTTTTTTATCATCAAATCACTCCAATTTAATTTGGCATAGTTTATGTCTAGTTCAAAGTGGATTAATAATAAACAACAAATATAAATTATGGCTAAATTAAACATCAAACCCTTGGCTGATCGAGTATTGATCGAGCCTGTTGCAGCTGAAACTAAAACTGCATCTGGAATTTACATCCCTGACACTGCAAAGGAAAAACCTCAAAATGGCGTTGTAGTTGCTGTTGGTCCTGGTTCCAAAGACAACCCAATGACTGTTAAGGTAGGGGATACAGTAATTTATGGAAAGTACACTGGTACAGAACTTAAATTAGAAGGCGCTGATTATTTAATGATGCGCGAAAGCGACATTTTAGCAATTGTTTAATCTATAAAATTACCGTAAAAATGGCAAAAGAAATAAGTTTTGATATCGAAGCAAGAGACGGTCTAAAAAAAGGAGTCGATGCTTTAGCAAATGCAGTAAAAGTAACCTTAGGTCCTAAGGGAAGAAATGTAATCATCAGTAAATCGTTTGGAGCACCTCATGTAACTAAAGATGGGGTTACTGTAGCAAAAGAAATTGAACTCTCAGACGCACTTGAGAATATGGGAGCTCAAATGGTAAAAGAGGTAGCCTCTAAAACCAATGATTTAGCTGGAGACGGTACAACCACCGCTACAGTTCTTGCACAGGCTATTGTAAAGGAAGGATTAAAAAACGTTGCAGCTGGAGCAAATCCAATGGATCTTAAAAGAGGAATCGACAAAGCAGTTGAGGCTATCGTTGAACATTTAGGAAAGCAGGCAACTGTTGTTGGTGATAACAGTGAAAAAATCAAGCAAGTAGCTTCTATTTCTGCTAATAATGATCAAACTATCGGTGAACTTATCGCTGCTGCATTTGAAAAAGTGGGTAAAGAAGGGGTAATCACTGTTGAAGAAGCAAAAGGAACGGATACCTATGTAGACGTTGTTGAAGGAATGCAGTTTGACCGTGGATATTTATCACCATACTTTGTAACTGATTCTGACAAGATGATTGCAGATCTTGAAAACCCTTACATCCTTCTATTTGATAAAAAGATTTCTTCCATGAAGGACCTTCTTCCGGTTTTAGAGCCTGTTGCTCAATCTGGAAAACCACTTCTTATTATTGCGGAAGATGTAGATGGTGAAGCTTTAGCTACTTTGGTAGTTAACAAATTAAGAGGTTCTTTAAAAATTGCTGCTGTTAAAGCTCCAGGATTTGGAGATCGAAGAAAAGCGATGTTAGAAGATATCGCAATTCTAACTAACGGAACTGTAGTAGCAGAAGAAAGAGGATTCACTCTTGAAAACGTTACCATCGATATGTTAGGAACATGTGAGCGTGTTTCGATTGACAAAGACAATACAACTATTGTTAATGGTTCTGGTGACAAAGAAAACATCAACGCTAGAGTTAATCAAATCAAAGCTCAAATAGAAAGTACTACTTCTGATTATGACAGAGAAAAACTCCAAGAGCGCTTAGCTAAATTAGCTGGTGGTGTTGCGGTGCTTTACGTTGGTGCTGCGTCTGAAGTGGAAATGAAAGAAAAGAAAGACCGTGTTGATGATGCACTTCATGCAACTCGTGCTGCAGTTGAAGAAGGTATCGTTGCTGGTGGTGGTGTGGCACTTGTTAGAGCTAAATCAGCCTTAGATCAAGTGAATGCCGAAAACCCTGATGAAGCAACTGGTGTACAAATTGTAGCAAGAGCTATTGAAGCGCCACTTAGAACTATTGTTGAAAATGCTGGTGGAGAAGGTTCAGTAGTTGTTTCTAAAGTATACGAAGGTAAAGGTGATTTTGGATATGATGCTAAAAGTGAAACCTATACCAATATGTTAGAAGCAGGTATTATCGATCCTAAGAAAGTGACTCGTGTTGCACTTGAAAATGCTGCGTCAGTTTCTGGAATGATCTTAACTACCGAATGTGCATTAACAGATATTAAAGAGGAAAGCGCTCCTGCTGGTCCACCAATGGGTGGAGGAATGCCAGGAATGATGTAATCCTTTAGTATGTTCAAATAAACCCTCAAGACGTGCCTTGGGGGTTTTTTTTTGTTTATCCTAATTTTCAATTTAAAATCTAGTTAAAAAAGTACAATCAATAAAGTCTTTCCTTAATTTTACTTTATGAACATCAAAGAACTTAATACGCAACTCAATTCTTTATTTGAACACTTCAACACAAGTGATGAATTGCTTCAATCGATTTGTGAGCTCCTACGAACAGAGGTCGCACATTATGATTGGGTAGGCTTCTATTTTAAAAATGGTGCTAAAGAAGAATTAATTCTTGGTCCCTATAGCGGTGCCCCAACAGATCATACCATAATCCCATTTGGAAAAGGCATCTGTGGTCAGGTCGCTGTCAGCAATGAAAACTTCATCGTTCCTGATGTTAGCGCTCAAGACAATTATATCGCCTGTAGTATTACCGTTAAATCTGAAATTGTAATTCCTATTTTCAAAGCAGGCGAAAACATCGGTCAAATCGACATCGACTCTCATACCCTAAATGCATTTACCGATTCTGACGTCCAACTTCTAGAAGGCATCTGTAAAAGACTGTCAAGTATTTTGTAATTCTCCTCTTTTTTGTTCGTTAAAGCTGTAAAAAACATTATTTTTGCCCTTTAAATCTCACAAGAAGTTTACGATTATGAATATAAAAATTGCATCAGCATTAATTTCAGTATTTCACAAGGACGGACTAGGGCCAATCGTTGAAAAATTACACCAAGAAGGAGTGGTAATTTATTCTACTGGAGGAACAGAAGATTTCATTAAATCTTTAGGAATTCCAGTGGTTCCTGTTGAGGAGGTAACTTCATACCCTTCCATCTTAGGTGGTCGAGTAAAAACACTTCACCCTAAAGTGTTTGGAGGGATCTTAAACAGAGGTGATCATCAAGGTGACCAAGAGCAATTAAAAGAGTTTGATATTCCTCAAATTGACTTAGTGATTGTAGATTTATATCCATTTGAAAAAACAGTTGCCTCTGGTGCAAGTGAACAAGACATTATCGAAAAAATAGATATTGGTGGGATTTCTTTAATTCGAGCTGCTGCAAAAAATTACAAAGATGTGCTTTGTGTTTCTAATAGAGAAGACTATGAAGAAGTATTAGAGTTACTTAATGAAAAACAAGGTACTACTTCTTTGGAAGATCGAAAGCGATTTGCTGCTAAATCATTTGATGTTTCTTCTCATTATGATGCTGCGATATTCAACTACTTTAATACAGCACAAGAAATTCCTTCGCTAAAACTTTCAGTACGAAATTCTAAATCACTCCGTTATGGTGAAAACCCTCATCAAAAAGGGAATTTCTTTGGTGATTTTGAGGCACTTTTTGATCAATTACATGGTAAAGAATTATCATATAACAACCTGCTTGATGTTGATGCTGCTGTTCAATTGATAGAAGAGTTTAAAAATGATGATCCAACCTTTGCCATCTTAAAACATAACAATGCTTGTGGATTAGCAACTAGAGCTAGTATCTCTGAGGCTTATTTAGCAGCATTAGCAGGAGATCCAGTATCTGCTTTTGGTGGTGTTTTAATCGCTAACAAAGAAATTGATTTAGCTACGGCTTCTGAAATCAACAACCTCTTTTGTGAAGTAGTTATCGCGCCATCTTATGAAGCTGAAGCTATTGAATTATTAAAATCTAAGAAAAATAGAATCATCCTCGTTAAAAAGGAGACTTCTATGGAACAGCAGCAAATCAGAACCTGTTTGAATGGGTATTTAGTTCAAGACAAGGATTATATTACAGATCAAAAATCTGATCTAAAAACAGTAACAGATCAATCCGCTACAGCTCAGGAAATCGATGATTTAATCTTTGCATCTAAATTATGTAAGCATACAAAATCAAACACAATCGTTCTTGCAAAAAACAAGCAATTATGTGCCAGTGGTACTGGACAAACTTCAAGAGTTGATGCGCTGAACCAAGCCATTCACAAAGCTGCATCATTTAATTTTGATCTTACAGGAGCAGTGATGGCTTCCGATGCATTCTTCCCGTTTCCTGATTGTGTTGAAATTGCAAACAAAGCTGGGATCACTGCAGTTATTCAACCAGGTGGTTCCATTAAAGACCAACTAAGTATCGATTATTGCAATGAACATAAAATGGCAATGGTAATGACTGGAACACGTCATTTTAAACATTAATTTTTATATCTTAGTTGCTACAACCAAAATCGACTACATTTCATGGGATTTTTTGACTTTTTAACTGAAGATATTGCGATTGACTTAGGAACTGCCAATACGCTAATCATTCACAACGACAAAGTTGTCGTTGACAGCCCTTCTATTGTTGCAAGGGACCGTATGACCAACAAAATTATCGCCGTTGGAAAGCAAGCCAATAAAATGCAAGGGAAAACCCATGAAAACATCAAGACCATTCGTCCGTTAAAAGATGGTGTTATTGCTGATTTTGATGCTTCTGAAAAGATGATTTCCATGTTCATCAAGGAAATTCCTGCGTTAAAAAAGAAGTTATTCCCGCCTGCACTTCGCATGGTAGTTTGTATTCCTTCTGGAATTACTGAGGTAGAGATGAGAGCGGTGAAAGAATCCTGTGAACGTGTAAATGGGAAAGAAGTTTATTTAATTCACGAACCCATGGCTGCTGCTATTGGTATTGGATTAGATATCATGGAGCCTAAAGGGAATATGATTATCGATATCGGTGGTGGTACTACTGAAATCGCCGTGTTAGCTCTAGGTGGAATTGTATGTGATAAATCAGTGAAGATTGCAGGTGATGTGTTCACCAACGACATCATTTATTATATGAGAACACAACATAACCTGTACGTTGGAGAAACCACTGCAGAAAACATTAAGATTTCTATTGGCGCAGCTACTGAAGATTTACAATCGCCTCCTGATGATATGAATGTACAAGGTAGAGATTTGCTCTCAGGAAAACCCAAACAGATTCAAATCAGCTACAGAGAAATAGCAAAAGCATTGGATAAATCCATTCTACGTATTGAAGATGCGGTTATGGAAACACTTTCTAATACACCACCAGAATTAGCGGCTGACATCTACAACACTGGAATATTCCTAGCAGGAGGTGGTTCTATGCTACGAGGATTAGACAAGCGTATTTCTCTAAAAACAGATCTTCCAGTATATATTTCTGAAGATCCACTACGAGCAGTTGTTCGTGGAACTGGAATTACACTTAAAAACTTAGAGCGCTACAAGAGCATCTTGATGAGATAATAACAGCATTAAAAGTCCTTTATGAATCGTTTTATTAGTTTCTTTCTAGGCAATAAAACAAGGCTTTTATTTTTGTTTTACTTCCTTATTGCTATTGGATTATCGGTTCAATTTAGATCATTTCATCAATCTAAATACCTCAATTCATCTTGGGCAGTAAGTGGTAGTATTTTTTCAAAAATTGCTCGTTTAGATAACTACCTCAGTTTAGATAAAACCAACGCATTACTCGTAGAAGAAAATAAGCGATTACAAGAAGCGCTTTACAATAGTTCCTATCAACAAGAGGATTCCCTTCATATGCCCTATGAAGTAGTTCCTACCACCGTAGTTAAAAACTCGTATCGATTTCTTAGAAATTACCTCACCATTGATTCAGGAACTGATCAAGGAATCAACCAGGATATGGGTGTAATCAATCAAAATGGAATTGTAGGAATTATTGAAACGAGTGCTGCTCATTATTCAACAGTGCAGAGTATTTTAAATGTTCGTTCTAAAATCAATGCAAAGATCGCTTCTTCTGAATACTTTGGCTCGCTGATTTGGGATGGAACAGATCCTTCAATTGTACAACTTGTCGATATTCCCAATGTAGCAACTATTAAAATGGGGGATTCTATAGTGACTGGTGGAATGTCAAGTATTTTTCCAGCTCAACTACCGATTGGTGTCGTAAGCTCCTTTAAGCTTAACGAGGCTAAAAGTGATTACATCATTAATGTAAAGCTATTCAATGATCTTAGAGCCCTTAGAAAGGCCTATGTCATTATCAATAAAGATCAAAAGGAAGTTCAATACTTAGACGCTATCAGTGGATCCAGATAACAACCTCTATTATATCGGTAAATTACTGCTATTGATCTTAGCACAAGTATTTGTGATTAATCAACTGCACATTGCTGGATACATCACTCCAATGATCTATTTAATCTTTGTCTATGAGTATCCAACCACTCAAAATAGATCCGTACTACTTAGCCTTGGTTTTTTCGTTGGACTTATCCTAGATATACTCACCGATAGCCTTGCCTTTAATACGATAGCCTTATTAATTGTCACCTACGTTAGACCGTATCTTCTTGGGTTTATCTTTGGAATTGCTGTGGAACAAAAATCCTTTAAATTTAAGGATATTACGCTGTTTCAAAAACTCAGTTATTTAGGCTTATTAGTAGTGATACATCACTCGGTGTATTTTATCGCCGAAGGGATGAGTATTTCAAATGCGCTTCTAATAACAAAAAAAATAGTCACTACTAGTCTGGTGAGTTTTATGTTACTACTGCTTCTATTATCTTTGTTTAGCAAGCAGAAAAAATGAAAAAATTAATCCTTCCATTAATGATTATCAGTATTGGTATACTTTTTACCATACGACTGATTAATCTTCAACTCATTGGAGCCTCCGGAGATACTATTTTACAAGACCCTGCTATAAAAGCTACTACAATTTATCCCACACGAGGATTGATGTATGATCGTAATCATCAACTGATGGTGTCCAATCAACCTGCTTATGATTTAATGGTCATTCCTAGAGAGGTTAAAGAGTTAGACACCTTAGAACTCTGTCAATTAACCGGCATTACCAAAGAAGAGTTTGTCAAAGCAATGGAGAAGGCCAACCATTACTCCCCTCGATTACCCTCTGTTTTAGTTCCAAAGCTCGCTGCCTCTACCTATGCGGTCCTTCAAGAGAAAATGAGAAAATTTGAAGGGTTATATATTCAAAAAATTAACTTGAGAAAATACCACACCGATGCTGCTGCCAATGTTTTAGGCTATATCAGTGAGGTAAATGATTTTGAAATTAAAAATAATCCGGGTTATATCGCAGGTGAACTCATCGGAAGAACAGGAGTTGAAAAACAATACGAAGAATACCTCAGAGGGAAAAAAGGAAAGATTTACCTTCAAAAAGATCGATTTAATCGAACAATTGGGCCCTATAAAGAGGGACTGTTTGATTCTGTTCCAGTACCAGGGACCAATTTAGAACTCACCATTGATAAAGAACTCCAAGAATATGGAGAAGATTTAATGATTGGAAAACGCGGAGGTATTGTAGCTCTTGATCCAAAAAGTGGTGAAATCCTTTCATTGATTACCGGTCCTAGTTATGATCCTGCACTTTTGGTAGGTCGAGATCGATCGAAGAACTACACGAACCTCTACTATGATTCCATCGCAAAACCCACTTGGAATAGAGCTCTTTTAGCACAACCTTCACCTGGATCTCCTTTTAAACTATTAAACGCTCTAGTCGCCTTAGAAGAAGGGGTGATCACCGAACATTCTAAGGTCAAATGTTACAATGGATTTTATGTAGGAAATATCCTTAGAGGATGTCACTGTGGTGGTGGTATTCACGATTTAAGAGCAGGAATCGCCGTTTCCTGTAATGCTTACTTTGCAGACACCTTTAAGAAAATTTATGCCAAATATGACAAAACCTCTGAAGGACAAGATGTTTGGGAAAACCATATAAAAAGTTTTGGTCTTGGGGATTTCTTAGGCTATGACCTCCCCACTGGAGCTCCTGGAAGAATTCCATCAACTGATTATTATAATCGGGCTTATGGAAAAGACAGATGGTTTCCAACGTTCATCATCTCTAATGCGATTGGTCAAGGTGAAGTGGCGGTTACTCCGATTCAGCTTGCAAATATGACAGCAGCTATTGCCAATAGAGGTTATTTTTACACCCCACATATTGTTCGAAAAATTGGAGGCGAAGCCATGAGTGACCCTCATTTTACAGAGCCTAAACAAACCACGATCTCTAAACAACATTTTGAGCCGATCATCAAAGCGATGAGCGATGTTTATAAAACGGGTACCGCTAAATGGATTCAAATTCCAGGCGTATCTATTGCAGGTAAAACAGGAACCGTTGAAAACTACACGCTGATCGATGGAGTTAAAACTCAGCTTACCGATCATTCCCTTTTTATCGCTTTTGCTCCTGTTGAAGACCCAAAGATTGCCTTAGCAGTGTATATCGAACACGGCTATTATGGAGCTAGATATGCTGGGCATATCGCCTCCTTAATGATTGAAAAATACCTTAAGGGGGAGATTACACGAACAGACCTTGAAAAAAGGATGTTAGAAAAAACACTTGAAAAAGAATACGCAAAACCTTATAGCGGCAAACCCTTTGAAATCAACGAATATGATTGGTAGTGGATTAAGAAGAATGGATTGGATCAGTGTGCTACTGGTATTGGCCCTTATAGGTATTGGATGGGGAAACATTTATTCTGCAACCGTTGTGGATACTCAATCATCGATTTGGGACCTCAGTACTAGTTACGGTAAACAACTCGCTTTTATAATGATTAGTTTGGTAGCAGTGGTAATTTTATTTATGCTTCAAACAAAGCTTATTGAACGTTTTGCTTCACTATTTTACATCACTACTATTGTACTATTAATTGGATTATATCCCTTTGGAAAGACGATTGCCGGGGCAACCTCATGGTATGGTCTTGGTTTTTTTAACCTACAACCTTCAGAACTAGCAAAGATTGGAACCGTACTAGCTTTAGCTAAGTACCTTAGTGATATTCAAACAGATATCAAACGTTTGAAAGACCAATTCTTTGGCTTTCTGATTATCTTAACTCCTGTGATTTTAATCGTTCCTCAGCCAGATCCTGGATCCGCATTGATTTTTTTCTCATTAGTTTTTATTCTTTTTAGAGAGGGGGTTTCTCTTTCTTATTTTTGGTTTGGATGTTACAGCATACTCCTTTTTATAAGCACCCTTAAATTTGGAGTGATTTATGTGGGAACCAGTATAGGGATTTTAAGTATTCTCGCTTATCTATTTTTCAATAAACGTAAAAAGATCAAGTGGAGCTCGTTATTGTTTTTTATCATACTTTCTATTGGGGTTGCTTCTTCAGTTCAATATGTGTACGAGCATGTTTTTGAACAACGTCATCGCGATCGTCTAAGTCTTTGGCTTAACCTAGAAAAAGATCCGCTAGTACAAGAATCGATCAAAAAAACTATTGGCTATAACACCTACCAATCTGAAAAGGCAATTGAGGCAGGAGGATTTTGGGGAAAAGGATTTTTAGAAGGAACACGAACTAAGGGTGATTTTGTTCCTGAACAACATACCGATTATATCTTTAGTACCGTTGGAGAGGAATGGGGATTCATTGGAAGTCTTACCGTAGTTATTTTATTTACCACACTCCTACTTAGAATACTTTATTTAGCTGAGCGACAAACAAGTACCTTCAATCGAGTATATGGCTATGGGGTAGTCTCTATTTTGGCCACACATTATATTATCAACATAGGAATGGTGATCGGACTTCTTCCAACAGTGGGAGTTCCCCTACCCTTTTTAAGCTATGGTGGATCTGGATTATTAGGCTTTAGCTTGATGCTCTTTATCTTCATCAAACTCGATGGGAACCGATTAAAAGAATGGGATTAGGAACTGCAAGATAAGGCTGAATCTCCTACAGTATCAGGTTTTTTCTTAATCCATGGACTTGCCTTTGGGTTATCTTCATAAGGGGTTTTAATCAGTTCGGCAAATTCATTCAACAACTGATAATCACCGGATTCTGCGGCTTGAATCACCTCTTCTAACATATAGTTTCTAAGAATAAATCGTGGGTTGATGGCTTTCATTTGTACCTGGCGATCGCTATCTGTTTGAATTTGCTCACCCCAACGTTGTTCAAGATTCTTGAACCAAATTTTCCATTTATGCTGTAAATTTTCATCAAGTTCTTGAATATAAAACACTGCTCTAAACTGATCTAAATTGAGTTGATTGGCGTTTAATTCGGAGAGTCTTCTAAAGAAAAGACTATAATCTGCCTTAGACATACGTAGCAATTCAATGAGTTCATCAATGGTAGCTTCATCGCTAGAATGTTCACCATAGCATCCTAATTTTAATTTCATATGCTTGAGAAACTCAAGCTCATACTCCAACTTAAACCTATTTAAAATTGACTCAAACCCCTTTGCATCTTCTACCAATGGATATAAGGCATTAGCCAGTTTATAAAGATTCCAAAGTACTGTATTGGGTTGGTTTTCATAACAATACCTCCGATGTTCTGCATCAGTGGTATTGGGGGTCCAGGTGGGGTCAAATTCATCTAAGAATCCATATGGTCCATAGTCAATCGTCTCTCCGCTAATCGACATATTATCAGTATTGAGTACTCCATGTACAAAACCAATTGACTGCCAATGAATCAACGTTTGTAAGCTTTTTTGCATCACAGCTTTAAAAAAAAGCAAATAATCAGCGTTAGTTTCAATGCTAAGATCCGGATAATACTGCTCAATGGTATAGTCTACCAATAATTTTAAATGCTCGATATCTTCTCTAGCGGCAAAAATTTCAAAAGATCCAAATCGTATAAAATGAGGTGCAATTCTACAAACAATAGCCCCTGGTTCTTTTTGAGGGTTCCCATTATATAAACGATCTCTTGTAACTAATTCACCACTAAGCGCTAGTGAAAGGGCTCTAGTCGTAGGAACTCCAAGATACGCCATAGCCTCAGACATTAAATATTCCCTTATCGATGAACGAAGCACAGCATAGCCATCTCCTGCTCTTGAATAAGGAGTAGGTCCCAATCCTTTAAATTGCAGAGTATAGGTTTGATCTTTACCTTTTATTTGGCCAAAAGTAATAGCTCTACCATCTCCTAATTGACCTGCCCAATGTCCAAATTGATGACCACCGTAACAAGCAGCATAAGCTGTTGTTCCTAACGTGTTTTGACCTTTTAGTAAGTGTTGAAGCACTTCTGACTTTATAGCTTCGTTGCTAAAACCCAGAAGAGCTGCAGTAGCTTCAGAATAGTGCACTATTTGAGCCGCTTCAAATACCCTTGGAGTTACAAATGAATAATGAGCCTGAAGAACCGCTCTAGGTTGATTCCGGGTTAAAGGATCAGCTTTAAGGCTTAAAAAATGATTATCGAGTTTAAATTCCATGATTAATCAGTCTGTTTGAGAGAGCCGATCATCTTTTTAGGGTTAGTGAATTTAAATTTCAAATCCTTTAGTACGTTTAATGCTTCGTCCACATAGATATCCTTAGCTAAGGACACATGCCAACGATTTCTTTTTTCTCTTAAGGTTTCATCTTGAGTAAATAGTTCATCTTCATAATCAAGAGACTCAAAGGTTAACTTGGAATCAAAGTCGTTGATGGACTCAAAGTACTCCGCTTTTCGATCCGCTTCAGCAATGAGTTGTTGATATTCTTCAAAGAAAAGGGTTGACTCAGAACGATCTTGTTGATCTTTTATCCATCTGGCATTTTCATCTATCAACTTTAAATAGTTATTATCTTTCATGCGTTTATTGGAACGTTCGATCGTTTTTTCAAGATCCATATACCCATTCCAAGGCTGAAAATCTGCTGAAGCAATTTTATCCCACGGCATTGGATAGTCTTGTTCACGTTCTCCTATTTCTAAATAAGAATAACGATCTGGAACAACAACATCAGAATTTACACCCTTAAGTTGTGTAGAACCTCCATTAACTCTGTAATACTTTTGAGTCGTTATCTTTAAAGCTCCTAATGATCCAAGATCAGAATTGCGTACCATTCGATCAAAGGGTATCATATTTTGAACCGTTCCTTTTCCAAAGGTTCGCTGGGAACCAATCACTACCGCTCTTTTATAATCTTGAAGAGCTGCAGCAAGAATTTCAGAAGCAGAAGCTGATAATTCATTAACCAAAAGTACTAATGGTCCATCCCATTGAATTTTGGGGTCTTCATCCATAAAAACATCGATCTGTTGATCAGAATTTTTTACTTGAACCACTGGACCTTCTTTGATAAATAAGCCTGCGATATCCACAACAGTCTGAAGCGAACCTCCTCCATTATTTCTGAGGTCAAGCACCAAGCCTTCGATACCATCATTCTTTAATTCTTCGATTTCTTTAGCGATATCGGTCGCTGCATTTCTAGTATCATAATCGGTAAAATTGACATAAAATTTAGGTAAATGAATGATACCATAGGATACCCCTTCTTTGACCACTTTCGCAGATTTAGCATAGGTTTCTTCTAATTCAATGGCATCTCTGGTAATTTCAACGACTTCCTTTTTACCATTGACCCTTTTTACATGTAAGTATACCTTGGTTCCTTTGGCTCCCTTGATCAATTTTATAGCATCATCTAATCGCATTCCAACAATATTAACAGGCTCTGCTTCTCCTTCTTGACCTACCATTAATATTTCATCGCCTACCTCTAAGCTTTTAGCTCTCCATACGGGTCCTCCTGAAATGATTTCAACAATCTTGGTTTGATCACGACGCTTAGAGAGTCGCGCTCCAATTCCTTCGTACTTTCCGCTCATATCAATATCAAACTTTTCTTTATCCTCTGGGGCAAAATAGTAGGTATGAGGATCGTAAGTTTCAACAATTGAATTTAGGTATTGAACAAACCAGTCCTTACGTTCTAGGTCATTAAAATAAAAGGCATAATTATCATCTAAAGTCGTACTTAATTGAGTCCTACTTTCTTCTTCCAACGTTGCAGAAGTTTTAGGCTCAAAATTAGGATCTTCTTTTAAGGCCTCTTGTTGGGTTTCCCATTTGGCAAAATAAGAACTCAACGCAGAGTACTTGAGTTGTTTTCTCCATCGTTCTTTAAGTTCTGATGTTGAAGTTGGGGCTTGTAATTGATCATAGTCGACCACAACAGACTCTTGTATTGAAAAATCAAATGGTTGAGCTAACACTCCCTTATATATGCCTTGAGACTCTTTTAATCGGCTCATATAACGTTCATAAACCAAATTAAAAAAATCGAGGTTAACATTTTTAATTTCATCATCGATTTGATAACGATAAACCTCAAAATCCTTGATATCACTTGCTAAAAAAATACGTTTTAATGGATCTAAATCATCGATGAAATCTTCAAAGACCTTTTCTGAAAACTCATCATTAATGGTTTCAGGGCTAAAATGCCATTTTTCCAATACAAAAGAAATAAGTTCTAATAAGAGTTGATCCTTATCATTGTTTTCAAAAGAACTACTTCTAAAAGAGCAGGAAGCAAATGCCGTAAGTAGCACTAATAATGCTAATGTCAATTTATTTTTCATCAATCAAATTATATTTAGGATTGTAAACTTTGCAGCAAGATAGTAAAAATTGGTGGCCGCTATTTCTAAAGATTTGTTAATAATTGATCGGTAAAATTATTGTAAATTCGCTTAAAACATGCTTTATGGCTCCAAAACCACTCATTTTAGTAACTAATGATGACGGAATCACCGCACCAGGTCTTCGAACATTAATAAGGTTAATGAGTGCCATTGGTGAAGTCGTTGTAGTAGCTCCCGATAAGCCACAATCAGCAATGGGACATGCCATTACGGTCAACAATACCCTCTATGTCAATGAACATAAAGGGCATACTGATGGAGCTTCACAAGAATTTAGCACCTCTGGTACTCCCTCAGACTGTGTCAAATTAGCCTTAAATGAAATTTTAGATAGAAAACCTGATCTTTGTGTAAGTGGTATCAATCACGGTTCTAATTCAGCTATTAATGTGATTTATTCTGGCACTATGAGTGCAGCCATTGAAGCGGGAATTGAAGGGATACCTGCTATCGGATTTTCGCTTTGCGATTTTAAATGGGAAGCTGATTTTAGTTCTTTTGAGCCCTTTGTCACCAAAATAGTCAAGGAAGCGTTAAGCCGTAATTTAGCTGATGGAATTATTTTAAATGTCAACGCTCCAAATACCAAGGAAATAAAAGGCATCAAAGTGTGCCGTCAAGCTAAATCCAATTGGAAAGAAAAATTTGACAAGAGAACTAGTCCAATGGGCAAAGAATATTATTGGCTAAGTGGTGAATTTGAGCTGTTGGACAAAGGGGAAGATACCGATGAATGGGCCTTATCTCAGGGATATATTTCTATTGTCCCTACACAATTTGATCTCACAGCACACCACGCTATGCCAAGTTTAAATAATTGGAAATTCGATGAGTAACCAAAGTAAACAAATAGTGAGTGGACTTATCCTTGGAATCATCTCCACACTTTTAGGTGTTATTCTTTATATGTTTTTTATGACTAATGAAGAGATAGGTGAGGGTATCATCATGGCTTACCGTTCAGGGTTTTTAGGAAAAATAATCGGTCTTGGAGCGCTTCCTAATCTAATTTTATTTAGTTACTTCATCAAAAAAAAGTACCTGTATCAAGCAAGAGGAGTTCTTTTAGCTACTTTTTTTGCAGCATTAGTCACCCTTTATCTTATCTAAATGAAGTACTTCATTATTGCGGGAGAAGCCTCTGGAGACCTTCATGGATCTAATTTAGTACGTGAACTTAAAAAACAGAACCCAACTGTAGAATGCTATGGTTTTGGGGGAGATTTGATGCAAAAAGCAGGAATGAAACTCTCTATACATTATAGGGAACTTGCGGTAATGGGATTTATTGATGTTATCAAAAAAATCTTCAGTATTGCAAAGCACATCGCATTTTGCAAAAAAGAAATACAACGGATTCAAGCCGATGCGATAATCTTTATCGATTTCTCTGGTTTTAACCTCAGAATAGCGAAGTGGGCCAAAGAACAAGGCTATTCCACCCATTATTATATCGCACCTCAAGTTTGGGCGTCTCGATCTAAACGCGTTAAAAAAATAAAAGCATATATTGATCATCTCTACATAACGCTTCCTTTTGAAGTGGACTTCTATAAAAAACATGGCATTGAAGCTCAATTTGTAGGACATCCACTGATCGATGCGCTTAATGCTCAACCCATATTGGACGCTACCGCTTTTAGAACAAAACACCTGCTCCCAAAAGACAAAGAGCTCATCGCCTTACTTCCTGGTAGTAGACGCTCTGAGGTCACTAAAATACTTAGTAGTATGCTTACTGTGGTAGATCACTTTAAGGAGTATCACTTTGCACTAGCCATGGCTCCTAGTCTTGAACTAGACCTCTACAAGGAACTTACCAAAAACACAAGGGTCAGTCTTATTGAAAACGATACTTATTCACTTTTAAACGTCTCAAGAGCGGCTTTAGTCACCTCAGGAACTGCAACATTGGAAACAGCACTTTTAAAGGTTCCGCAAATTGTCTGTTACAAAACACAGGGATTGACCTATTGGATTGCCAAACAAATCATCAAACTCCCTTATATTTCGTTAGTAAATATTATCCTTAAAGAAGAAGCCGTACCCGAACTCATTCAAGGAAATTTAACCACCAAAAAGCTCAAAAGCGCTTTAAGTCATATCCTGATGGATGTGAATACCCAAAAGCAGCTTGACGCCTACCAAAAGCTAGAACAGCTTTTAGGAAAAGGTGGTGCTAGTCGAAAAGTAGCAGCAGCACTACTCAAAAATTCATAACTTGAACTGCTATAGGTGCCATCAACTAGCATGGTACACGTTTCATTTCATAAAAATTTATTACTTATAGCCCTAGGAATAGCCTTGGGCATCCTTTTTGGTTTTAATTTTCCTGCAGTACTGAATGTATATGTAAAGCCTATTATACTTATACTTTTCTTACTACTGGTAGTTTTATATAGGACTACCACTCGAATTCTAAACTATGGATGTATCGCCTTAATTGCCTTTGGATTGGGAGCTTTTAGAATGCAGCTCACTCAAACAGCTGTTCCTGATCTAAGTTTACATCAGGGAATAGCTCAAATTCAAAAAAAATTATCGAGTACAGATTTTTCCAATAGCTATCTCATCAAACTTGTGGGTGATCAGCAACACTACTTACTAACTAAAATGAGCGTTGATACAATTTCCTTAATCCCAGGGGAC
>Ga0233451_10002204_pt1 | contig 17992 bp, 14 predicted proteins | sample 011ome_29_FD_183052 | JGI IMG/M metagenome (GOLD analysis project Ga0233451, IMG submission 183052) | Coastal salt marsh microbial communities from the Groves Creek Marsh, Skidaway Island, Georgia - 011504CT (spades assembly) | ecosystem: Environmental > Aquatic > Marine > Intertidal zone >...
GACGCATGAACCCGATACTCGGGTCCCAAACTTGGCGATACGATTCGGCGCGCCGGTCGAACTTTTGGGCTGTGGCGCTGTCGCCTACAGTTTCAGCCAATTGTGCAATGCACCAATCGTCGTAAGCGTATTCCAGCGTTTTGGACACCGCGGAATGACTCAAGTCGTCGGGGACGTATCCGTAGGTGAGGTATTCGGCCACCCCGTCGAAGTAGGGCACTTCGGCTGTGCGAACTGCCGCATCCAATCCGCGTTCGGCATTCCATCCGGTGATCCCGTGGGCCGCTGCATCTGCCAAAACAGATACCGCGTGATACCCGATCATGCACCAATTTTCATTGGCATAATGGCTCCAAATGGGCAGCATGCCATGTACACTCTCATCCGCATGTGCCAACATGCTGTTGATTAAATCAGCAGCAAGCGCAGGTTGAGTCAGGTTCACCCACGGATGCCAGGCCCGGTATGTATCCCATAAAGAGAAGATCGTGTGGTTCGTAAAGCCATCTGAGGAGTGAATGTTTTGATCCAATCCCCGGTAACGGCCGTCTACATCTTCGTAGAGAATGGGGCTGAGCATGCTGTGGTACAGCGCTGTGTAAAATGTTGTTCGGTCCTCCGGCCGAAGCGGCTCGATTTCAATCAATCCGAGGGCCTCATTCCATGCGTCCTGTGCTTGGTTGGCGTACAATTCAAATCCAGACGTGGGGGTTTCTGTCTCGAGATTCAGCAACGCTCCTGCTGTCGACACACTCGACAAAGCCACACGTACTCCGAGGTTTTCTCCCGGCGCAAGTGCCCCAAAATCGAACCAAATGCGGAGGTCTTTTCCTGCCATCTCAGGAAAATCCGCCGATTCGTTAAACCGTCGGTAAAACCCATTGTAGGTCATGGGTTGGCCTCGTTCGTAACCATAGTGCTGAATCGATCGGTCAAATCGTAAAGCGAAATGCACCAAGCGCGTGCGCCCCCAACCGGTGGTTTGTCGGTACCCTACAACGGTGCTGTCATTTTCCACGCGCACGAACGTCCAAACATTTTTATCGGGATGGTGGTAAATGTTGTAGCTCAAATCCAACGCCAAGTGCGCATCTCCTCCGGCCTCGAACGTGTAGCGGTGCACGCCCACACGCGGAGTGGCGGTCAAATCGGCCTGGATTCCATAGCGGTCAAGGTGCACGGCGTAGTGTCCCGCCGCAGCTGTTTCGCGGGCATGATCGAATCCGCTGCCGTACTTCGGGCCTCCGCGATCATCGAGGGTGAAGTCAGGCTTGCCGGTGGTGGGCATCACCAGGATGTCGCCCAAATCGCTGTGTCCCGTACCGCTGAATGCGGTGTGCGCAAATCCGATGATGGTAGAATCAGCGTATTGATAGCCCGCGCAGTAAGCATAGGTATCTGGATTGTATTGCCCGTTGGGTTGCAGAAACGGTTCGAAGTGGGTTTGCGGTGTGAGTTGCACCATGCCATGCGGAACGGTCGCACCGGGATACGTATGGCCCATGCGCGTGGTCCCGATCATCGGATTGACCCATTGGGTAAAGTTCACCTTGCTTTTTGCGGGCATCTCCGGCGCCCGGTTGGATGTGCAACCAATGGCAGTCAACAGCCCTAAAACAATGAAATAAATCGGAGTCCGAGTCATGAACATGAAGCCAAATCTAAGTGATTTGATTGCAGTAGATTTGAAACCAATCAAGCAATTATGGAGGCTAAGTTTTTTGCAGGAGTTTCGTTGTCATTGATGGCGCTCACCGTAGGTTGTTCCGGCGAAGACCTAAGGAGTTTTCCGAGGTCCGCGCGATTCGCAACGTTGGACTCCATGATGGATGCAGCGGTGTTGGCGGATGCGGTTCCTGGTGGAGTTGTTTACATCGTTCAGGACGGCGAGATTTTGCATTACGATGCCTTCGGCTGGTCAGATCCTTTGGATTCGATTCCCATGAGTGAAGAGGCGATTTTCCGAATTTGTTCTCAGACAAAGGCACTTACTTCAACTGCAGCTATGATATTGTGGGAGAGGGGATTGCTGGATTTGGATAAGCCTGTTTTTAATTACATCCCTGCTTTCGAAGGAATGGCTGTTTTGGAGACGGTACATCCGGATTCCTCTCATTCCACGGTGCCCGCTCGCGAGGTCATGACGGTTCGGCATTTGATGACGCATCAGTCCGGCATTCCGTACGGCGAAATCGGAGATCCGCGGTTCAAGACTTTGTACGAAAAGCACGGTGTCGTGGACTTGTTCACAACCGATTCGATAACGGCAGCGATGAATTGTGAACGGTTGGCCGCCACAGCGTTGCTGCACGAGCCCGGTGCCCAATGGAATTACAGTTTGGGGTTGGACGTTTTGGTCCGTGTAATTGAAGTGGCATCCGGAGAACCGTTTGACATTTTTCTCAGGCGGGAGGTGCTTGAGCCTTTGGGAATGAAGGACACCTACTTTCACCTTCCGGATTCTCTCGCTGGGCGATTGGTGGAGGTGTGGGAGCCTGACGTTGACCAGCGTTGGAAACCGCATATGCATTCCCGGTATTCAACGGATTATCCCGTTGCGGGTGCCCAGACATATTTGAGCGGAGGAGCCGGCTTGTGCAGTACACCTGCAGACTACGCACGTTTTCTTCAGATGTACTTGAATCGAGGGGTTTTAGACGGCCGCCGGATCTTGCAAGAATCCACTGTGGATTCTGTGATGACGAACCAAGAACTGAACCCGCGCGATGCCAACTGGTACCAGGGCCTCGCTTTTGGTGTAGAGAAACCCAACTCGAATGGGCCGCTGCCGCCCGGCGCGTTTTTCTGGGGCGGTTATTTCAACACGACATACGCTGCGGATCCCGAGTCCCAAACCATCGGCATCCTCATGAAGCAGACGTACGGTGCAAACGACCCGACTTCGGCTCAATTTCTGAGCGAAGTATTCGGTCAACTGCGGTGAGGTTGAAGTTGGCGACCGCTATTGGAATACCCGTATGCAATCAATAACCATTTCTTGCGGAAATTGAGTCGTGGCGTCCGGATAACCCGGCCAATTGCCTCCCACAGCGATGTTCAGGATGAAAAAGAAAGGCGCGTTGAACGGGTAGGGCTGTCCGTTCATTTGGGTGTTGTCGATCGAGAAGAACGTTTGATCGTCCATGAGCCACGTGATTTGGTCCTGTTCCCAAACCACAGAAAACAGGTGGAACGCATCGCCAAATGTTTGGCCAGCCGGCAGTGAGATGCTGGATCCGTTGTATTGATGCACATTCCAACTGCTGCCCCAATGCGCGGTTCCATGAGTGGTGGCGGGCTGGTGCCCGACCAATTCCATGATATCGATTTCTCCACACGCCGGCCAACCCACGCTCCCGATATTGGCCCCCAGCATCCAAATGGCGGGCCAAATGCCCTGTCCTTGAGGCAGTTTCGCTCGTACATCGATTCGGCCGAATTGGAACTCCTGCAAGCCTTCCGATTTCATCCGGGCCGACGTGTAACCGCTGCCTTCCTGCCGAGCCGTGATGGTAAGGAAACCGTCAGCAACGGAACTGTTTTCCGGTGAGTCCGTGTAATTCTGCCATTCGTTGTTTCCCCAGCCGCTCGCCCCCAAATCGTAAGTCCAGTTGTTGGCATTGATGGCCGTTCCATCGAATTCATCCGACCAAACCAAGGTCATGCCGTCGTAAGCGTCAGCTGCCGGATAGCCTTCTCCCGTCTCATCATTTCCTTCTGGCACCCGGGTAAATACGTAGGTAAAATACAGTCCTGCCGTGTTGCAGTCGGCGTCGTCTCCCTGGGTGTGGAGGACGAGGGTGGTGGCGTTGAGCGTGACCACATCGTACACCAATCCTGCGTCTGTGGTTCCGATGAACGGACAGCTGCATGCGCCTGTGCCAGGTGCCAACGAAAATGCATCTTCTCCGGATGTGCCGCCGCCGGGCATGAAGGTCAATGATGCATTGTTGCAGGTGTAAGGCTGTTCGGTGTAATTCTGGAAGGCGTCGATGATGGATCCGTTGTAGTCGGTGGTGATGGACCCGTCGATGTTGAACGTGTAGACGTCGTCGTATTGAGGGGGTTGCAATCCCATGGCTGGGCTGCTGTACCACGACGTGCTATAGGCATCCGGCCCCACACCCACGGCGCCCGCAGCGGTAGTGAATTGCCAGGAACCGACCAACAATTCAGGCAACAGCCCTGCGCCGCCACAGACCCCGAAAGCATCCTCGTACTCACATGTTTCAGAGGGATTTGCATCGTAATTGCAGGCAGTCGTGTCTTCGCACAAGTCTACGGTGTTCCAAATTCCGTCTTGATCCAAATCTTGCGCTCCGAAAATGCCCAGAATGGCCAAGACATCCGTAATGCCGATGTTGTAATCTTGTTCCACATCCGGTTGCCAGCCGCATTCGGATTGGGCAAAGTTGCTTCCACTGGCGAGCAGTGCAATCAAGGTGAGAATGAGGGTTTTGTTCATGTTCGCAGGTTGGAGATGTAAGTTACCTCATAATGAGGCATCAGCGTGTGGGTTTGGATTGGAAATCCGATGCGGCCTATCTTATGGCGAAACCAAACCGTTTTTTATGCAACCTGCAAACGCCACAGTCGACTTACAATCCATCGCTAAAGATTTAACCCATCTAGCTCCGAATCCGCTGACTTACGAGCGTTTATGCGATTGGGTGGAAGGGATTGATTGGCTTGAGTCCGGTTGGGAAGCATGGGTTCCCGAGGCCACAAATCCTCATGACTACGGGCGGAACATCCTGTGCCTTGAACCGTTTGAAGTGGTATTGCTACACTGGCCGGCGGGTGTGGAGAGTGCGGTGCATCATCATGCAGGGTTTTGGGGGGCCGTGGTTTGCTTACAGGGCATCCTGGAAAATGTGACCTACGAGAAGCGTGGGCAGGTATTGCGTGAAAAGGAGGTCTTGAGAGCTTATCCCTCCGGAATCGTACCCGAGCCGGATGGCACTCTGCACAAAATCAAAAACGGGAGTCCCACGGAGTCACTTGTGACGCTGCATTTTTATTGCCCAGCATTGGCAAATTTGGATGGTTTGGTGCTGTACGACTTGCCTTCGGGCCGCACGTTTACTTGCAACGATTTGGCTCCTACAGCATCTGTGCACCTGCCGACCACGTGTTATCATGAAATTCGGGAGGGTGCCTTTGAATTTGAGCCGACTGACGAAGCTTCACACATTCAATGCAATATCGTGCCCATGCCCGACCCCGAAAACGTTGAACGCATGGTCATGGACTACTTTGCAGAGCACGCCAATCGGTACGATGCCTTGGATAAGCAAATTATCAAGCGACGGACATACACCGAAGCCATTGATCAACGCGTGGCGAATGGTATCCGAGCATTGAACGAAGCGCTTGAAGTCCAACGGGTGATGCACCTCGCTTGCGGCACGGGGCGCCGGGCGGCGTCGATTCGTGAGGCTACAGGACTGGATTATGAGATGCTGGGCTTGGATTTGTGCGAGGAAATGGTGGCCATTGCAGGCGAGCGTGATCTCCGTGTTACTGCCGGTTCGTTGAGGGAGCCGGACGTGTGGATTGAACCAGAAAAGTTCGAGGTCGTCACCCTTTTGTATGCCTATGGGCACCTGCCGAATCGAGCAACACGCTATGGTGTAATTAAGTCTGCATTTGCCATGCTCAAACCGGGAGGTAGATTCTTTTTTGACGCGTTTGATATCGAAGATGAGCACGAGTGGGGACCGGAAGCGCGGCGGCAGTTTGTCGAGCAGCGATTGGCTAACCAGGGCTATGAAGAAGGGGATGTTTTTTATCGAAGAGCCAAAGGCGAGCATTTGGCCTTCTTGCATTACTGCAGCTCGGATCGCTTGAACGATTTGATGGGAGAGGTCGGATTTGTTGATTTGGAAATGATCACAATAGGCTATGACCAGGCTTCCGGAACAGAGTCCCACAATGGGAAATTATTCGTTGCGGGAACCAAACCTTTGCGCTAATATCGCTGGATGAAGCAACTCATTCATTTTGTATTGATTGCATCCCTTGGTGGGATGGTTTCTGGCTGCGGCTCTCCCTCCATGCCCGCTAAAAATGGAGGTGACGATGTGAAGCCACGAGCATGGGCACTGGCCATTCACGGCGGGGCCGGGCATTTTGGTGAGGAGGACCTTTCTGCCGAACAACAGGCAGCCTATGAATTTTCGTTGTCTCAAGCCATCGAAATCGGAGAGAGCATTCTGGCGACCGGAGGAAACGGGGTGGATGCGGTTGAAGCCGTGATTCGATTTTTAGAGGACGATTCCTTGTTCAATGCCGGTCGAGGAGCCGTGTTCACGGCTGAGGGCGTGCAAGAATTGGATGCGTCGATCGCCGATGGATCCACGCGAAATTGCGGCGCCGTCACGGGAATCCGCGGATACCGTCACCCCATTTCCGTGGCGCGATCGGTGATGGATTCAAGTGAACATGTGTTTTTCAGTGGACACGGAGCCGGGGAGTTTGCTGCTTCGCTTGGTCATGAGGAAGCAACGGATGAGTGGTTTTGGACCGCCAAAGCTTACAATCGCTACCTGCGCATGAAACGTCAGGAAGAGCGATCTGTCAAAGCGGGATTGGAATCGAAAAAAGGAACCGTAGGATGCGTAGCCCTGGACCAATCTGGCGGCCTCGCAGCTGGAACGTCTACGGGTGGAATGACTTACAAGCGCCACGGCCGGATCGGCGACAGCCCGATCATCGGAGCGGGCACCTGGGCGGACAACAGGACTTGCGCTATTTCGGCGACGGGTTGGGGGGAATATTTCATTCGGACGGGGGTTGCCCAAGATATCCATGGCCGCATGTTGCACGGCAATTCGTCTTTGGGTGAGGCTTGCCGCGAAACCATTTTCGATGAAATGGGTGCGTTGGGAGGAGATGGCGGCGTAGTGGCCGTTGACGCTTTGGGAAAAATTGCCCTAGTCTGCAATAGTGCGGGAATGTTTCGTGCTTGGGCGCATCCAGAGGGCCATGGTGTGGCTATGTTTGGCGCTACCCTCGAAGGCACCGTGGAGATTTATTAAGTCAACTGCGCATTCGGCTCTGAATCCTCACGGGTGAGGCCTCGGTGCAACAGCAGTACAAGGATTGCTAAGATTCCTGCAGTCCATTCGTATGCCAATGCATGCCAGGCCTCCAGCCCAAGCGCCCTCCTCAGAAGAATGGTTCCGATCACAAAGCCACAATTGCGCATCACCAATCCGAAGTCGCTGAGGTACCGAAAAGAAATCACAAGAAGAAGCACATCGACCAGGATCAGTGCTGTGAAGAATTCATTGTAAAAGAACACGTTGGGGTCGTGGGTTTGGCCTAAGGGTAAGTGGATCAGTTCACTTGCCCAATTCCACAGAGACCATCCACTCAAACCGACGAGGTATGCGAAGAGCATCCCCGCCAGCACTTTTTTCACCGCCACAAATCGTCCCAATTCCACTTCTTCAATTCGAGCAATTCTCCGTGGCAGAATGCGATAAAACAGAACCAGAATGGCCCCCAACCCAATCGCACCCAACAGGTGCGGAAAAAATGCTGCATCCCAAGGCCAAGTCTGGGTGAAGTCCACATCTTTGAACACCGAACGGATTTCAATGAGCGCAATGATTTCCATTTGTTTGCCCATGGAACGGGCAAAGCTGGTGGGGAGGTAGTGAATCAGCAAGTATACCTCTGCGACGAGGATTGCCGAGAAAGGTGTGTACAGGGTTTGAAGCGGATGTCCGAAATACGGTTCAGGCCAATTCAATTCGAAAAGGAGATTCAAGCCGAAGAGCCCGAGGTGGATTAAAAACAACCCAAGCGCAAATCCCACGAGCCCGTGTTCGATTCGCTGCCGCGTCGTTTTCGAAAGGACCGCCTCCGAGAAGTTAAGGATTATGCGTTTCATCTAATTTATTGTGAATCAAAAGGATAACAAGTGGGGGTGTTCAATTGTTTTGGCGTGCCATTGTCAAAGGGCTACAGTATCTTGCAAGCATGTGGAAAAGCGGGAGAATTGAACCCGTTCGGCGATTGACTGAGCGCTCAATTGAATTGCGATTGACTCTGCAAGGAGGCATGCCATCTGCATCGCCGGGGCAATTTATCGTGATGGAGATTGAACGCGATGGTCACCCGATGCGTGCTTCGTTTTCGTTGGCGGCAATTGAAAAAGATCACTGGCTGCTGGCGGTGAAAGTAGCCCGTCCAGATGGGGTGTCAGCCTGGCTCAATGAGCTTTCCAGCAAAACGAAAGTGAGTATCGCGGGTCCGTTTGGTGATTTTAATTTTTCACCTGCCACCCGTCAAGTATTCATCGCAGGCGGAAGTGGCATTACGCCCATCTATTGCCTGGTGCAAGAGGCCTTCCGCAATGGCATCGTTCCGGTGATTGTGTATGCGAATGAATCACCGGCAGATGCGATGTACCTCAAGGAATTGCAGCATTGGAATCAACAAGGTGCATGCCACTTGATAGAGGTGTACGATCGGAATTTTGAGCCGGTACTGGATGGAATGGACTTTCGTGAAACGGAGGTGTACGTCTGTGGGCCTTCGGCGATGAACCAGGTGGTTCAGGGCATTTTGCAACGTCAAGTCCACTCCCCCAAAAACATCCAGATTGAGCATTACGGGGTTCCAACGCAACAAAGCGAGGGCGGTACGGTGCTCTGGTCATCCCGTTTTGCAAAGTCGAAACGAATCGAATTGAAGCCCGGGGAAACCTTGCTCAGTGCAGCGACTCGAGCCGGCGTTAACATCGATGCGGCATGTCTGGTTGGGGCTTGCAAAACCTGCAAAGTCAAATTGGACGCTGGGCAGATGGAGTGCAATGGCGAGGTGATGCAATCAGGTCAAGAGGTATTGGCCTGTTGTGTGCGGTCGAACGGTGGAGCTACCGCGATGGTCTCGCCGGTGCAGGGGTTGTCTCGGCCTCAATGGTTCGTCGCGGCTGTCCTGGCCGGTTTGGTCTTCTTGGGCATGTGGAATGTGCCGCCGGGATTGGGCATGTCATCGAAAGGGAGCATGAATACTGGGCATTCCAATTTGGATTGCGAATCCTGTCACCGTCCAGCCTCAGGAACACTGCGACAGCAATTGGGTCACAATGCTCGGACTGCCATCGGCGCGCACGAACACGACTGGGTCGCCGTTGGCTACGCTCCGGTGACCAATGAATCCTGTCAATCCTGCCATGATCGTCCCAACGACCGACATCCGGTTTCTCGATTTGAAGAGTTGCGGTTTGCTTCCCAGCGCGAAACATTGGGACCCCATCGTTGTGTCAATTGCCACGGCGAACACACAGGTAAACGCATTGGAAAGGTGGGGATGGATTATTGCTCCAATTGCCATTCGGACATGCAAGTAAAGGAAGATCCAATTCACCCTTCGCACGCGGAACTCGCGCAGGGCGAGGAATGGATGACGTGCATGACCTGCCACGATTTTCATGGGAATCACATCATGGAAGTACCTGTAAACATGCAGGACCGATTGCGTGTTGAAGAGATACAAGCGTACTTCGAAGGCGGAAAAGATCCGTATTCAGACGATAAAAAATACCGAGCCAAATCCGATGATTGAAATGTGTGTTCAACGGCGTGTAAATGTCTTCTTTTCACTTTGCCTGTTCGCATGGCTGCCTTCGTTCTCCATTGGACAAATGGTTGACGATGCGGCTCCAAAAGATGAAATTTTGATTCAAGTCCGACCACGGAGCGAATGGCGAGACGGATACAGGCGGTTGGCTCAGCCGGGCGAGACGGGTGTGCTGAACACCTTGCAACGGACACGAATGACTTGGACTCATCGCGATGAAAAGTGGGAAGTGCGATTGGGTTTTCAGGATGTAAGAACGTTTGGTGATCCCAGTGGGAATGCCTCCGGCTACGGAAATGTTGCGGCCACGGAATCATGGGGAGCGTGGAAGCCGAGCGCAAACACGCGCATCACGGCAGGTCGTCAACATATCGCCTTCGATAATGAGCGCATCGTGGGCGCGATCAATTGGTCCCAATACGGTCGTTTTCTGGATGGGCTGCGAGTCGATCAGGAAAGCGCATGGGGTAAGTCTACCGCGGCATTGACTTGGGATGCTCCAGCGGATTTGACTCGGTTGATGCTGTATCATGTCTGGGTATCGGAAACCCATCGGTTGTCGGCGCTTTACTTCGGACAATTCAACTCGGTCACCCCCGATGCCTCAGTTTCGACCGCTGGGTTTACCTGGACGGCGTCACCGGCAAGCCGTTTTTCATGGCTCCTCGAAGGTTATGCACAGCAATTTGACGCTGCTACTCCGCCTGCTTTCATGGGCGTTGCCGAGTTTCGCTTTCAGCAACCGGATGGAATTCGGTGGTTATTGGGGGTGGATTGGCTGGAAAACGACGACCGTGGCAAGGCATTCTCGCCGTTCTTGGGAACCAATCACCGGCACTACGGATGGATGGACCATTTTTACGTGGGTGCACCAGCCAACGGCATGACCAATGCACACGTCCAGAGCAAGATTCCGCTCAAGTTGGCTGACCTTTCTGCTCATTTGGACCTGCGGTACCATCGGTTTTATCAGTCCGATGCCCAAACTTTTCTGGCCAATGAATGGGATGCAGTTTTCGTCTTGAAACCGCAGTCTTACATCCAACTCTCGTTTGGCTGGTCGGTCATGCAGTCATCGGATGCGATGTATGCGTTTCAATCGCGGACCGTGGCTGATTCCCCTTGGCAGCATTGGGGATGGGTGCAAATGAATTTCCAACCTAAAATCCTTCTGAGATGAGCCTTCATCCTACTGAAAAGGCGAATCGGCCTCAGAAATTCTGGGCGTTGAGCAGCATGGCCTTCGTATTGTTGGCTTTTTACCTGTTTTATTCTGCACCGGCACCGCTGGCCGGAGAGCAAGTGGCATCGTACACCTTGTCAACCGAAGATGCCTTGTCGCTATTGGCCTACGAAAATGATGTGACGCGCACCTTGTATACCAAGGCGATTGTGGGAGCAGGCAAGCCTCAAGGACTGGCGTTTTCGGAAGATTGGGCCGATCCCGATGTGGTTGCGGGGCCATTGCCAGCCTTGTTTTTACGCGGAGTGGCGGAAAACTTGAAAGCGAGTTCCGTCCCGCTGGGACTTTATTTGGGGTCTGATTATCCCATCGAATCGTCCAACCGCTTTCAAGGGCGTCAAGCAGAAGCGTTTGAGGCCATGCGCACCAATCCGATTCCTCAGCACTTCAAGGACGAGGTTACGGGCGAGACCATTGGGATGTATCCGGATTTTGCCTCGGCACCTGCTTGTGTATCTTGCCACAATGAACACGAGCGCACATCGAAAGATGACTGGGAGCTTGGGGACTTGATGGGGGCAACAACGTGGTCTTACCCCGGCGATTCGGTAACCACTGACCAGTTTGTCCAAATGCTTGCGGCTTATCGTGAAGGTGTTGCTCAAGTATGGGGGAGGTACCTCCTCGAAATTCGTGCGATGGACGAAGCTACGCGACCGCAAATTGGGTCAACTTGGCCGAGCAAGGGTTCTTTTGTTCCGGATGTTCAAGTTTTTCAGGACAGTGTGGCCACCTTATCGGCCTTTCACTTGATGCATGAAATCAATGAAATCGGTTCTTTGAAATCGATGAAATGAGGGACGGATGAAGGCGGCTTTATCAATCAGCATTGTTGGAAGTTTTCTGCTCGTTGTTTTCGGAACTCTCCTGGGGTGGGATGACCTGATGGTTTTCGACTTTCAAGAAATTGCTTGGTTTCGGAATCTCTCCGGTGCCATGCTCTTTTTTTTGCTGCTTCTTCAATGGGCGCTTTCCATCGGAAGACTAGTTTACCGCGAGACGGGAGCCCGTTGGCAAAAATGGGTGGCTTTTCACCAATCAGTTGCTCTGGCACTGCCCGTTGGAATGTGTGTTCATTCCATCGCATTAGGATATGGGTTGCTGGCCGTGCTCCCCTTGTTTTTGCTTGCTTCCATGGCATTTGGGGTCAAACTCATGGAGGATTCCGCCATCAAACCTTGGTTGCCGTTGCACTTGGTTTTTTCGGCACTGACCATGGGAGCTACACTGGTTCACCTGTGGCGTGTTGTATGCTTTCGATAAGGGATTCAGCTGTTTTGGAGAATTTTGGGGTAGGCTTGGAACAATTGCATTCCCCGAAAAGTTAGATTTGCATTCGAAATAACCCATGCGTCGTTCGCTTTCCATATCGCTTTTTGTTGTCTCGTTGCTGTGCTGGGGAGTCATGCCGGCATTGTCCATCACGTATGTCGTTGACGCAGATGAATGGGTCTTGCATTCGGATGGAGCGGAAGACGATCGGGGCGAAGAAAAACAAGGCGAGCAGGAGTTGGACGATGAAACAAAGAAGTGGACGGAACGATGGGATGCGACGGAGGCTATAGAGGGGAATGACCGAAAGCATTGGAGTTCCAAGCTGATGAGTTCCTGGGATTCTCCCTTCCAAAAAGGGCTTTTGGAACCGCCGGAGTTGAATGAAGTAGGCTAAGGGCCATCCATCCCGGGTGTTCAAGATTTGAGCAGTCTCGGGGCTTTTTTCAACTTCAACTTTCATTTCATGTTTCAACATATAGCAAAGGATGCGCCTGCATCTTTGGTCGTTTTTTTAGTAGCCCTTCCCTTGTGTTTGGGCATTGCCTTGGCTTCCGGAGCGGAGCCCATCGCCGGTCTGATTGCCGGAATCGTCGGTGGTATCATCGTAGGTACCATCAGCGGCTCACAAATTGGGGTCAGCGGCCCGGCAGCCGGTTTGGCGGTGATTGTCCTCAATGGCATCCAATCCTTGCCGTCCTATGAGATTTTCTTATTGGCTGTTGTGATTGGCGGTCTTGTTCAGCTCGTCTTGGGACTGGTCAAAGCGGGCATCATTGGATTCTATTTCCCATCGTCCGTGATTCAAGGGATGCTTTCAGCCATCGGTTTGATCATCATCTTAAAGCAAATCCCACATGCCGTGGGTTACGACGATGAGCCGGAAGGATCATTGGAATTTGCGCACGATGCGACGCACAATACTTTCACCGATTTGGCTTTCATGATGGAAAGCATTCAGCCCGTTGCATTGGCCATTGCTGCCGTGGGATTGGTGCTCCTCATTTTGTGGGAACAACCTTTCATGAAGCGCATGCAGTGGACCCAGTACTTGCCAGGTTCGCTCATGGCGGTTGTAGCGGGGGTGGGCATTCACATGGCGACGAAAGATGGTGCGCTGGGATTGGCTGCGAATCACTTGGTCCAAATACCGAAACTGGTCAACGGTCTGGAAGACATGATTACCGTACCGGATTTCCGCGCTTGGAACCGAGGCGATGTTTGGATTTTGGGGGTGACCATTGCGGTGGTGGCTTCTTTGGAGACCTTGTTGTGTGTGGAGGCGACCGATAAATTGGATCCCGAAAAGCGCATCACACCAACCAACCGCGAGTTGATCGCACAGGGTACAGGAAACGTGGTGTCCGGACTGATTGGAGGTTTGCCTATCACCCAAGTAATCGTGCGCAGTTCTGCAAACCTGCAGAGCGGTGGCAAGACGAAACTTTCGGCCATCATGCACGGTTTCCTGCTGCTCGGTTCGGTCTTGTTGATTCCTGACTTACTCACCTTGATTCCTTTGTCGAGTCTCGCTGCTGTGCTGCTCGTGGTGGGATATAAATTGGCCAAACCGGCACAATTCAAGGCGATTGCTCAACTGGGAGCGCGCCAGTTCCTTCCATTCATCATCACCGTCTTGGCCATCTTGTTTACGGATTTGTTGGTAGGCATAGGCATAGGCATTGTTGCGGCGCTGTTGGTCATTTTGTACGACCATTTTCATCAACCCATTATTGATTTTGACATCGACGACGAGGCCAAATCCTGCGTGGTTCACTTGGGTGAAGATGTCACGTTCATGCACAAGGTGGGCATCCGCAAACTCTTCTCGACAATTCCGCAAGATTATCGCGTGGTCATCGAAGCCAACCGCACTGTGCGCATGGACACCGATGTTCGCTTGATCATCAATGAATGGTTGGACAGGGCGAAGGAGAAGGGCTGGGATTGGTCCGTCGAGAACGGCGAGGACGATGTGAGCCGATCGCGTCCCTTGGCCAAGTTTGCTCGGAAAATGGGCAAATAAGCCGCCCGCCTACTTAGGAGCATTGAAAAGCTCCAACCCGAAATCGGGGCGATTTGTGATGATGGCGGCAACGCCGGATTCGGCAAGTCGCCCCATTTCTTTGGGGTCGTCTACGGTCCAGCACCATACCTCGAGGCCTTCTGCGGCCGCGGCTGCGACAAAATCTGCATCCACACGGGTGTTTCCACCGACGCCGATGGCCTCGGCATGCAGGCGTTTGGCTCGCTTCAAATCCTTTGCAGTGGCATCCTCTTTGAGGAAGAGCAACGGCAAATTGGGATCAATTTTGTGAATGGCCTCGAGCACTTGGGTCGAAAATGAAAAGATGATGACCTCGTCCTGCATGTCGGCAGACCGAATGGACTCGACGATGGCTTGTTCAATACCCGCCACCTTGATTTCGACGCAGACGCGAATGGCGTTTCGAGCGAGTGACAAGGCCTGATCCAGGGTAGGGAGGGGCTCGTCAGCGAACTTCGTTCCAAATTTAGCCGGATAGCCGACCGATTCGATGAGGAGTTCTTCCGCTGTCCGCCGATCAATCCGACCGGTGCTTCCGTTCGAGCTGGTTTTGTCCAGCGTTTCATCGTGCAAGACGATGGGGACACCGTCCGCACTGCGTTGGACATCCAACTCGAAGTAGGGGGCTCCAATTTCAATGGCCGCTTGGAATGCGGCTAACGTGTTTTCAGGTGCTGCGTGAGAAAATCCGCGGTGCGCCACGATGGTGGGAGTTTGCGCCATGAGCGATGACAATGACAAGCAGGTGAATGCAGCGAATAGGATGCGTGAATGGATCATGGGAAAAGCCAATAATGAACACCAGCCCCAAGCAATCCCCCAAGCACAGGTCCCACAATTGGAATCCATGCATAGGACCAATCGCTCGAACCTTTTTTGTGAATGGGCAACAGGGCATGTGCAATGCGCGGCCCCAAATCACGAGCGGGGTTGATGGCGTAACCGGTGGGTCCACCCAATCCCATGCCGATGCCGATGACCAACAGCGCTACGGGAAGCGCATCCAACGCCCCCAATGAAGTATCAGGTGGAGAGGCACTGAGGGCACCGAGCACCAATACAAACGTACCGATCATCTCTGTCAAAAGATTGGACGGTGCGTGGCGGATGGCGGGGCTGGTGGAAAAAACCGCCAGAATTGCATCGGCATCAGAGGTGTTTTTGAAATGTGCGTGAAACGCAACCCAAGTCCCAAAAGCACCGGTAAAGGCGCCCAGTATTTGGGCTGCAATGTAACCCGGCAACAAGGAGTGAGTGAGCCCGCCAAAAGCTGCGAGGCCAATGCTGACCGCAGGGTTCAGGTGCCCGCTCCCGCCCAATGAAGTGGCCGAATATACACCCAGAAACACAGCGATTCCCCAGCCGATGGTGATGTTCACCCAACCGGAACCGTGTCCTTTCGTGGATTGCAATACGACGTTGGCATTTACGGATGCACCCACAGTGATCAAGAGAAAGGTGCCAATAAATTCTGCGAGATAGGCTGTCATCAGATGTCGGATTGAGGAGGAAGGTACTGAGAAGCGAGCTTTTTAAACGCGGCAACTTGCTCGTTTTGCCAAACTTCATCGTATCCAAGTTCTGCAGCTAGGGCTTCGGCCACAGCTGGGGCGCGACGAATGGCGTGTCGAGCATCAAGGAGGAGTTGGCGGGTGCGTCGAGACAAAAAATCGTCAACCGTCATGCACATGGATTCTGCCGCTTCCTTTTTCACGAGCTCCATCAATTCATGATCCGACAGCCCTTCGATGTTCGCGGCGCGAGCAGGTGCTTGGAAATCCACCAACCTCAGCATCCGCGTATCGGCGAGTGCAAAATCTCGATTCTGGCGCTGGTGAATTTTGCGCAAGACGTCCGCTGCCATTTTGCGATACGTTGTCCATTTGCCCCCGAGGATGGAGATCATGCCGCTTTTGCTCACCCGAATGACATGGTCCCGGGCAAGCTCTGACGTTTTTTTATCGGTGAGTTTGACCAACGGTCTGATGCCCGCGAATACACTCAGAATGTCTTTCCGAGATAATGGTTGATTGAGGTACCGGGAGATGTGCGAAAGGATGAAGTCGATTTCGGACTCCATGGCTTGTGGTTCTTCGGACACCTGTTTCAAGCCCGTGTCCGTCGTGCCGAGGATGACCCGGCCATGCCACGGAACCGCGAAAAGGACTCGGCCGTCATCGGTTTTGGGAATGAGCATAGCAGATGGTCCAGGAAAATGTGTTCGATCTACCACCAAATGAACTCCTTGGCTAGGTCGAATCATCGGCGCGTGGTTCGACCGGTCCATTTGCATGACGGCATCTGAGAAAGCCCCTGTCGCGTTGACGACAAACGCAGCGCGAACTTGCTGGGTTTCTCCCGTTAGCTTATTCAGCACGCTTGCGCCTATCGCAAGCTGATTTCGCTTCAAGATGCCCGTAACTTCAGCATGGTTGATCAGGGTGGCGCCACGGGCGACGGCAGTCGCGGCAAGCGACAAAGCGAGGTGCGCGTCATCGAACTGACCGTCATGGTAACTTACCCCTCCAGTCAAGCCTTCTGAGCGAACTCCTGGAAGTGCAGCGATGGCTTGGTGCGGTGAAAGGATCCGACTTGCGCCCAAACCCAGCCTTCCTGCGAGTCGGTCGTAAATCTTGAGTCCCGTGCCGTAGTACCAACGTTTCCAGCGCTTGTAGGTCGGGATGACGAATTCCATGTTGTGTACCAAATGCGGGGCATTTTGCATCAACAGCCCGCGCTCGTGCAACGCTTCTTTGACCAATTTGACATTGCCTTGCTGCAGGTAGCGCACCCCGCCGTGAATCAATTTGGTGCTTCGGCTTGAAGTGCCTTGCGCGAAGTCGTTCCGCTCAACCAGGGCTGTTTTCAATCCACTTGCGGCTGCGTGCAGGGCAATTCCCAATCCCGTTGCTCCACCTCCGATAACAAGGACGTCCCATTTCCCCTCATTCGAGAGTTGATTCCATGCCGATTTGCGTTGCTCCAATCCACTCATGTCAGACCTGGTTCCGATCGTTTGCCCAGACGGCAGCGGCCCTTACCGCGCGTTGCCATTCGTCGATCCCGCGTTCAACGTGCTTTCGCTGCTGCGCAGGAATAAATCGCCTTTGCTCTCCCCAACATTCTGCGAGGTGCGCTTCGTCTTTCCAGAACCCAACGCCCAGTCCAGCGAGGAATGCGGCTCCCAGTGCCGTTGATTCTGAATTGGCAGGACGGACCACGGACAAATTCATGACGTCTGCCTGAAACTGCATCAACAAGTCGTTTTCGGAGGCTCCACCGTCGACCCGGATGGCCGTTAAGTCGACGCCGCTGTCGCTCTGCATGGCTTTCAACACGTCCATGGATTGGTAGGCGATGCTCTCTAGCACGGCGCGGGCGATTTGAGGTCGACCTGTACCGCGTGTCATGCCGAAGATGCTTCCGCGTGCATGCGGATTCCAATGCGGCGCACCCAACCCCGAAAAGGCCGGGACGATGTAAACGCCATCCGTGGATTCTGCTTCTCGAGCGAGCGCTTCAACTTCGAAGGATTGATCGATGATGTTCAATTCATCGCGCAACCATTGTACCCCCGCACCCCCGATAAAAACGCTGCCTTCCAGCGCATATGTGGTCTTTCCATTGCGGCACCACCCAACGGTCGTGAGTAAGGCGTTTTGGGATCGGACGGCTTGGTTTCCGGTATTCATGAGCATGAAGCATCCGGTACCGTAGGTGTTTTTGACCATTCCCGGTGCGAAGCATTGTTGTCCGAATAATGCGGCCTGTTGGTCTCCTGCCATGCCCGAGATGGGAATGGGTTTTTCGAAAACTGTTGCCTGTGCAATGGGGCC
>Ga0233451_10002210_pt1 | contig 17963 bp, 11 predicted proteins | sample 011ome_29_FD_183052 | JGI IMG/M metagenome (GOLD analysis project Ga0233451, IMG submission 183052) | Coastal salt marsh microbial communities from the Groves Creek Marsh, Skidaway Island, Georgia - 011504CT (spades assembly) | ecosystem: Environmental > Aquatic > Marine > Intertidal zone >...
ATCACCTTTGTATTCTAGATCATCAACCCCAGAAATTAGTTTGTTTTTAGTTGATAAATATTGAGCTAATCTAACACCAACATCAGGATGAATCCAGCTGAATAAAAACCTACAAAAAGAATTAGTAAAAACTTTTTTCATTCTTTTGAACCCTTTATCACCAGGCCCTAAACCATCTCCATGTCCGATTAACATTTTTTTCCCGTTAATAGAAAAATTTTGAGGCTTATGAAAAACTGTAATGTTTAGTTCTTTTTGAAAATAGCCATTCATCCATAAATCATGGTTACCAACAAAAAAATAAATTTGAATTCCTGAGTCAGTTAATTCAGCTAATTTTCCTAGTGTTCTTACAAAACCTTTGGGAACAACTTTTTTGTATTCAAACCAAAAATCAAATAAATCCCCAAGCAAAAAAATAACTTTAGCATCTTCTTTTACAAAATCAAGCCATTTAACAAAACGTTTTTCTCTAATTATACTCTCATCGTAATTTGGAGCTCCTAAATGATTATCAGATGAAAAATAAATTTTTTCTCCTTCATTTAATTCAATATTTATGAGTTTATTAATCACTTTCATTTCAAAAAGTAGGTGAATATATTTTTATGGTTAATTTAAAGTTAGCTCTTATATTACTTATAAGCATATCTCTACAAAAGTAAAATATTCCTTTAGATTATCTTCTCAAAGCAATAAAAAGGTTTATCACTTTGTTTTCTAAAGTATATCTTTCCAAGTTTCTTAAATCCAAATTTTGGATAAAAAATATTATTAAAAGGGTTTCCACTAAATGTATCTAGTCTAATGGAAATAAAATTGTTTTTCTGTGCAAAATCAAAGGAAAAATTCATTAGTTGCTTTGCGTGACCTTTACCTTGAAAGTCTGGATGAACAGCAAGTCTATGTAAGTATACATTTTTATCGTTTGGAGTTATCCATTTTACTTTTGAATAAAAATCGTCCATATGATCAGAAATTACAATACACCCAATAACAATTGAATCAGACTCAATAACGTAAAGTGTTTGACTATCTACATCCTTTTCAAATGTTTCAATATTCGGGTAATGTTCGTTCCATTGAAAAATATTTTTTGAAATCATAAACGCAGCACATGCACGGGTAATTTCAATGATCCTTGAAAGGTCTTGTTTTGTTGCAAGTCTAATCATCTATTGCCTCATAAATTACTTTACCAGTCGAGGAACTAGGTGAGTTTATGCCCAAAACGGCTGCAATAGTCGGTGCAATGTCAATCACATCAGTTCTACGACTAATTGAGCCTTGGTTAATGCCATTTCCATATAAAATTAAAGGAACATGTGTGTCATGGTCAAATCTGGTTCCATGAGTTGAACCTTTTCTGTAGTAAGTCCAGTTGGGCATCATAGTGTACATAAGGTCGCCAGACAATTTAGTATTAAATCCATTTCTGATTAATCTAATGTAATGATCATCACTAATATTTAAAATTTGTTCAGAGGAGTAAACATCCTCAATTCCGGGAAATGATTGAAGATTTTTGATGATACTAGATTTAACTTTATTTAAGTCTAGGCCTAACTTATTAATTAATTCGTGATTTAAAAAAAACTGTTGATTAGAACTTCCAACGATAATATCAGTTCTGCCAAACAGATTCTTTAGTGTCGATTCAATATGTTTTTCCCACTGGTTGTAATAAAAATAATTTGTTGGTATTTTATTGTCTTTTAAAAACCCTGGAGCATTTGTAGCACCATGGTCAGCAGTAAGAAATAAAGTATACTCGTCTTTACCTATATTCTTATCAAAATAATTAAGAAGTCTTTCAATCTCTAAATCCAATCTAATAAAAGTATCTTGAACTTCTTTAGAGTTTGCACCAAATTGATGTCCTACATAATCAGTTGATGAAAAGTCAATTAATAAAAAATCTGTATAATTATCTTTACCTAAATTTTCCCCTTCAATAGCTTTGATAGAAAAATCTGCCACAAGGGAATTACCATATGGAGTTGATGCAAGTTCCCAATAATAAGGTTCTCCTGTTTTTGAGTTTTTGATTTTAAAATTATGTGGAAATACTGGACTTTCTTCTCCTCTAAAATTTGACTCATAATTATTATTATCAGGGCCACTTTCAGTATATGTAGAAATATCATAATAAGTATCCCAAGGCTTTAAATACTGATCTACAGCTCTTGAATCGTTATATTCTTTTGCCCAAAATGGTAACTCATCAACATAAAAAGTACTTGTAATAAAACTTCCTTCTTCAGAGTCAAACCAATATGCTGCATTTGCAGTATGTCCTGAGGATAATATAGAACCTCTATCTTTAATTGCAACTCCAATCGTTTTTCCTTTAAAATTGGTTGCAATACGATTTTCATCACTTAAAGTTGAAGTAAGAAGATTAACTGGAGATTTTTTTCCTCTACTAGTACTGCTACCAACAGTATTATAATTATCATCGTCTACACAATAAATTGATTTTTTTGATTTTTTGTCAAACCAACTATTGCCAATAATCCCATGAATTCTCGGATAAGTTCCCGTTGCAACAGTGGTATGTCCAGGGCCGGTTGAGGTTTGAGCATAACCATAGTGATTACTTTTTGCATTAAAGCCTTTTCCAATTAGCTTTTTAAAACCATTATCAGAATAATGATCCCAATATTTAGTTAGGTACTGGTATCTCATTTGGTCAACTACAATTCCTACAACAAGCTTTGGATTTTGATTTATTGAAATATCAGAGCCTGAACTGTCCTGATTAATTCGGATTAAAAATCCAACAACCAAAATGAAAAAACCTCCAATAAGAATGTTCAAAAAAGTTTTATTGCTCAAATTTTAATTTTTTGTGAAAATATAAAATTATATGATGATATATATTAAGATGAAGTAAAATAAAAAAGGGGGAAAATTTCCCCCTTTTTAATTACAAAACTATTAAGCTTTTATTTAGCCCAGAATAATTTAGTTGATTGAAGATCAGGACCTTGCTCAGCTAAAGCAGCGTTTACATTATCGCCGTTAGTATTGTAAGCAGAACTACCGTATCTCATTCTTTGAGGATAAGCTCCATTAAGATCACCTAATTCATACATGTCTCCATCAAGTGCAGTAGTTTCCATACCTGGAAGTTTTGGATAACCAGTGTCTCTTACTACAGCCCAAGCTTCGTAACCTTCAGTGAAATATGCAATCCATCTTTGAATAGCAATTTTCTCAAGGTTTTCTTCCATGGTCCCATTAAGTGACGCCATATCTTCGCTTGCAATAAATGCATCGATTTCAGCATCAGGAACATCCCAAAGTTTCATTGCATGTCTAAGTCCCGTTTGGTAATGACCATTTGCATCTGATCCAATTCCAAGTAATGCAGCGTGTGCAGCTAAGAAATGAGATTCTGCAGCAGTCATAACTATTTGAGGGAAGATCGGCTTACCTTGGTTTTTAGTCTGAACTACAATAGTAGATGGCTCAGAGAAAAACTGTCTGTGAAGGTGTGGTTTAATTTTACTGTTCATTCTAACAGGCTGACCAACATATGCTCCAGGAGCAACTGTCACAGTTCTAGTATCTCCAGTTACACCGCTGTCAGTAACATCAGCTCCTGAAGCGATTAGGTGATTTACAAGAAAATCTGTGTGCTTTTCAAATAAAGAAACATTTGATCCAGAAGTTGCTCTTTCTAAAGTGAAAGTACCTCCTTTAATAGGCATAGCATATTTTGAAAGCCTTGGGTCATTATTATTTCTAAGATGATCAACAAGTTTGCTACCTAAGTGCCAGTTACCCCCTCCATAGAAAGGACCCCAAACATCTCCGTATACAGCACTAGCCCAAGTAGAAATCTCTGTATCTCTTTGCATTAACGCATTGTCATTAGCTAAAATTCCACTGCTCAAAGCAGAAGATACATGAGCAGAATAATCTGCACCAGCGTCACCGTGACCTCTAAGAGCCATTTTTAATTTTAAGCTATTTGCAAGTTGCTTCCACTTCTGCATATCACCATTAAAGAAAAGATCATTTTCTCCAAGAAGTTCTGGACCAGCTCCAGTTGTAGTAGCATCTCCTATAATTCCAATTGCTTCGTCAAGATCAGCAATAACTCCTTCATAAATAGTTTTTACAGAGTCAAATTTAGGAGTAACTATATCAGGATTTGATGCTTCATTAAATGGAGCAGCTCCAAATGTGTCAGCATATTTTTGATAATAAAGACCCTTCATAATAAGAGCAATAGCATAGAACTTATCATTCTCTAAAGTTCCTCCTGGTTTAACAAAATTAGTAAACGATGAAAGAGTACTGTTGTATCCCTCCATATAACCATATACTGCACCAGTGTATCCACCAGTGTAAGTATATCCTAAACCGTCTGACCACCAGTTGGCTTTATAACCAAATGCAGTGTGACCAGAAAATCGGTCAACGTGAATAATTGGACCCCTCCAGTATGGATATCTGTTTGGTCCAAAAAATTGCTGTTGTGTGTTAGTTACAAAGAATTTTGCACTAACATCCTTTGCAGTTAAAGCAGTTGGATTTTCGTTTATTTCATCAAAGTCTTCAGTACAAGCTGAAAATGTGAAAAGAAAACCGAACGCTAAATAAAGTAATGTTTTTTTCATAGTTTTTTCAAATTAAAATTTAAGTGTTACGTTCAACCCAACGCTTCTGGTTGTAGGCATATTACCTATTGCCATACCCATACCTCCAATATTCGTACCAATTGTTGCTTCTGGGTCAATTCCTGTAGCTTTTTTGTGGAAGAAGAATAGGTTTCTACCAATTACTTGAAGGCTAATGCTTTCAAAACCTAAATCCTCAGCTATTGGCAAGTTGTATCCGATAGAAAATTCTCTAAGTCTTACGTTAGTTTGACTTTCAACATAGTTCTCAGCAATAGCAGAATATGATTGCCAATACTCTTGACCTGTTATTGCTGCAGTATTAGCAACACCAGCTGAATTAACAGCATCTAAAGTTACTCCTGTTTCTCTGTAAAGTAAAGATCTTTCAGAAACACCATTACTGTCTTGACGTGATTGATCAAAGTTCCATATTGATCCTCCAAATCTACCGTCGATTAAAAAGTTTACAGCAACGTCTCCAAAAGTAAAGCTGTTACTCCATCCTCCAGTCCAATCTGGCTGAGCATTTCCAAGGTACTGATCAGCAGCAGAAGCTACTGGTCTTCCGGCATCGTTAACTATATGATTTCCGTTAACATCCTTAGACCAAACTGTTCCATAAAGATCACCAATTCCTCCGCCTACTTTTGCTTGAGTGCTAATAGAGCCTGAATTATCTTGAGTATACACTAGAGTGTCCAAGTCATCAATTAAACTAACAAGTTTGTTCTCATTTTTGGATGCAAACACAGATGAACTCCAAGAGAATGAATCAGTACTCATAACTGTTCCTCCAAGACTTAATTCAACACCCTTGTTTGTCACCTCACCAACGTTTTCAAGGAAGAAAGAATATCCTGTTGCAGCTGGTACTGGGACATTAAATATTAAATCAGTTGTTTTAATATCATATAAAGAAAGATCAAAGTTCAGTTTATTGTTGAACATGGATAGTTCTAAACCAAATTCTGTTGATTCTATGTTTTCCGGTTTAAGGTCAGGATTCAACCTAGTACTTGGAGCTCCTAAAGTTGTGAGTCCTAAGTAACCTTGACCAGGAACGCTAAACGTTTGCACCAATTGGTAAGGACCAGTGTCGTTACCAACATTTGCAATAGAACCTCTCACTTTGAATAAATCAAATACTTCTCCATCTGGGTCAATAAAATCTTGTAATAAAACAGACGCATTAACAGAAGTATAAAGATACGATCTATTGTCTGCACCTAAAGTAGATGACCAGTCGTTTCTAGCTGAAACGTCTAAATAAGCCCAGTTATCATATGCAAAATTTGCTGAACCATAAAGCGAATTAACTTTTTTAATTTGCTGTGGAGTATCAGTAAATCTATTTATGTTAGTGTTAGAGAAAAATGGCTTACTTGGAATCTTAAAGTCTTCTCCATACATATATCCAGCTGAATAAGTTCTTTTGGAAAGATTACCACCAACATTTAAAACCATATTAATATCATCAGTAAGATCCTGTTTTGCAGTAATTAAAAACTCTGTATTTAATTCCCCACTGTTTGAACTACGTCTTTCAATTCTACCAGTTGGATAATAGTGATGTCCAGCTTGTCTAATAGTATATAAGCCAGTATTTGTAATATCTGCACCAATTCTTACAAATCCACTAAGCCAGTCATTAAACTCATAATTTAACTTAGTAAAACCAAAGAACCTATCTCTTTTTTCGTCATCAACATCATGAAGCATCATCCAGTAAGGGTTAGCAGTTTGAGATGGTCTTTTTCCATATGACAATACAGAATAATCTGCAGGACTTGCTGGATTTTCTTTTTGATAATTCATTAAGTCATCTGAATCAACTGTTCTAGGAACATTCATTATTGTGTGAATAACACCTTCACCACCAGTTCTAGCTTTTCCTTCAATCCTTTGGCTGAAGTAAGTTACTTTAGTATCAATACTTAACTTATCTCCTAACTGTGCAGTTCCTCTTAAATTAAAGTTATGACTTTTTAAAGATGTTCCAGGCAATATTGTAGAAGTATCATTATTAGTGTAAGAAAATCTGTAATTAGAGTTTTCTGTACTTGCATCAACAGCTATAGAATTGATTGACTTTACCCCAGTTTCAAAAAACTTTGAAACTGTATTTTCTTGAATTGTGTAAGGTCTTGTCGTTCCGTCCATATAAAGTTGTGGACTTCCATCAGCAATTGGTCCCCAGGAAGCAGGGTCAATATCTGCCATAGAAGTTGCTGCATTCCCAGCACTACCTTGACCATATTTGTTTTGAAAATCTGGAAGGAACATAACGTCATCCATAGTAGTATTTGAGTTTAAAGTAACTCCAAATTTAGATCCTTGAGATCCTTTTTTAGTAGTAACTAAAATCACACCATTACCAGCTCTAGATCCGTAAAGTGCAGCAGCATTAGGTCCTTTTAGAACTGTTATGCTTTCAACATCATTCGGGTTAATGTCACTAATACCTCCACCAGTAATATTATTGTTGTAAACACTACCTCCACTGTTGATTCCGTCTTGATTAATTGGAACACCGTCAACAACTACTAAAGCTTGAGTATTTCCACTAAGCGAGTTGTTACCACGAATTACAATTCTTGATCCTGCACCAACTGTACCGGCTTGAGTAATGTTAACACCTGGAATTTTACCAACAAGAGAGTTAGCAACGTTGTGGTCTTTTACTGTATTGATGCTTTCGCTACCAATTTCAGTGATACCATAACCAAGTGATTTCTTTTCTCTTGTAATACCAAGAGCTGTTACAACAACTTCATCCAAAGCATTGTCTGGAGAAAGTTGAGCATTTACTGTAGCGGATGAACCAACAACTACAGAAGTTGATGAGTATCCAACATAGCTAAACACTAACGTATCTCCACTTGATGCATCAATAGAATAATTTCCATCGAAATCAGTTGAAGTTCCATTGTTTGTTCCCTGAACTAAAACAGTAGCACCAGGAAGGGGCACACCATTTTCATCAGTTACTGTTCCGCTAACAGATTGAGCTTGCACATTAAAAGCAAAGGCAAACAACAATACGAAAGAGGACAAAAATTTTAATAATTTTGTTTTCATATGTTATTGTTTTTTATTTAATCTCTTACTAATTTAATAATTTGATTAACATTTTTTTAACATATAATCAGTTTTCTTCTAATATTTCGACAAAAGCCTCATTTTATACGACAAAGGAATTTTAAGATTTTTTAAAAAAATCCTGCATTAAAAATTTAAAAAACATTCTTTTCGAAATGACAATAGGCTGAAATACTGTATTTTATAAAAAAAGAACTTCATCTATAAATAGCCACGCAAACTGTCCTTCAGCTGGATGACCTTTTGGAAGTTTTTTATTGCTTTTTACCACAAGTTTAATTTTTGATGGATTTCCGCTAATTGGTATTTTGAAAAATTTAGAAATGATAGGTGCTCCAATTTTTGATGAAGAAACAGCTTTAGAATAAATCAATTTTTCATTTTCTGATGATATATCGTACAGCTCGATTTTTTCTGGAAACATAATGTAAGCCCCTAAAGACTCAAGGGCGTGAAATCCAATTGATGAATATTTAGCGTCTAAGTCGTTCACTTCTAAAATTAGATCTCCATGGTCAACAGACGCAGTGCTATTTTCTTTACTTAAAAACCCATTCCAATTACCGCTTCTAAAATCTGTATCACCAATGACACCATCAAAAAGTTTTTCTGGATGACTGTATCTATTATCAGGTTTTGTTTTTAAAGAATAGTTTTCTAAAATTCCTTCAACTTTAACAAGATCTATTGTACTGACATTACTTTCTAGCCAGCCTTCCTTGAAAGCTTTTGCTTTTATTGTAACTGATGATTTGATTAAAATTGGCTTGGTATAAATTAAAGAACTCGAATCAGGTTCAGTTCCATTTAAAGTATATCTAATTTCAGGGTCTCCGACTGATTTGTAAAATTCAAATTGTAAAGAATCTGCAAATAAAGTTTGATCCGAAATTGGTATTGGATTGGACAATGGAACCCCTTTTGCAAAATCCTTTACACCAAAATTAAAATTAGTAGAGTAAGATTCAACTAGCTTTTGTTGATCCTCAAAACTTAAAGGGGTGTTCCATAAATATATATTTTTGAGTTTAACTTGATCAAGAAGCTTAACCACGCCACTAAAACTCACTTTGTTGTTGTTTAAAATTAAACTTTCTAGTGAAGGGCTTAAATAAGCTAATCCTTTGTCTGTCAATTTGGTGTCATTAACTTTTAAATACTTTAAAGTTTTTAAGTTTTTAAGTTTTGAAATTAAATTATCATCTAATGAAGTATTACTTAAATCAAGCTTTATCAACTGATCATTAACACTTCGTAAAGCATTCATATGTTTTGATGTTAGAACATCTCCCAAAAACTTTACGTCAATAAAATTATTAGAAGCACTATTTCTTTCTACTCTAAAATTAAGATTAACTAAATTTTCTAAATCTTTTATTGCAGGAGCTTCAACATTGATTTGATCAGACTGAACTAATGGAATTAAAAAAGACTGGTCTTTTTCAGAAAAAGAATCTATGGATTCTGTTTTATCAAATAACCCGCCTCTCTCAATCCATATTCTTAGTATCTCTATTTCATCTTTACTTAATTGATTGTTTCCCTCAGGCGGCATGTGCATTTTATCATCCATAGGAAGTCTTGGATAATTATAAAGATGACTTGAACTAGGATCAAAAGAAGTAAAAATGACTCCAGAATCTCCTCCTTTTAAAATTTCATTTTTCGTGGTTAATTTTAGTCCTCCTTTTGATTTATTCTGATTGTGACATTTTACACATTTGTTGTCAATTATTGGTTTAACAGCTTTAGAAAATAAGTTTATACTATCGATTTTAGTATTGGGTGAAATACTTAAATCTGGCAACTTCAAATAATCTTTTCCATGAGTAATTTGGCCTCCAAAATGACCAGTAACTGAAAGAAGAATAACAGTAAAAGAAAATAAGGGAAAGAAAACCGCTAAGTATTTAGTTGTTTTATGTATCCATAACAATAACCCTATAAAAAGAGCTGTTGATATTCCTAACCACATATGAATGTCAACAATTTGACCTGAAAAATTATCCCCAAGAGTGAGAAAAAAACCTAACAATGCACTGATTAAAGCAAAAACAAAGGAAAATAATAGTCCAAATCTTATTGGGATTGTATACTTGGATTTGAAGAATTTTTCAAGTAATGCCAAACAAAAAGTCAAATAAAGTGCCCCTATTGGTAGATGTAAAATTACTGGATGAAATTTGCCTAAATAATTCAGAAATTCCATCACTATATTTGAAATTTAGCATCAATTAACAAGTCTTTATTTATTTCGTCTTGCAAGGAAAAATTAAAGCCTTTTCTCAAACTATAACCTGCATACTCTCCATTTTTATTTAATGCGATAAAACCAACTTGAAGGTATTCCCATTCAGGACTATTCATGTGTATCTTTGAGATTCTATCAACTATTGTTTTACAAGCTTCTAATGGAGAATGACCTTGTCTCATTAACTCTACAACCATTGCACTACCTGAGGTTTTAATTATGGCTTCACCAAGCCCAGTAGCAGCAGCAGCACCCACTTCGTTATCTAAAAATAATCCTGCACCTATTATTGGAGAATCGCCAACTCTTCCGTGCATTTTCCAAGCTGCTCCGCTTGTAGTACATGCACCATAAAGATCTCTATTTTCGTCTATTAACAACATACTAATAGTGTCGTGATTTTCAATATTGATTATAGGCTTATAATCTGATTTTTCTTTCCATTTTATCCAGTCATTTTTGGATGCTTCAGTGAGTAAATTTTCTTGTTTGAATCCCTTAGAAATAGCAAAGTCCAAAGCTCCACTACCAGAAAGCATGACATGAGGAGTGTCTTCCATAACATGTCTAGCGACTGAAATGGGGTGTTTAATATTTTGTAAATAGCTAACAGATCCACAATTACTGTTTTTATCCATAATGCATGCATCTAAGGTTACAATTCCTTCCCTATCTGGATAGCCACCTAATCCAACTGATCTTACATTGGGATCGGCTTCAGTTACTTTAACACCTTCTTCAACAGCTGATAATCCCCCTTGTCCATTTTTTAAAACCTCCCATGCCTTTTTATTAGCATCTAATCCATGATTCCATGTTGAAATAATTCTTGGGAAAACCGCCTCAGAGCTAGTTTTATTTAAAGTATCACAACTCATTACAGTTGAAACTCCAAGTGTTCCAAGTGCAGATTTTTTTAAAAAATTTCGTCTATTTTCCATATTATTCAATTAATCCAACTTCTCTTGTTTCAGACCCTTCAATTCCAAATAAATCGTCCCCTATTTCTTCTCTTTTTTTGTTTGCTAAAATTTCAATTTTTTTAGCAATTTCAGGAAATTTATCAATAATGTTAGTAGACTCGGATGGATCTAATCTTAAATTATAGAGTTCATTTTTTTCAAGATTTACATAGTCGTATTTTATTGGAACCCCATCATTTCTGCCTTCTCTACCATTCAATGTTCTATATCTGTGTGGGAAATACATTTTATAATCTCCATATCTAACTCCATGTAAACTATTTTTATGATAATAAAAAAACAATGCCTCATGTGGGTCTTTTTGAGTCTTAGATGTTAAAACATCCCATATATTTTTACCATCAATTTTATTCTCCGACAAATCTGAATCTACAACATTAGCAAATGTTGGGAGCCAATCAATTCCCATTAACGGATTTGAGATAATTGTTTTTTCTTTTATTTCTTTTGGATACCAAACTATACAAGGGACTCGTTGTCCACCTTCCCAAGTGGTTCCTTTTCCTTCTCTATAAATTCCTGTTGATCCTGCATGCTCACCATATGAAAGCCAAGGTCCATTGTCTGATGTAAAAACAACAATAGTATTTTTATCTAAATTATTGTCTTTTAAAGTTTGCATAATTAATCCTAATGAATAATCAATTTCCTCAATTACATCAGTATATAGTCCATTTTTTGATCTGCCATTAAATTTTGAAGAAGCGAACAAAGGAACATGTGGCTGTGGGTGGGCTAAAAATAAAAAAAAAGGATTTTCTTTATTTTTTTCAATAAACGAAATACTTTTTGACGTTAAATTCATTGTTAAATCAGATTGATCAGTAAGAACTTCAATAGGTTTATCATAATCGTATAACATTAAATCTGGATAGCTATTTGGATATTCTGCATGATATGGCCACATATCATTTGAATATAATATTCCAAAAAAATCATCAAATCCATGATTTGTTGGTAAAAATTTTTGATTATCTCCAAGATGCCATTTCCCATAAATTGCAGTACTGTAGCCTTTTTGTTTAAACATTTCTGACAATAAAAATTCATTTGGATTAATTCCTTTTTTTGAATTTGGGCCAAGAGCTCCACTAAAACCAATTCTATTTGGATAACTCCCTGTCAAAATTGAAGCTCTTGATGCTGAACAAACAGCCTGTGTAGCATAATATGATGATAAAAGAGCCCCTTGACTTGCCATTAAATCCAAGTTTGGAGTGTCAATAATCTTGGAACCATATGAACTTAAGTCAGCAAATCCTAAATCATCAGTTAAAATAAATATCACATTTGGCGTAGTGTTTTTATCAGTTTTATGACACGAAACAATCAGTAAGAAAAGAAGAATTATTTTGTATAATTTGGAATAAATAAATTTCATAGTTTTTAAGAATTATTAATAATTCATTTTTAAATTAGTGATTTATATGTAAAAATCACAAGTTTTTATACAACATACTTTGATTTATAGTTAATACATTATTATTTGTAGTTTAACAAAATGAAAATCAGCAAAAGAGAATTATTTACCAATCCCAATTACAATAAAATTTCTTCGATTCCAATTTCGAATCAAATTTTATTTTGGATTGGTTATTTCGCTTTTAACACTTTTAGATGGGGTAGTTTTTATGATGATTATGCTTATTCTTTTAAATCAAATATTATTGAATTCCCATTTCATATTTTTCTTTCATACTTCTTTATTTTTTACCTACTTCCAAAACTTTTTAATGGAAAAGTTGTGGAATTTTTTACTTTAATTTTTATAAGCCTTGGACTAACATTAATACTAAAATTTCAGATCACATATTATTTTACAAGTGGTGATGTTTTGCCTGAATATGCTGGGATAACATCAAATATAGATTTCCAGTATGCTATAAATGTTATTTTAGGTGAGGTTTACGTAGTTGCTTTTGTAACTGCCATAAAATTAGCCATAGACTGGATAAAACAAAAGGAATTTCTTTCTGAAACAAACGAGATGCTATTAGAAAATGAATTAAAATATTTAAGGTCGCAAATTCAGCCACATTTCTTTTTTAATACTTTAAACAATCTTTACTCACTTGCTATCGATAAATCTGACAAGGCTCCTAACTTAATTTTAAAACTCTCTGATTTGATGAAATACTTTCTTTACGAGACAGGAAAGGAATTTCAAATTTTAGAAAATGAAATCTCTCATATTAAAGATTACATTGAAATAGAAAAATTGAGATATCATGAAAATCTCAAAGTCAGCTTTAATATTATTGGAAAAACGAAAAATACTATGATTAAACCATTAATATTAATTCCTCTAGTTGAAAATGCTTTTAAACATGGAGCTCGAAATTCAACAAAAAATAGCTACATAACCATTCAATTGGAATCAACTAAAAATAGTTTAAACTTTAAGGTTGAAAATTCTTTTGAAAACTCAACTAAAAAAATAAAAGAACAAATTGGCGGTATTGGTCTGACAAACCTTAAAAAAAGACTTGAGCTTAATTACGGGCCTGATGATTATTCTCTCGAGACAATAAAGAAAAAAAATAAATATATTGCACAACTAAAACTTAAACTATGATTAATTGTATTATTGTTGATGACGAACCTCTAGCTATTAAGATTATAGAAAATTTTATAAAAAAAATAGACTTTTTAAATTGTGTAGGTACATTTTTAAATGCTAATGATGCAATGAGTACCCTAAAAAAAGAAAAAATTGAATTAATGTTTTTAGATATCAATATGCCTTTTATCGATGGTATTAGTTTTTTAAAAAAATTAGAAAGTCCGCCTAAGACTATAATTACTAGCGCTCACTCTGAATATGCACTTGATGGTTACGAATTAAATGTTGTTGATTATTTAATGAAGCCTATTCCTTTTGAAAGATTTGAAATAGCTGTCAACAAAGCATATAAATCAATAACAGCTGTAAGAAAAGAAAAATCTCTTGATTTAGATTTTGTTTTTGTAAGAGTTAATAAATTAAATGTGAAAATTAACTATGATGATATTTTAGTTATCGAAAGTTTAAAAGATTACATAAAGATTGTGACTAAAACTAAAAATTTTATTGTTCATACTACGTTGACATCTTTCACTGAGTCTCTTCCTAAAAATAAATTTATAAGAATTCATAGATCTACAACTGCCGCAATTGATAAAATTGATGTTATCGATGGAAATAATGCCTACATCAATAAAAGTCCTTATAAAATTGGAGGAAGCTATAAAGAATCATTTAAAAATTTAGTGGTCAATTTCAATTAGTTCTTAATGAATTTTAAAGCTTCCGAAATTAATTTATAGGTTCTTTTGAATACATGCTGTTTTCATAGTCCAAAATGTTTCCTATTATATAGCTTCATATCTCCAATTTTAGAAAAGACCAATTTTTTTTCTAATTTAAATATTTATTAACTCTGCACGTGATATCAAAAAAATTTTGGGAGAAAACAATTAGATTTTTGATTTGTTTGATTGCTTTAAACTCTTGTAATTCAAACAAAGTAAAACGTCCAAATATAATTTTTATAATGGCTGATGATCATACCTCTCAGGCCTGGGGAATTTACAATGGGGTGTTAGATAATTATGTAAAAAATGATGCGATTGAATATTTAGCTAAGAACGGAGCTGTTTTAAACAATATGTTTTGTACAAACTCCATTTGCGTACCTAGTCGGGCATCTATATTAACAGGTCAATATAGCCACACCAATGGAGTTTATACATTATCAGATGCCTTAAATCCAGATAGCTTAAATGTTGCTAAGGTGTTACAAAAAAATGGTTATCAAACTGCTGTGGTTGGAAAATGGCACTTAAAAAAAGAACCTGCCGGATTTGATTATTATAAAGTTCTTCCAGGGCAGGGGAAATATAATAATCCATTGTTTAAAACTAAGGAAAATTGGGAGGATGGATATAAAGGAGGGGTAGAAGAATCAGGGTTTTCTGCTGATATTATTGGAGATTCCTCGATAGACTGGCTAAAAAAAAGAGATCCCAATAAGCCCTTCTTTTTAATGACTCATTTTAAAGCTACCCATGAACCGTTTGATTATCCTGAAAGAAATAAAAATTTTTTAAAAGGTATAACTATTCCTGAACCTGAATCACTTTATGACTTTTTACCATCAAAATCCAATAGAAGTTTTGAAGGGCAACAATTAGAAATCCTTACAAATAGATGGCTTAACTTCTCAAAAAATGGGAATTATAATGCAGATATTAAATATCCAGGCATGCCATTTTCAATTGAAGGAATGTCAAAAGAGGAAATCAGATCTGTTTCATATCAAAAACTTATCAAAGATTTTTTGAGATGTGCAGCTTCAATTGATGACAATCTAGAAAAAATAATTTCTTATTTGAAAATGACTAATCAAATTGAAAATACTATTGTAATATATACATCTGATCAAGGTTATTTTTTAGGAGAACATGGTTTTTTTGATAAAAGAATGATGTATGAGGAATCCTCAAGGATGCCTTTTGTTATAAGTTATCCTAAAAAAATAGCAAAATCAAAAAGACTTGACGATTTGATTTTAAATATTGATATACCATCACTTTTATTAGATTATGCTGGAATTAAATCCCCAGATTCATTTAAAGGTAAAAGCTTTAAAAATGCTCTAGAGGATTCAAAAGAATTTAAATCTAGAGAACATATCTATTATAGGTATTGGGAACACAGTCCAGTAAGACCAGCTCACTTAGGAATCAGAAGCAAAAAAAGTAAATTGATATACTTTTATGGAGAAGGGCTTAATAAGAACAATACTAGTAAAATAAAAACTTCAAAAGCTTGGGAATATTATGACTTAGAAAAAGATCCGCTTGAACTGAAAAATGAATTTTATAACCCAACATATAAAAATGAGATTCTAAAATTAAGACAAGAATTAATTAAACTTAAAGATTCGATTAAAGATTATGAAACTACAGTTCCAGAAATTGTTGAAATATAAGTTTATCACTCTGCTTTTTCTTCAATCCATTATAATTAATGGACAGGAAAATATTATTGGAAGCCTTGATAGCTTAATAAACATTAGTATAAAAAATAAAAATTTCCCTGGAGCTCAGCTTTACGTGAAAAAACATGATTCACTAATTGTCAATAAATCTTATGGATTTCACACTTATGACTCCATTATTGCAGTAAAAAATACTCATTTGTATGACTTAGCTTCATTGACTAAAGTTTTAGCTTCAACTTTTTCTCTGATGAAACTCTATGATAATAATAAATTAGATCTAAATAAAAAGCTTTCCTTTTATTTTGAGGATTTAAAAAAATCGAATAAAGAAAGTACAACCATTTTTCAAAGTTTGAGTCATACAAGTGGTTGGATTCCTTACATCAGTCACCAAAATTTTATTAAGAAAAAAAATGGAGAGTTAAAAAAATCCATTGTTAGAAAAGAAAAAAGCAGAAGGTTTTCAACTAAAATAAATGACAATTTATTTTTAAGAGAATCATATTCAAAAAAGATATTTAAAAGAATTAAAAAATCTAAAATTAATGTTGTAGGTGAGTATGATTACTCGGGACTTTTCTTTTTTTATGTGCCCGAATTAGTACATAAAATTTCAGGATTATCGTTTGAAAATTATTTTAATGAAAAAGTTATTGATGGAAAAAACACAACTCTTCTTTTTAATCCATTAAAAAGTTTTAACAAAGAATTCGTTATTCCTACAGAATTTGATTCAAATTTTAGAAACACTCTAGTTCACGGCTATGTTCATGACGAAGCCGCAAGTTTTATGGGTGGTGTTTCAGGAAATGCTGGATTATTTGGGAATGCTGAAAGTATTGGGGTTTTACTGGACTTTCTAAAACCAAAAAATAAAATGTTTAAGGAAAGTACCATTAAAAAATTTACATCATATGCTTTTAAAAACACATCAATTAGAAGAGGTCTTGGTTTTGACAAGCCTTATCAAAACAAAAATCAAGGAGATTATCCACATGGAAATTTATCAGATCAAACATTCGGACACACTGGATTCACCGGTACAATGTTTTGGGTTGACCCCAAGCAAGAACTAACAATAGTTTTTTTGACAAATAGGGTATATCCAAACAGATCTAATGAATCTTTTTATAATGATAATGTTAGAAGAAAATTGATTAGTATTATAACACAATGAAAATATTTATAAAATACTTTTTAATTTTTTCAACATTAATTTTAAATTCTCAGAATTTTCAATTTCAAAATTTATTTGACGCTTCGATAAGTCAAAATATCGCATGCTACAGGATTCCATCTCTTATTTCTACTAATAATGAAGTATTGATAGCTGCAATTGATGAAAGAAATAAATCTTGTTCAGATTTGAAATGGAATAGAGATATTAATATTGTAATAAGAAAAAGCAATGATCAAGGAAAAACATGGTCAAAAATTGAAAAAATTATTGACTTTCCAATTGGTCAATCTGCTTCTGATCCGTCAATGATTGTAGATAGATTTACAAACGAAATATTTCTTTTTTTTAATTATATGGATTTAGATAATGCCAAAGATGTCTATCGGTTTATGCTAATTAAAAGCTTAGATGATGGAGAAAGCTGGTCAAAGCCCATTGACATTACAAATCAAATAACTAAAAAAGAATGGGTAAACGATTTTATGTTCATTACATCAGGTAGAGGAACTCAAACAAAAGAAGGTACTTTACTGCATTGCTTAGTAAATTTAAATAACGGAACACATGTGTTTGGAAGTAATGACCATGGTAAAAATTGGTTTTTATTTGGAAATGCACTTAAACCAGGTGATGAATCTAAAATTGTTGAACTCAATAATGGAAATTGGCTGGTAAATTCTAGGGTTAATTCAAATGGTTTCAGATATTCACATCTTTCTAAAAACAATGGTTTAACTTGGGAATCTTACAAAAACAATGATTTAATTGACCCTGGATGCAATGCAAGTATTTTAAACTATGATGATAGTTTTTTGTTGTTTTCAAATGCTC
>Ga0233451_10002212_pt1 | contig 17953 bp, 17 predicted proteins | sample 011ome_29_FD_183052 | JGI IMG/M metagenome (GOLD analysis project Ga0233451, IMG submission 183052) | Coastal salt marsh microbial communities from the Groves Creek Marsh, Skidaway Island, Georgia - 011504CT (spades assembly) | ecosystem: Environmental > Aquatic > Marine > Intertidal zone >...
CAATAATCAACAATCAGGCTGCACAAAAACTTATACTTTTAATAAAAAGTTATTACAGCATAATGAAGCACATGGACTTTAATTTTCCAGCCTTGTTATTCTCAATGACTTGCGATAATAGCCATTATCGTCATTTATGATTTTTTTTTGCACCTTTTCTAGAAACTAGCTCCTTTATTAATTTATCAAAATATATATGAATGCCATTGAAATTGCTAAAGAAGTTTTTGAAATTGAATCTAAAGAAATAAGAAACTTATCAAATCTTTTAACAGAAGACTTTCAAAAAGCAATTGACTTAATACTAAATTCATCTGGAAAGTTGATAATATCTGGCATGGGCAAATCAGGCATTATAGGAAAAAAAATTGCAGCTTCATTGGCTAGCACTGGAACACCAAGCTTTTTTTTACATCCAGGTGAAGCTTATCATGGTGATTTAGGTATGGTTGAAAAAGAAGATGTTGTTTTATTGATTTCAAATTCTGGTGAAACAGATGAGGTGCTTAAGTTAATTCCATATTTAAGAAATCAAGGTAACCAAACTATTTCAATGAGTAAAGATCCAAGCTCAACCTTGGCAGAAAATACAACATATCATTTAAATATAGCCGTGTCACAGGAGGCGTGTCCTTTACAGTTGGCCCCAACGTCATCAACGACAACAACATTGGTTATGGGTGATGCTTTGGTAGTTGTGTTAATGAAAGCTAGAGGGTTTTTAGCAGAAGATTTTGCTAGGTACCACCCTGGTGGAAGTTTAGGAAAAAAACTTTTAACTCAGATTAAAGATGTGATGAAAACGGATGATCTTCCTATTTGTAATGAAAATACGAAGATAAAAGACATTATTCATATAATTACAAATGGAATGTGTGGTTTAGCTGTAGTTCTTAAGCATGAAAAAATATACGGAGTGATTACAGATGGAGATATTCGAAGAGCAATGGAAGAGAGGCAAGAAAATTTCTTTTCCTTGGTAGCAAGCGATATCATGACAATAAATCCTAAGATAATTTTACAAAATAAAGGGCTTGTAAGTGCAGAGAAAATGATGAATAAAAATCAAGTAAGCTCCTTGATAGTAACTGATAGTAATAGTCAATTATCTGGCGTTATGCAAATACATAATCTATAAATATGGAGAAAATTAACTACTATGAAATTATTAGACTTTGAAATTGGTATTGACCAGCCATTTTTCTTAATTTCAGGCCCTTGTGTGATCGAGTCTGAATCTTTAGCGATGAAGAGTGCTGAAACCCTCAAAAAAGTGACCGATGACTTAGGTATTAATTTTATTTATAAATCTTCATACGATAAAGCTAATCGCTCTAGTACTGGCAGTTTTAGAGGTCTAGGTGTTGAAGAGGGCTTGAGAATTTTACAAAAAGTTAAAGACGAAATTGGTGTGCCAGTACTGACCGATGTACATGAAGATACACCTCTTGATGAAGTGGCCTGCGTGGTTGATATGATGCAAACACCGGCATTTTTAGTGCGTCAAACTAATTTTATTCAAAATGTTTGCAGACAAGGTATTCCCGTTAATATTAAAAAAGGCCAGTTTCAAGCGCCGTGGGATATGCAAAATGTAGTTGATAAAGCCTTTGAAGTAGGTAACCAACAAATTACTATTTGTGATCGTGGCACCTCATTTGGTTACAACACTTTAATATCCGATATGCGTGGATTATCCACCATGCGTTCAACAGGCCGGCCAATTGTATTTGATGCGACACACTCTGTACAACAGCCTGGTGGCAATGGGTTGACGTCAGGCGGACAAAGAGAAATGGTACCTGTTCTGGCTAGAGCGGCCGCAGCAGTGGGCGTCTCTGGGTTCTTTATGGAAACCCATCCAGACCCTGAAAATGCTTTGAGTGACGGCCCAAACATGATTCCTATTCATAGAATGTCAGATATGCTGAAAACCTTGCAAGATATTGATAACATTACCAAGCAAAATGGTTTTTTAGAAGATGAATTAATATGAAAAAATTACTGATCACAGGTGGCGCTGGCTTCATCGGCTCTGCTGTTATTCGCCATATTATCAACAACACCGATCATAGTGTTATTAACGTTGACAAACTTACCTATGCAGGCAATTTAGAATCTTTAGAGTCTATTGAAGATAATGCAAGATATGCTTTTGAACAAGTAGATATTTGTAATGCTAATGAGATCAAACGTGTATTTAATGAACATCAGCCAGACATTGTCATGCATCTAGCAGCTGAATCACACGTTGATCGATCAATTGACGGCCCTGGTGAATTCATTCAAACCAATATTGTTGGTACTTACGTACTATTAGAAGAAGCTAGAGATTATTGGTCTAATCTAGATACTAACAAGAAAGATAATTTTAGATTCCATCATGTATCCACTGATGAAGTTTATGGTGATTTAGAAGGTACAGATGATCTTTTCACTGAAGAGACGTCTTACGCACCAAGCTCGCCTTACTCTGCAGCTAAAGCAAGCTCTGATCATTTAGTGCGTGCATGGCAACGAACTTTTAAATTCCCAACACTGATTACAAATTGCTCTAATAATTATGGCCCTTACCAATTCCCTGAAAAGCTTATTCCACTTATTATTCTCAATGCGCTAGAAGGTAAAGATTTACCAATCTATGGTAATGGTAAGCAAATACGAGATTGGCTATATGTTGATGACCATGCAAGAGCATTATTACATGTAGCACTAACTGGTGAGATCAGCGAAACCTATAATATTGGTGGACACAATGAATTACAGAATATTGATGTTGTTAAAACAGTATGTAGTATCTTAGATGAGTTAGTACCAAGTAGGCTTGATGGTATTGATAGGTATGAACAGCTTATTACTTACGTAGGTGATAGAGCTGGGCACGACGTTAGATACGCTATTGATGCAGCTAAGATCGATAAAGAGTTGAACTGGACGCCAGATGAGACTTTTGCAACAGGTATTAAGAAAACTGTTGAGTGGTATTTAGAAAACACTGTTTGGTGCGACCGAGTTAAGGATGGTAGCTACCAAGGTGAGAGGCTGGGCGTATTAATAGGGGGTGTCATATGATTTCATTTGGAATGAGAAGTAAAATAGTTCAGTATTCGTATCAGAAAAATTATGATAAATTAGTTAAGGATTTATTAGCTAATTCAAATGGTAAGGTATTTTTAGATATTGGCTCTGGACTAGGATTTTTAAATCCTTTAGTTGAAAAATACAAAGGTCGATATGTTGGTTTAGAGCCAAGGGAAGACGCCTTACAATTTGCCAGAGATAAATATAATAGCGAGTGTTTTTTTAAAGGTTTTTTTCCGGATGATTTACCTGAAAATATATCAAAACAGATGGCGAAAGACGAAAATGGGGGGGTAATTGTGTCATTAACTACACTAGATGAGGTTCCAGATAAAGATAATTTTTTACAGGGTATTTATAACTTAAGCCAAAGAAGCGGTAAGGTTTTCATTGCTGTAAGAAATAAAAACTGGCTTTTATCTAGAAATAGTGATGTTTCAAATGAATTTGGGGATTGTTTAGAGGATTTAAGTATAGAGCAATATAGGCAATTGTTTCTTAAAAATAAATTTGATATTATTGATATTGTCAAAGCACCAAGACCTTTAATTACAAGCTTTACAATAAATGGAATTAAGAATTTTGTCATTAGAATTATTGAAAAATTTATTTCAGTAGATAGGGCATATATGATAGGGTTTATGTTAAAAAAATCAAAAAATTAATGAACTGGAAAAATAAATTATGAAAGGAATAATATTAGCAGGCGGCTCAGGAACACGCTTATACCCCCTTACCAAAGGTGTATCAAAACAGCTAATGCCGATTTACGATAAGCCGATGATTTACTATCCTTTATCGGTACTAATGCTTTCTGGTATTCAAGAAGTGTTAATTATCTCCACCCCTGAGGATTTACCAAGATTCGAACAACTTCTTGGTGATGGTAAAGATATCGGCATGAGGTTTGAATACATTGCACAACCTTCTCCAGATGGACTTGCACAAGCATTTATTCTGGGCAAAGATTTTATTGGTGATGATGACGCCTGCCTAATCCTGGGAGACAATGTCTATTATGGTCACGGGTTACCTGAAATGCTGCATACTGCGGTTAATAATGCTTCAAACAATATGGCCACTGTGTTTGGCTACCACGTACATGATCCAGAGCGTTATGGTGTGGTTGACTTTGATGCTACTGGCAAGGCGCTAAGCATTGAAGAAAAACCTACCAATCCAAAAAGCAACTATGCGGTAACAGGTTTGTACTTCTACCCGAATGATGTGGTTAAAAAGGCTGTTGAGGTTGTGCCATCTGACAGAGGTGAATTAGAGATCACTACAGTGAATCAAATGTATCTTGATGAAGAGCGCTTAACTGTTGAATTAATGGGAAGAGGTTATGCTTGGCTAGATACAGGCACTCATGAAAGCTTACTAGAAGCATCAACATTTATTGAAACCATTGAAAGAAGGCAAGGTCTAAAAGTATCGTGCATAGAAGAGATTGCTTTTGAGATGAAATATATTAATAAAGAGCAACTCATTAATCTTGCACAACCATTGAAGAAAAATCAGTACGGTCAATACTTGTTAAAGCGCGCTAGTGAGGTGGTATGAAATTTATACCGCAATCGATTCCAGAAGTTATACTTATTGAACCAAGAGTTTTTAATGATGATCGAGGCTTCTTTTTTGAAAGTTTTAACCATAAAATGTTTGAAGATGCTATAGGTCATGATATTTGTTTTGTGCAAGATAATCATTCAAAGTCCACAAGGAACGTATTAAGAGGTTTACATTATCAACTAACCCCAATGATTCAAGGTAAGCTTGTGAGAGTTATTCAAGGGGAGGTGCTCGATATTGCAGTAGATATAAGAAGAAACTCAGATACATTTGGAAAATGGACTGGGGAAATTCTTTCTGCGAAGAACAAAAAACAACTATGGGTGCCAGAGGGCTTTGCTCATGGGTTTATTACTTTGTCAGATACTGCAGAACTTTTATATAAAACCACTAATTATTATGCACCTAAATATGAGCGTTGTATTGCTTGGAATGACTCAAGTATTAATGTGGATTGGAGACTTGAAAAAAGTTTAAAGCCACTGTTGTCGGATAAGGATCGACAAGGGGTTTGTTTAAAAAACTCAGAGGCACTAGAATGAGCGAGGTAACAATTAAGTGTGTTAGCTCGATTAGAGATGCTTTAACCAAGCTAGAATTGAATAGAAAAAAGTTTCTTGTGTGCTTAGATGGATTGAATCGTGTTTCAGGTGTTGTTACAGATGGTGACATAAGAAGATCACTTTTAAGCGGCTTGACGCTGAGTGAAAAAATAGATAAAGTCTGCAATGATACATTTAGATACTTAAATACAAACTCTTCTTTTGATAAAGTATGTGAATTGTTTAGACTAGATGGAGTAGATTTCTTGCCAATTATTAACAAAGACAAGAGGCTAGTCAATATTTTGACTAAGAAACAATTTCATGTTATGTTGTTGCAAGGGGCTCAATTTGATTTAAATTATGATTTTACAAAATTTGATTATATCTCTTTAGAGCATGAAATATACAATCGCCCCTGGGGGTTTTATAAAAGCACAGTATTATTGCCATATTCACAGGCAAAGATTCTTACTATTTTTCCTCATTCTGAACTTAGCCTTCAGAAGCACAAGAAAAGAGAAGAGCATTGGGTTATAGTTAAAGGAGAAGGTAAAGTTGTATTGGGTGAATCTTTGCTTGATGTTTATCCTGGGCGGTATATCTATATTCCTAAAGGATGCAAGCATCAAATTATAAATGATTCTGATAAAAACATTATATTGTCTGAAGTGCAATTAGGTGATTATTTTGGGGAAGATGATATAGTCAGGTATTCAGATAAATACGGTAGAAATTAGACATATAAAGGAGAATTAAATGACATTTAAACACAATTACAAAGTTCCAAAAATTATTGCAGAAATCGGTTGTAATCACATGGGGCAGATGGAAATAGCAAAAGAGTTAATAGATTTAGCAAAAAACGCTGGCGCAGGTTATGTAAAGTTTCAAAAGAGAAATAATAAAGAGCTTTTAACTGAAGAACAGTATAATGCATCTCACCCAGTACCTGCGAATTCTTATGGAGATTCTTATGGAGAGCATAGAGAATATCTGGAATTTGATGTTCAGCAAAATAAAGAATTAAAAGATTATTGCGATAGTGTGGGGATAATTTATAGCACATCTGTTTGGGATGTCACAAGTGCAAAACAGATGATTACTTTTGAGCCTGAATTTTTGAAAGTTCCATCGGCCTGTAATAATAATTTTGACATGTTAAGAGTTCTTAGGGATGAGTTCAAAGGTCAGGTGCAGCTCTCTATTGGCATGACTACAAAATCGGAGGTTGAAGAGATAGTTTCATTTTTTGAGGAAACTGATCAAGCTAAATCAAGATTATTGATATATTCATGCACATCAGGCTATCCAGTCCCTGCTAAAAACGTAGCTCTCTTGGAAATCAACTGGCTTTATGATTTGTATGAAGATAGGGTTAATGAAATAGGATTTTCAGGGCATCATCTGGGTATTAACCTAGATGTTTCCGCGTATACACTTGGTGCTAGATGGATTGAAAGACATTTTACAAAAGACAAAGCCTGGAAGGGTACAGATCATAGCGCATCACTGGAATTTGAAGAAATGAGAGCGCTTGTTGACGCTTTAGGGGATACCTACGAAGCTCTCCATTATAAAGATCGAGAAATACTACCAATTGAGCAAGCTCAAAGAGACAAGCTTAAAAATAGAAAATGAATATAGCTTTTGTCCCTGTAAGGTGTGGAAGTAAGTCCATACAATTCAAAAATATAAAGTTGTTTTGTGGCAAGCCTTTAGTTTACTGGAGTCTTTCTGCTTTACAAAATTCTGGAAGCGTAGATGTTGTCTATCTGGCCACAGACTGTGATGAAATAAGACAAATTGTTAGTGATTTTAATTTTTCCAAGGTGAAAATTTATGACAGAAGCACTGATAATGCTTCAGATTATGCAACCACCGAATCAGTAATGCTTGAGTTTATAGATAGTAAAGATTTTACAGGTCAAGATTTATTTTTATTAGTACAGGCGACATCACCTTTAATACAAGCAGAAGACGTAAGTAATGCCGTAAATCAATTTACATCTGAAAAAAGTGATTCACTGTTAACTTGCGTCAGAACAAAGCGTTTTTTCTGGGATGACAAAAAACTACCAATTAATTATGATTATAACAATAGACCTAGAAGGCAAGATTTTAGTGGGCTATTAATGGAGAACGGTGCACTCTATATTTCAACAGTTAAAAGCATTAAGGAGTGTAAAAACAGATTAAGTGGTAGTGTGTCTATTTATGAAATGAATGACTATACAGCAATTGAGCTGGATGAAGAGGATGACTGGTTGATTGCCGAAAGCCTGATGTATAAATACGTAATTAAAAATGACAGAAAATCTAAAATAAAACTTTTTTTGACTGATGTTGATGGAACATTGACCGATGCAGGGATGTATTATGGGAGTAATGGAGAGGAGTTTAAGAAGTTTAATACTCACGACGGAAAAGGACTTGAAATTTTACACAAGGCAGGCATTAAAACCGGCATTATAACTAGTGAGAATACTGAAATAGTTTCAAACCGAGCAAAAAAATTAAAAGTAGATTACCTTTACCAAGGTGTGGAGAATCAAGGAAAGTTAGAGATAGCAAGAGAAATATGTAAGAAAGAGGGGATCACCCTAAATGAAGTGGCTTACATAGGTGATGATATCAATTGTAGAGAGTTATTAGAAAGTGTCGGTATTTCTGCCTGCCCATCAAACGCAACTGACAATATTCAAAATATACTGGGAATTGTTAAGCTTTCAAAAAATGGAGGGTGTGGTGCTGTTCGTGAGTTTGCTGATTATATAATGCAACTTAAATGACAATATCATTTTTATATGAATAATATCAACATAGTATGAAAAAAATACCTTTAGTTTATAAGATAGTTACCATGATTAGTTTTGGATTTTTATTATTTTTTATCCTGAGTAGTGGCAACTCTCTATTTTCTAATAAAAATAGGCACAACCTTAATGTCAACCCCAAATTTGAGCTTCAATCAATCTTTATAGGTCAAAGGTTTCCTAGCTCTTGATGGTACAATTATTGCAACATGGGGCCGTGAAAGAGTTTTAGCAAAGTTGAGTAAAGATGGCGGGGCAACGTGGGGACCTGAAATAATAATTGCTAATGCAGGTATTCATGGCGGAGGGCTTGTTGTTGATCAAGCTTCTGGCGATATACTGATATTTGTCCAAGATAAGCATCCGCCTGCTGATATTTATATTTATAGAAGTAAAGATAATGGCGAAACATGGAAAAAAGAAAAGCCAACCATACAGAAAGATTTGAATAACAATAAACCAGAAATGCATATGGCAGAGCATGGGATTTACCTGAAGTTTGGAGCCTTGCAGGGTCGACTTATAAGGCCATCACGTGTTTATGGCAATGAAAAGGGCTATAACTCGGCTATTTATAGTGATGATCACGGTAAAAGTTGGAATTCTAGTAGCCCTTTTCCCTTAGCAGGAACTGGTGAAGGGGCTATTGTTGAGCTTAACGATGGTCGGCTTTACTTTACCTCTCGAAAGCATTGGTTTAAAAACATTACTGACTCTACACATAATCTAGCATATGCATGGAGTTACAATGGTGGGGAAACATGGGTAGAGCAGGAATATAGTAATATACTGCCGGATGGTCCACGTTATCGTGGAAATAAGGGTAAGGGAAATGCCTATCAAGGGCATTTTGGAATGATGGCTGGCTTAACGCGCTTACCCCTGGAAGGGCATGATGTTTTACTTTATAGTAACGCAGACACGCCATCTCATGAGAGGGAAAGAATGACTGTGTGGGCCAGTTTCGATGGGGGGCAGACGTGGCCAGTTAAACGACTTGTGTATGAAGGATTTAGCGCATACTCTTCACTTGCATCTGGCCGACTTGGCACAGCTAGCGAAGGGTGGATATATCTCCAATTTGAAGGAGGTGAAAAAAAAGGATATGAAAAATCTTATTTTTCAAGATTTAATTTAAGTTGGATTGTAAATGGCGTGCTGACTGGTGATGGAGAGATGCCAGGATGGATAAAATAATAAAGCATCCAATAATGCACTAATGGTTATTGAAAAATATTAAAGACATACTCTACCCTTCTAAAAATTGAGAGAGAGTGGCACTATTTGGAAAGTTTATAAAAATTATTTTATATGAAGAGTAGCTTAAAAAAAAGATATCTAGTCAAGCTTTTAGCTAATATTATTAGTGCATTAGTTGGCGCTATAGTGGTGGCTATAGTTCCTTCTGCACTTGGCCCTTCATCCTATGGTAAATTTATATTTATACAGCAGTTTTTTTCTAATACATTTGGCTTTTTAGATTTTGGAACTTCGATAACTTTTTATACAAAGATTTCAAGAAATCCTGAAAGAAAAGAGTTGATTTTATTTTATTTTATGATATCCATGGTGATATTGAGTATTGCAATATTATTTACACAGGGGGCTTATTTTTTTGAGCTTGATTCGTATATTTTTAATGAGATAAGTCAATATTATGTATATTTAGGGCTATTTTTCGGTTTTTTTACATGGGCATCCTCTGCTTATATTAGGGTTTTTGATGCGTATCTTTTAACAGTGCAAGTAGAGATTATTAAAATTTTATATAAACTAGGGTTTTTAGTATCTATATTGCTATTTACATATGTTTACCACCTAAACTTAGAGATGTTTTTATGGCTTAGTATAAGTTCATTACTTATCTTTATTTTAACAATGAATAGGTATCTAATTAAAAAAAGTGTGGTAGCCGGCCTATTTTCAAGAAAAAAAGTAAACTATAAGGACCTTATTATAGAGTTTAAGGAGTTTTGCGCCCCTATAGCTAGTTATGGAATAGTGCTAATGCTAGTGGGAATTGCAGATATCTGGTTACTTCAATATGTCTCTGGCCTTGAGGAAATGGGTTTTTATGGCGCCTCTTTCCAGATAGGAGCCATAGGGTTCATGATTACTAGTGCCATGATACCAATCATCAATAGAGAGTTTGCTTACTGTCAAGAAAATAATGATAGTCGTCAAATAAGAAGCTTATTTAAAAAATATATCCCTATGTTTTTTTCTCTATCTGCATTAATGTCTATCTATGTAGCCTTTCAAGCCGATAATATTATTGGTCTATTTTTAGATGATAGGTACAATTCAGCATATGTTCCGTTAATATTGCTATCTTTTTTCTTTACATATCTTGCATATACAAGAATAATTGAAACGATTCTTTTTTCCTTTCAAAAAACTAAAGAATATAGAAATATTGGATTAATTTATAATATATTTGGAGTGGCTTTATCGTTCTTGTTTATATTTATATTTGAATTTGGAGCTACAGGCCTGGCAATAAAAATGTTATTAACACAATTATTTGGCTCATCAATAATCCTTTATTTTTCTTCTAAAATTGTAGAGGTTAAGGCTAGCTCAATTTTTAAACATCAGATCATTTCTATATTTTTATTGGCTTTGATCGGATATCTGGCGATTCTAATAACTCCTCAATTTCAATTATATATACTTAATATGGCATTCTATGGTGTTGTTTATTTTGGGCTTGCTATCCTAGCCACTTATATTTATCCAAATTTATTTTCACTTACAAGGCAAGGTGTTGATACCCAGATTCTACTTATAAAACAAAGGCTTTATAAGTTTTTTTATTTATGAAATATTTTTATAATCACAAGTTACTTAGGTTGAGAAAGTCTGACTTTTTATGGCTCAACTTCTCCATAATTTTTCTTCTGACTATTACTCTAACGAACGAGCTTTTTGATGTTTCCTTGCATACATTCGGTATTTTGATTCTATTAGATATATTCATGATTCTTGCATTGTATATTTCTAAGCGACAATTTACATTCGAATTATTTTTAATATTTTTAATAATTTTATTTATTTTTTCTAAATTTGCAGCGGGTGTTCTCGAATCAGATCCAAGTTTTTATAATGAAACTGATCTTTTTCAGGTTATACATATTTCCGATGATATAACTAAGTCAATATTTTTTCTCTATGCTATTTTGGTAAATATCTTGCTCACTATTTCAATTATTTTGCCCTTAAAAAAATTGACTAATTCGCTTGGTAGAAAGTTTAATCGTGACTGGTTACATAGTTTGGATTTCGTGAATAGCACACTTATTGCTACATTTTTTTTATGTTACCTGTACGTGCAATTTTATTACATTTCATATATTTTTGATACAAGCTACTTAAAAGTTTTCAACTCTAGTGAATTTTGGGGATCAAACTATAGAGATTTATTGAGTAGACTCCTTTATGTAAATTTATCGATCGCTTATATTCTTAGTGTTTTTTTGAAAAAGCCAAAATATAAAGCAATTTTAATTGTGGGAATTGTATTTTTGTTTTTGGAAATATTGCCTGGTCAGCGGGGACATGTGGTGTTGTTTATATTGTCTATTCTATGCTGGAAGTCGATAGTAAGCAATTCAAGATTTAGATTACTTGGCGCGACTTTCTTGTTTATAGGATCCCTTTTCCTAATGGTTATTTTAGATTTCTTCCGTGGCTCTTCGCCAGTATCTGAAGGCTTCCTTGCGTATGCTTTAAATGGATTTGGCATGCCTTTAAATCTACACCAATTTAGCATGTACTATCAGATGGAATTACAGTCTTTTGAAAGGGTTTATTCTGTTTATGGTGTTAAAGAGTATTTTGATAGACTTTTTAATTTTGATAATTCAGTAGATTTCATAAACAGATCTGGAGAGTTGTTGTCACAAACATCGTATCTTGGCCATAAAATATCTGCAATTGTAAATTATGAAGCTTGGTTAGCGGGCTATGGAACTGGTTCGGCCTTTTTAATGGAACTTTGGCTAGACTTTGGATATTTTATAGCGATAGTGATACTGACGATAATTCTTTTTGGATACCGATTATTGTCGCATTACATACGTCTGAGCTCTTCATTAGCGCCATCTCTGATTTATCTTACCATTACCCCTTATTTTTTATTTCTTCCTAGAGGGTCGTTATCAAATGCATTTCCTTCATTGGTTTCAGTTCTTATTTATTGGTACATGATTTGTATTCTCGTTACTATTGTCAACAAACTCAAATTTAGGTTTGTATAGTTAGATGAACAACCCACCTCAAAACTCTTGCGAATAAAATCCAACCAATTTTGGCTCATATGACATATTTTTTTGTAAACACTTATCAGACTCTTTTTCAATGCATAGCTTTTCATTCTTTCGAGCGAGAGTCTGTCTTTTACATAAGTGACCAATGTAAAAATTATGCATTAATTAAAAAGATTCTTAATAAAAATGGAATAACATGTTATGTCGATGAGCAATATAATTTCGAGAATTTTGTTAACAAGGTTTCTACCTTAGTTAAACGCCTCCTGATTTATAATTTTTTTAATATAAAAAAACCAAATGAACTTGTTGAGGTTTATATTAATGGGTCTATATCTTCTTTCGAGAGACTAAAATACTTAGCTTTAAGCAGCCAAGTACATTATTTGGATGGCGGATATCAGCATTATTACCATTATTTTTCTGGGTGTAAAAATTTTTTTTACTGTCGCGATGGAGACAAGGGGGTATCTTTATTGAAAGATATCTTATTTGGTTTCAGGGTGAGGTATGGCCATAAAAAAATTAAAAACGTTATTTTTGTGAATGAATACTTAGCCGATAGTTCAGCTTGTGTTCTGCTAGTTAAAAATGCTGGAAAATATCGTGAAGAATTTCATTACCTTAGTGCCATTGAAAATAATGATTACAAGTACAGAATTGTTAATGAATTATTTCCTGGATTTAACGCACATCAGCCAATCTTTAATGGCTCGGAAAAAACTATCTGCATATTGACACAACCTTTTTTTGAAGATGGTTATATGAGCAAAGAGCGCAATCTGGAGATTTATAAGAAATATCTTAATAGTACCAATACAGAAGATACTCAAGTTTTTTTAAAGATACATCCGCGAGAATCTAATACAAAATATGCAGAATTATTTAGTCAATTTGATATTACGGAGCTTGACGGGTCTTTTCCTTTTGAATTACTAGAGCTATATCGGATTAAATTCGATATTGGGGTGTCATATAATTCAACAGCCGTTTTTTCTAATTCTTTCTCGAGAAGGGTTATTTTAAATTAGAATGTCTTTTATTGTATGCCACTCTTCCTCTTAGGAACTCTTAGGTTAGGTATTAGACAGTTGACGAGACCGCAATAAAAGACCTTAACTATAATCAGTGGAGCAAACTTTCCTCATTAAGTGATTTTGAGATGCTTTCCATTGAAAAGCTCAGGGAGGCCTATGCCTTTTTGGTTTGATAAATCTGGGCTCAAAGATATTCTGCTAGACTTACTATATTTTTTTATGGTTTATAAAAAAACATATATAATTTAGGGTCTTCATACATAATTTTGATTGCATTTATTAATTGGCAAGGTAGTTTGGAATAGTGTTGAAAAAGACTGTTCAGGAATCTTTATTGGTAAGAGGTTATTTTTTTTGCAGGTATTATTCCTGTTTTTTTTAATTGGAGTTAGTTTGATATGATAAGTAATATTCGACCAGTAGTTGACTGGTCAGGAGAAAGATTGGTGCCATATACAGTCGATAGAGTTACATTTTCGCAACACTTAAACAGGTATATTTTTTCCTCTCAATATACTGACAATAAAAGAGTATTAGATGCGGCATGTGGCGCTGGTTACGGTAGTTATTATTTGTCTACGAAAGAGGCTGGTAAAGTTTACGGCATTGATATAGAATCAAGCGCAATAGAATGGGCAAATACAACATATAGCAAACTATCAAATAACTTAAACTTTTCAATTGATGATATAAATAGTCTAAAACATAAAGATGATGATTTTGACGTAGTAGTGTCTTTTGAAACATTAGAGCACTTGCCTGTTCTGGATAATTATTTTAAAGAAATTAAACGTGTATTAAAGAAAGATGGATTATTTATTGTTTCTGTGCCAGACTATAATACTAATATAGGTGCTGGACATCCTAATAAGTTTCACTTTAATGAGTTAACATTTAACAGGTTTAAGGGCTATCTTGAGCAACATTTTGAGTGCACAGAATATTATTTTCAATCTCTAGAGCATGGTTCGTTATATGTTCGTATCAGGAGTGCTATAGCGTCGTTATTACCTTTGCAGGCGAAAGCATGGATAAAAGATAAATTATCTAATAAAAGAAGCGACACAGATGATTTTAATGGGATTGATGTCAATAAATTTATTAGCATCAATCGTGATCTTTTAAAAAAATATAGTGTAAAGAAAATGGATGATAAGTTTGATAGTAATATTTATGAAAGATTGGTATTTGTGGCGGTGTGTAAGTATAAAAAATAAAAATAGACACACCTTACCTATAAAGTCTAATGTATTAATTTAGCAATTGGATAATTATTTAAAAGGCTAAGATATGACAAATACTGTATTAGTAACTGGAGCAACCAGTCAAATCGGTAGATTTTTATTGCCTCAATTTTCAGATAGTCAGCTCGATGTTTATGCAATAAGTAGAAATAATAATATTGATTTTGACGGCGTAACTTGGATTAAATTTGACCTTCAAGAAGACAACTTTTCTTTATTGTCTAAATATAATATCAATATATTGATACATTTAGCTGAAATTACAATGGCTACAGATCTAGTTGCAAACCTGAAGTCTCTAGAAAGGGTGATAGCCTTTAGTTCTACAAGCCTTGTTGTGAAAAAAGATTCAAAAAATCTTAACGACAGAAGGCTGTCAATTCAACTACAAGAAGGTGAAAGTAATTTGATTCAAAGCTGTTCGGAGAAAAATGTTCAATGGACAATATTCAGGCCTACACTGATTTATGGTTCGGGCTTAGATCAGAATATTGAGTTTATTACACAGTTTATCAAGAGGTATCATTTTTTTCCTATAATGGGCAAAGGCAATGGTCTAAGGCAGCCTGTCCATGCTTATGATCTGGCCCAAGCCTCACTTAATGTAATTAACTCTCGAGCCACTTATTCTAAGATTTATAACTTATCTGGAGGTGAGGTTTTAACTTATTTTGAAATGGTTTCAAGAGTTTTTAATTCACTAGATAAGACCCCTATAATTACAAGATTTCCAAAAGTATTATTTTATATAGTTGTTTCTTTGTTAAGGTTTTTTAAGAGATTTAAACATTTGAACACAGGGATGGTAGATAGACTTAATAAAGACCTTTATTTTGATTCGTCTGATGCGAAAAATGATTTTGGCTACAATCCTCATAAATTTTTTCCAAACGTGGACATAAAAGATGTTTTATAGGGGTAGATGGTTTTGTAGGCATTTAGCTTATAAAATTTTATTTAAAAAATTAGCTGGTATTGGCTATTTAGGTAAGCCAATTTTTTGTAAAGGCTTACAAAATGTAAGTATTGACAGCAACTTTAGACTTTTCCCGGGCAGTAGAATTGAATGTTTGAATAATGGAAGGATACTAATTGGGAAAAATGTCAGTATTGGCCAGAGTTTATTTATCCAAACAAGTTCACGTATTAAAATTGGAAATAATGTAAGTATGTCTGCCAATATTTTTATAGGCACTACAGATTACTGCATCAAGCCTTATGACGGAGGCTCGTTTTTAATGCAAGAGGAATCTGAAAAGACTATAACAATAGAAAATGGTGTTTTTATAGGTCATGGAGCAATAATTCTCCCGGGTGCGTATTTATCAGAAGGTTGTGTTGTAGGCGCGAACAGCGTTGTTAAAGGAAGGTTTGAGAGCGGTACAATTATTGCCGGAGTTCCTGCAAAGGCTATTCGAAAAAGATGAATAAATATATTTTTGTGGGTTATGACGCTTCCTACTTGGGTCTTTTTGATGGCATCGAGAAGGGTATTTTACGTGAGAATCCTAATGCACTTATTCAGCATATTTATATTAGACCAGGTGCGTATTTTTCAGCAAAATTACAGGGATTTAATACTCTAACACCCTTTTTTAGTAGATTTTTTAACATAAATAAAGGAAAGGGTGGTTGTAAAGATCCAGATTTGAGCTTTTATCTAACATCTAAAACGGTTAAATTAGACAATCTATTGAATATTTACGATAAATACATTCAATGGATTGAAGAGAATATACTCGAAAATATTGATGGGACGACTGTTGTAATGCCGGGTGAATATAGGCTATTTGAACAAGCACTGTTAAATACCATTGGTAAGAAAAAAATACATGTATTGTATTTTGAAGCAGGGCCGCCTGGCTATATATATTTAAGTAAAACAGGTGTTAATGCTAACGCAGATTTTTCAAAATCTGGTTTTTCATCTCTAGCATCAGAATACAAAACGTATGAATCAGATTCATGCCCCCAACCTAAAATAAATTCAGTCCTAGATAAGAAAGTGATAATTCTCTCGAAGTTTATTGACCTAGTTTTTTATCTATTTATGGGCTCTTTCTCTAGGTTGGGCGACCATAAAGAATTTTTACAATCGTTTTATAAAAGATCAAAATTAGCCTTAATGCAAAAAATTAATAAGAATATAGATAAAGTTCAATTGTCAAAGGAATGTGATATTGGAGATTACTATCTATTTATTGGACAAGTAAGGGAGGATGTTAATTCAACACATTTTGGGATTGAGCCTGACAAAATTGCCTCACACTTACTTGAGATAGTAAAAAAATCTAACTGTAAAATTGTGTTAAGACCGCATCCATTGCAAGGATTAGATAAAGAAATTAAAGAGCTGCATACTCAATTTCCTTTGCAATTTCAGTATGCCCATGGAGATTCTGGATTGGAGGAAGATCTAATTCAAAGTAAGGGTGTTGTAACGGTAAACTCGAATGGAGGGCTGGAGGCTTTACTGTGTGGCAAACCCGTTTTTATATTGGGACGTTCATATTATGAGGGTTGCTATGGGGTTGTTAAGACTGTTGAAGAGTTGCTAATGTTTGACGATAGCAAGGAGATGGTGGTCAAAAGCGCTTCAAAATTTATTCATGATTGTTTTATACCTGTTGATTATAGGTTAGGTGATATGAATGGTGCGCAAATAATTGGAAAAATGTTAGAAAGGCAGGTCTTGTGAAGATTTTAATTATAGGGCCTAATTTCTTTTCGTATACTAAAGCTATTTCTAAAGAGATAAATAGACGGAATGTTCAGTGTTTTACATTTAACGAGATTCATTCAAATAGTGTTTTTGTAAAAATTGGCTATCGACTAAACCTCGACTTTTTGTTTAAAGAAAAAGTCAAACTCCACAGGTCAAAAGTATTCAGCTTTATTAATGATAACAAGATTAGCGATGTGCTATTTATTTCACCTGAGGTTATTAGTGAAGATTTCTTGCTTGAAGTCAAGAAAAGGGCGAGAGTACATTTGTATATGTGGGATGGATTTAAAAATAAAAAAAATGCATTGTCAGTGTTGAGGTATTTTAATACTAAGTCGAGTTTTGACATGTTTGATTGCCAGCGTTATAGTATGAATTATATCCCACTTTTTGCTGAATCTGAGTACTGCGCCAAAAGTGAAAAAAAAATTTACGATATGAGTTTTTGCGGAACAATTCATTCTGATCGGCCGTCATGGATTGGAATGTTGCTCGAATATACAAAAGAGGAAAGATTAGAGATTGGCCTCTTCTTGTATTATTACTCTCCGTTATTATTATTTATCAGACTAGCTTTAAACAAGTGTTGTTTTAATTTGTTTAGTGAAGTTTCTTACGACTCTTTTTCTAAGAAGGATATTGCCAATTTATTTAGGGAGAGTAGGGTG
>Ga0233451_10002229_pt1 | contig 17890 bp, 19 predicted proteins | sample 011ome_29_FD_183052 | JGI IMG/M metagenome (GOLD analysis project Ga0233451, IMG submission 183052) | Coastal salt marsh microbial communities from the Groves Creek Marsh, Skidaway Island, Georgia - 011504CT (spades assembly) | ecosystem: Environmental > Aquatic > Marine > Intertidal zone >...
ACCGTGGTCGCGCAGCCATCCCTGCATCACGGCATCCACCGTCTGCGGATCACGGTCGTCGCCATACTGCGGGCGGCGCACGGGCGCCTTCTTGGCAGGCGCGGTGCGTGCACTCGCTTTGGCACGCGCCAGTGCGGTGCGGGCGAGGTCGCTGCCGCTCTCGGCGGTGGGCTCAGTCACGACGTGTCACCGTGCCCTCGACCACGTCGTACCAACTGCCGGTCATGGCAGCCGGGACGTCCTCGGCGACTGCCGCGGTGATGAGCACCTGCGGAGCGTCGGCGACCCGCTCGGCCAGATGTGCCCGGCGACGCGCGTCCAACTCTGCGAAGACATCGTCGAGCACGAGCACCGGGGCGCCGGACTCCTCGGTGAGCAGGTCGTACGCCGCAAGGCGCAGCGCTAAGGCGGCCGACCATGACTCGCCGTGAGAGGCATACCCCTTGACGGGGGCGTCGCCGAGTGCCATGTCGAGATCATCGCGGTGAGGTCCGACGAGGGTGATGCCTCGATCCAGCTCCTCCTTGCGACGGCGCCCCATCTCGGCGAGCAGCGCATGCTCGACATCGGCGGCCTCGACATCGTCGACGACGGAGCGATAGGAGATCGCCACGGCATTGCCTCCGGGCACGAGTCCTCCGTAGGCGTCCGACGCGAGCGGAGCCAGGGATCGCGTGAGCTCGCGGCGGGCCTCGATGATCTCGGCGCCGAGCCGGGCGAGCTGCTCGTCCCACACCTCGAGCGTGCGCTGGACTTCCTCAAGGCTGGTGCGACGGGCGGCCCCCGCGGACTTGAGCAGGGCATTGCGCTGCTTGAGCACGCGGTCGTAGTCAGCGCGTGTCCCCGCGAGACGCGGCTGGCGCTGCACCAAGAGATCGTCGAGGAACCTCCGTCGCTCGCCGGGATCCCCTTTGACGAGCGCGAGGTCCTCGGGCGCGAAGACCACTGTGCGCAAAATGCCGAGGATCTCGCGGGTGCGCTGGACCGGTGCCCTGTTGATCCGGGCGCGATTGGCGCGGCCGGCCGTGATCTCGATCTCGAGCAGGAGAGAGCGATCCTCGCGGACGACGTCGGCGCGGATGACTGCGCGCTCAGCACCGTGGCGGACCAGGGGGGCATCGGTAGCGACGCGGTGACTGCCGAGCGTGGAGAGGTAGGCGACGGCCTCGACGAGATTGGTCTTGCCTTGGCCGTTGGAGCCCACGAATGCATTGATCCCGGGCTCGAGGGTGACCTCGAGGTGGGCGTAGTTGCGGACGTCCGCGAGGGAGACGTGCCGCACCCGCACCGGCGGGTCGGCGACCGGATCCATCTCAGCCGGCGAGGCGCACCGGCATGAGCAGGTAGCGGTAGTCGGCGTCATCGTCGCCGCCTCCGCTGAGCACCGCGGGGCGCGTGGACTGCGTGAAGGACATCCGTGTCTCCGCGGCGTCGAGTGCACCGAGGCCATCGAGCAGGTACTGCGGATTGAAGGCGATGTCGATGTCGTCGCCGTCGAACGTGCAGTCCAGGCTCTCCGTCGCCTGAGCCTCGTCTCCCGCACCCGCACGCAGGGTGACCTCTCCTCCGGAGAAGGCCAGACGCACAGGTGTGTTGCGCTCGGCGACCAGAGCCACACGCTTCACCGAATCGACGAGCTGTGCCGTGGAGATGGTCGCGACGGCGAGGCTCTCCGACGGCAGGAGCGAGCGGTACTTCGGGAACTCACCATCGAGGAGACGCGTCGTCGTACGCCGGCCATTGCCCTCGAAGCCCATGAGTCCCTCGCCGCCCTCAGCCAGGGACAGATGCACGAGATCGGCGCCCGCGAGTGACTTCGCGGTGTCGGCGAGCGTGCGCGCGGGCACGAGGGCCTGCACCTCGAGCTTGGGCGACGCGGGTGTCCAGGTGAACTCGCGCACGGCGAGGCGGTAGCGATCCGTCGCCGCCAGGGTGACCGAGGACCCGTCGATCTCCACGCGGATGCCGGTGAGCGTCGGCAGGGTGTCGTCGCGCCCCGCGGCAATGGCCACCTGCGCGACCGCATGGGCGAAGTCCGCTCCCGTGAGCGAGCCGGATGAGTCCGGCATGGTCGGCAGGCTCGGGTAGTCCTCGACGGGGAAGGTGGGCAGCGCGAAGGTGGACTTGCCGCACACGACGCTCACGCGTGTGCCCTCGAGCGTGATCTGCACCGGCGCCGCGGGAAGCGCGCGACTGATATCGGCGAGTAGGCGGCCGGGCACAAGGGCACGTCCATGGTCGCTGACGTCGGCATCGATGCCCACGCGGGACGAGGTCTCGTAGTCGAAGCTCGAGACGACGAGCCCGGACCCCTCGGTCTCGAGCAGGAGACCGGCAAGGATCGGCAGCGATGGACGGCTAGGCAGCGTGCGCGCGGCCCAGGCGACCGAGTCGGCCAGGGCGTCGCGCTCGACGCGGAACTTCACAGGAACCTCCGGACGGGGCACGGCCGTGCCCGCAGACGCGTCATCCTGCCACCGCGGTCCGAACACGGCTAGGGGGTGTGTCTGTGCGTTGGATCCACAGGGAAATGCCAGGTGATGGGGGTTGAGATGTCATCCGGTGTAGCTACTCGTCTTCGTCATAGCGCCGGTGGATCCTGGGGACACCTTCTGTCGATCCACGTCAGACGGCGGGTCGTTATACACAGGCTCTGTGGACACGGTGGGTATCCATCGACAGCGGCCGTGGATGGATCACGAGGGCGTGGGATTGAGCCACAGGAGAAGGATAGTTATCCACAACACATGGGGAAGCTGTGAGGAAGGACCCGCGAGTTGTCCACAGGTATTCCCCATTCTGGGGACGCCGTGACCTTTCGGTGACCTTGGGGCACCTGGGACGGTCTGCTACCCGCGGGACTGGGACTTGATCCGGGCCGTGAGGTCGGCGACCTGGTTGTAGAGACTGCGCCGCTCACCAATGAGCTGGCGGATCTTGCGGTCGGCGTGCATCACGGTGGTGTGGTCCCGGCCTCCGAAGGCCTGGCCGATCTTGGGCAGCGAGAGATCCGTGAGCTCCCGGCACAAATACATGGCGATCTGCCGGGCGGTGACGAGGACCCGAGAGCGGGAGGTCCCGCACAGGTCATCGACGGTGACACCGAAGTAGGCGGCCGTCGTCGTCATGATCTCTGCGGCGGTGATCTCCGGGCCGGCCTCGGCGGGGAAGAGGTCCTTGAGGACGAGTTCGGCCAGGCCCAGGTCGACAGCGGAGCGATTGAGTGAGGCGAACGCCGTCACACGGATCAGCGCGCCTTCGAGCTCGCGGATATTGCTAGAGACCTTGGAGGCAATGAACTCAAGCACCTCGGGGGGCGCCTGGAGACGCTCCTGGGCGTTCTTCTTGCGAAGGATGGCGATGCGCGTCTCGAGGTCGGGAGGCTGCACATCGGTGGTGAGTCCCCACTCGAATCGCGAGCGCATCCGATCCTCGAAGTCCTGCAGCTGTTTCGGCGCCAGGTCGGAGGTGATGACGATCTGCTTGTTGGCGTTGTGCAGCGTATTGAAGGTGTGGAAGAACTCCTCCTGCGTCTGCACCTTGCCGGAGAGGAACTGGATGTCGTCGACGAGCAGGATGTCGATGTCCCGGTAGCGACGCTGGAATGCCGAGGACTTGTCGTCACGGATCGAGTTGATGAACTCGTTGGTGAACTCCTCGGAGCTCACATAGCGCACACGGGTCCCCTTGTAGAGGGTGCGCGCGTAGTGGCCGATGGCGTGGAGCAGATGCGTCTTGCCCAGCCCGGATCCGCCGTAGACGAAGAGCGGGTTGTAGGCCTTGGCGGGCTGCTCGGCGACGGCGACGGCGGCGGCGTGGGCGAAACGGTTCGACGAGCCGATGACGAAGGTGTCGAAGGTGTACTTGGCGTTGAGGCGACCGTCTTCGCTCCGGGCAGCGACGCGCTCACCGCTCTGGCCCGGTGACCCCGCGCCCGGGCGATCGACGATGCCATCGAGGGTGTCGGACTCCACGGGATATGTGGCGTCGGCGACGGCATCGATCTCGTCCTCGCTCGAGGGAGCGGCGATGCCCGGGTCGACTGTGACGGCCAGCCGGACCTCACGGCCGAGCTGGGCGGTGAGCGCTGCGGTGACCATGGGGCGCAGACGCGTCTCGAGCACGTCTTTGGTGAAGTCATTGGGGGCGGCGATGAGCGCGGTGTCCTCGACTAGGCCCAGGGGCCGGGTGAGGGAGACGAAGGCACGTTGCTGGGGGGTCAGGGTGCCGTCGCCCAGGGACTCCAGGGCCTTGACCCACAGATCCGTGAGCTCCGCAGCACTGGTGTCCATCTCAGTCTCCCCTCGTCACGCACGCCCCACACTTCCCACAAGTTGTCCACAGATTGTGGAACGATGAGCGGGACGCTCCGCGGGCCGTGAGGCCCGTGCGGCGCTCCCGCTCCTGCGAGACGCCCGCCCGACCCTAGTGCTCGGCTGTGGATGACTCAAGAGCCAGGTGGTCCTCACTGTGGATCATGCCCCGATCCGGGCGGATTTGATCGCCTCACCTGTCGCAGGTACCCTCGTGAGGCTCACGGGAAGTTCCGTGACCAGATGCGAGCAGGAGCCAGGACATGTCGAAGCGCACCTTCCAGCCCAACAATCGTCGTCGGGCGCGCACGCATGGTTTCCGCGCCCGCATGCGCACCCGTGCCGGCCGCGCGATCCTCGCTGCGCGCCGCGGCAAGGGGCGCGCTCGCCTCTCGGCGTGACCCTCGGAGGGCCGTAATGCTGCCCTCGCGTTACCGCTTGCATTCCCGCTCGGAGATCTCCGAGACCATTCGCCATGGCCGCCGCGCGCGCCGCGGCACCGTCGTCGTGCATGTCCGTGTGGGCGACGATGACTCCACCGAGGCCCGCGCCGCCTTTGCCGTGAACAAGGCGGTGGGCGACTCCGTGACACGTCATCGCGTCACCCGCCGGCTCCGCGGTGTCCTGCCACCGCTGCTCGACCGCATGCCGGGAGGCAGTGCGCTCGTGGTCCGTGCGATGCCGGAGGCGGCTACAGCTACCAGTGACCAACTGCGCGAGGATCTCGAGAGGGCACTCGCACGGGTGACTCCACTACTCCCCCCGACGTGCCCCTCCACCACAGTGGAGGCGCTTCCACCCGCGAGTGACCCGGAGACCTTGGGATCCGGGGCGGGCGCACCGCGCACCGGAATCGCTCGCGTCATGCATGCCCTCGGATGGCCGCTGCGCTCCCTGCTCCTCGGCCTGATCTGGGTCTATCGGCACACGATCTCTCCGATGCTGCCCCCTACATGCCGCTACCACCCGAGCTGCTCCGCCTACGGCTTCGAAGCGCTGCAGGTGCATGGGGCATTGAAGGGCACGGCACTCACTGGATGGCGAGTGCTCCGCTGCAACCCCTTCACTCGCGGAGGGCTCGACCCGGTGCCCCCGCGCGGCGCGTGGAGACCCGATATCCACCCTGACGGCACCCCGAGGGTCGCCGCGGGACCGGCTGCCTAATACCCTCTCCTGGCGGCAACGTGCCGCCTGTCCTGGGAGCGCACTTGTTCATCATCGACTGGATCGGCACCGGCGTCAGCTGGATCCTCGTCCAGTTCCATGCGCTCTTCTCTGCCCTCGGCATGGATCCTGCGAGCGGCTGGACCTGGACCTTCTCGATCGTCGGCCTGGTCATCGTCATCCGCATCCTGCTGATTCCGCTCTTCGTGAAGCAGATCAAGGCGCAGCGGAACATGCAGATCATCCAGCCGCAGATCAAGGAGATCCAGAAGAAATACGCCGGCGACCGCGAGAAGCAGTCGCAGGAGATGATGAAGATCTATCGCGAGACCGGCACCAACCCGCTGTCCTCGTGCCTGCCCATCCTGCTGCAGGCGCCGATCTTCTTCGCACTCTTCCGGGTGCTCCAGGGCATCGCCATGTACGACCCGGACAACCCGGAATACACGGCACCCGGTGTCTTCGCCTGGGATCAGTACGCCGCACTGCTGCCGCAGGCCCACGACGCCTCGATCTTCGGTGCGCCGCTCTACGGCTACTTCATGGGTGCCAGCGAGGTTGCGGCGGACGGCTTCAACCCGATGAACACGCGGATCCTGTCCTTCGTCCTCATCATCCTCATGACGGCGACGACGTTCATCACCCAGCGTCAGCTCATCGTCAAGAACTCCGCGCCCGACAACCCCTTCGTCAAGCAGCAGAAGATCCTGCTCTATGTCTTCCCGTTGGTCTTCGCTGTCGGCGGCATCAACTTCCCGATCGGCGTGCTCATCTACTGGATGACCACCAACCTCTGGACGATGGGGCAGCAGTTCTACGTCATCCGCAACAATCCCCAGCCCGGCACTCCGGCGTACGACGCCTGGGAGGCGCGCAAGGCGGAGAAGGCCGCGCGCAAGGCGGTCAAGAGCGGTGGCGTGGCCGTGGTCGAAGAGGTCGAAGAGGAGCCGGCTCCCGCCCCGCGCGTCCAGCCGAAGCGGCAACCCAAGTCCAAGCGATCCAAGGGCGGCGGCAAGTCCGCCGGCACCCCCACGAAGGGAACGTCATGAGCACCGAGACCGAGGCCCCCGCGGACCTTCTGGAGAAGGAGGGCGACGCGGCGGCGGATTACCTCGAGGGACTGCTCGATATCGCCGACCTCGATGGTGACATCGACATCGACGTCGAGGGTGACCGCGCGCAGGTGTCGATCGTGGAGGTCACGGCCGGCGAGCTGGGCGAGCTCGTGGGCGAGGACGGCCAGGTGCTCGACGCCCTGCAGGAACTCGCGCGCCTTGCGGCAGCTCAGGCGACGGGCCAGCGCTCCCGCCTCATGCTCGACATCGCAGGCTTCCGTCTCGCTCGTCGGCGCGAGCTCGAGGCTCTCGCCAAGACCGCGATCGACGAGGTGAAGGAGACCGGGGAGCCGGTGCGACTCGCGGCCATGAACGCCTTCGAGCGCAAGGTCGTCCACGACGTCGTCACCACCGCCGGGCTCGTGAGCGAGTCCGAGGGCGTGGATCCCGACCGCCGCATCGTCATCAAGCCGGCCTCCTAGCGCTCCCGCGGTCCACGGAGTCCAGGCTGACCACGGAGTCGTTGCCCCCGGCGCCCGAAGCACTGGGCGCTGCGGTGCCTGATGCGCGGGCTCAGGGACTGCTCACGACGTACGCTGAACTCCTCGCGACCGCCGGCGTGGAGCGAGGTCTCATCGGCCCTCGTGAGGTCCCGCGACTCTGGGATAGGCATCTACTCAACTGCGCGGTCGCCGTACCCCTCGTGCCCGAGGGTTCGGACGTCATCGACGTGGGTTCGGGCGCGGGCTTGCCAGGGATCGTGTGGGCGATCACGCGCTCAGATATCAGCGTGACCTGCCTCGAGCCACTTCAACGGCGGGCGACCTTCCTCGAGGAAGCGGTGGCGGAGTTGGGGCTGACCGGGCGAGTCCAGGTGGTGCGCGCACGTGCCGAGGACATCGTGCGGGGACGGGGTCCGGTGACATCCCTGCGTGCGCGGGTGGTCACCGCGCGCGCTGTCGCCCCGATGGAGCGACTTGCGGGCTGGACAGTGCCGCTGGTGCACCCGGGTGGGGAACTCTTGGCCCTCAAGGGACGTTCTGCTGCCGAGGAGGTCGAGGGATCACGCGCGGTGCTGGAGCGTTTGGGGATCGTGCAGGTGGACATCGTGGAATGCGGGGAAGGGATCGTGGACCCCGTGACGACGGTCGTGCGCGCACTCAAGGCATCCTGATCCGTGGGATGTGAGCGTCTGCCACCATGGACGCGGGCGTGCCTGACGGACAAGGATGGGCGGTGAGGGCAGCGTGAGTGATCAGTCGTGGTCTCTCACTCTCGAGGACGTGCGCCTCGAGCCTTATTTCCAGCCGTATGCGTGCTTTGCGGAGCCTGGTGTGCGGTGCGGGGAACTCCTCACACGCCCGGGCGTGACGCAGCCCACAGAGGAGTACTTCACCGACCTGGGGACCGAGAGCCTTTTCTCGATCCTCGAGTGGCAGATCGATCTCCAGCGTCGCATGCAGGTGGAGTTGGGGCTGCGCGTAGCGATCAACGTGCACAACCGGATCGTGGAGTCCGAGGAGAGCCGCAGTCGATTCCTGCGGATTATCGAGGGCGCCACGTGGCCGACCACGTTCGAGTTCACCGAGACCTACCCGATGCCTCCCATTGCCGTGTCCAATCGACTGCTGCGCGATGTGCGGTCACTCGGTCACCACTCCGCGCTGGATGACTTCGGCACGGGGCTCAACGGCATGTCACTGCTCACGGACTACGACTTCGACATCATCAAGATCGATCGATCCCTGGTGTTCGACCTCGGCGGAAGGGCAGAGAAGCAGAAGACCCTGCGACTGGTCCTGGAGATGCTGCGTGTCCTGGGTAAGGACCATGTTGTCGAAGGCGTCGAGACACAGGAGATCCTCGACATCCTGCGCGAGCTGGGCTACACGACGTTCCAGGGCTATCTCATCGGCATGCCCGAGCCCGTGGCTCAATTGGCTGAGCTGTCGGGGAAGGACGTGGTGTCATGACGCGCGACTTCCCTCGAGCCGATAACGATGAGGCGCGCATCGCCTTCCTCGACCAGCTATCGGTGCTGGACACGGCACCGGATGAGAATCTCGACCGGATTACGCGCCTGTGCCAGGACATCTTCGGCGTCCCGGTGGCAGTGGTCACCCTGGTCACCGACGATCGCCAGTGGTTCAAGAGCGTGCAGGGCCTCGATGTGTGCGAGACCAGTCGCGACGTGGCCTTCTGCAATTACACGATCCTTGACGACACCGTCTTCGAGGTGGTTGATGCGACGGCCGACCCTCGTTTCGCTACGAACCCCCTGGTCGTCGATGAGCCACGCATTCGCTATTACGCGGGTGCACCCTTGGTGTACGACGGAGTGCGGCTGGGCGCCCTGTGCCTCATCGACTTCGTCGCGCATGAGCCCTTGGACGACGTACAGAGGGACGTCCTACGCAGTCTTGCGGCCATGGTGATCCGTGAGCTCCGGGTCCAGCGCGTGCTGCGTGCCGCGGTGGCGTCACTTGGATCACGCGACTCTGTCCCCTGACTAGACGACTCGGGACATTTCGGGCTGGGTTGATACGCGCCCGATGGGTCGGGAGACTGGGGAGATGGTGCCCCCCCGTAAGTCAGCAGGTACGGCATCGTGGACGCTGTCCGTGATTGTGCCCATCATCCTGATCGTGCTCATTCTCGGTGCAGACTTCCGTGAGGGGCCCAAGACGGCCTATGTCGGGGTCCTCACCGCCGTGCCCTTCTTCGCCGCGATCTTCGGTAGCCCGCTCATGACCGCAGTGACGGCGGTCATCACGTGGACATCCGGCTTCCTCTTTGGCCTTCTCGCCTCCGATGGCAATGCCCCCGCCCAGACGGTGCGACTCGTGATCATCGCCCTGGCCGGCTTCATCGCCGTGGGGGCGTCCTACGTCCGGCAGCGGCGCGACATCCAGTTCCGCGAGGCGCAACGGGAGGCGGCCCAGGCGCAGGCCCTGCGTCTGCAGGCAGGCCAGGATGACCTCACCCGTCTGCTCAATCGCCGCGGTGTCTACGAGCGGCTCGAGAGCGAGGAGATCCACGACGCCACCGTCGTCGTTCTGGACTGCGATGACTTCAAGGAGGTCAACGACACCTACGGCCACCTCGTGGGGGACGAGTTTCTCCAGGGGATCGCGGGTCGCCTGACCGGGGCCGTGTCCCGAAGTGACCTGATTGCGCGCTGGGGTGGCGACGAGTTCCTCATCATCGTGCGGGGGCCCTTCGTGGAGGGATCCGAGGTGGCCGCCCGAGTCGTGAGGGAGGTCTCCTCACGACCCATGTCCACATCTGCCGGACTCATCCCCGTCTCCTTGTCCGCGGGCGCGGCTCCCCTGTCATCTTCCACGTCCCTGGACCAGGCGCTTGGCGCCGCCGACCGGGCGATGTACCAGGCCAAGGGACGCGGGACGGGCCACGTGGTCGTCGACGCGGCAGCTTCCGATGGCGGCCCCCCGGCCTGAGTGGCAGCCCCCACCGCGCCACACCTCGTCGGTGGCGAGGTGCAGAATGTCGTCCGTGAGCTCACCCACGACACCCCTCACCGGCCTTGGTTGGCCTGTTTCACGTGAAACTCCAGGAGACGCCCAAGGCGATGTTTCCCGTGAAACATCCCCAGGACTCGGCTGGCCGACGACACCGTTATCCCTCGTGAACCACGAGGTCGGGACGTCCCGGTGACCCGTGTCCTGGCTGTTGCCAACCAGAAGGGCGGGGTGGGCAAGACCACTACCACCGTCAATCTTGCCGCCGCTCTCGCGAACGACGGCCGTGAGGTCCTGGTCATCGACCTTGATCCCCAGGGCAATGCCTCCACCGCACTGGGGCTGGAGCACCACAGCGGCATCCCGAGCACCTACGAGGTCCTTACCCAGGACGTCCCGCTGGCCGACATCGTGGCAGGGGTGGCTGAGGGCGGCGGTCACCTCTGGGCGGCCCCGGCCACCATCGACCTGGCGGGCGCCGAGATCGAGCTGGTGTCCCTCGTGGCTCGTGAGGGGCGCCTCGACCGCGCCATCCAGGCCTACCTGGTCGAGCATGCAGCACGCCACGGCCGGCCTCTGGACTACGTGATCATCGACTGTCCCCCGAGTTTGGGCCTCCTCACCCTCAACGCACTGGTCGCTGCCCGCGAGCTCCTGCTGCCGATCCAGTGCGAGTACTACGCCCTTGAGGGCGTCTCCCAGCTCCTGCGGACCGTCGACCTGGTGACCAAGCACCTCAATCCCGACCTGCGCGTGGGCGCGGTGCTCCTCACCATGTACGACGGTCGGACGCGGCTGTCATCCCAGGTCGTCCAGGAGGTGCGGGAGCATTTCGGTGAGGCGGTCCTGCCCACGGTGATCCCCCGCTCCGTCCGACTCTCCGAGGCGCCGTCGTACGGCCAGACCGTCCTTGCCTACGACGCGGGATCCTCGGGTGCTCTTGCCTATGTCCAGGCGGCACGCGACCTGGACGAGGGAACCCATGACTAGTTATCCACAGGTTATCCACAGAAACGCTGGGAGGGGTAGTCGTGGCTGAGGCGAAGCGCGGACTCGGGCGCGGGCTGGGCGCCCTCATTCCCACGGAAGCACCAGCACCCCCCTCGGCCAAGGCCCGGGGTAAGGCCGAGGGTACGAAGCGCGGGAACTCCCCCGCCGTTGCTGCCACGGCGGCCACCGGGGGGCAGTCGCCCGAGCCGATCGCGGGTGCCGTCTACCTCGAGGTCGCTCCGCAGGACGTGGTGCCCAATCCGCGCCAGCCGCGCCAGGTCTTCGACACGGACGCGCTCGCCGAGCTCACCTTCTCCATCAAGGAGATCGGCCTGCTCCAGCCGATCGTCATCCGGCGCCGTGATGGCGAGGGTGCACCGTACGAACTCATTGCGGGCGAACGACGCTGGCGCGCATCGCAGGCCGCGGGACTTGAGCTCATCCCGGCAATCGTCCGTGACACCGCGGACGACGACATGCTGCGCGAAGCATTGCTCGAGAACCTCCATCGCGCGGAACTCAATCCCCTGGAGGAGGCGGCGGCGTATCAGCAGTTGCTCGCCGACTTCGGTGGCACGCAGGAGGAGTTGGCCCAGCGCCTGGGTCGCTCGCGCCCGCAGGTCGCCAACACCCTGCGCCTGCTCAAGCTTCCCCCGGCAGTGCAGCGGCGCGTCGCCGCCGGCGTCATCAGCGCCGGGCATGCGCGCGCACTCCTCTCACTCGATGATCCAGCAGCGATGGACGCCCTCGCCGAGCGCATCGTCAAGGAAGGCCTCTCCGTGAGGTCGGTCGAGGAGATCGTGCTCATCGGCGAGGACGGTGAGCCCAAGCGCAAGCGCACCCCGCGTCCGCGAGGCGGCGCAACGGCCGAGGTCGCGGAGATCACCGCGGGCGTGAGTGAGCGGCTCAGTGACCTACTGGACACCCGCGTGCGTGTCGAAGGCGTGCGCACGCAGCGCAGTCGGGGTCGCCTCGTGGTGGAGTTCGCCGATCTCGAGGATCTGCGGCGGATCGCCGACATCCTCGAGGGCTGACGGGCGACATCACGCGAATGCGCGGGTGAACTCCACTCCTCACTCACTACGCAGTGAGAGGAACTCCTCGGCGCTGCGCCGCGTGTGCGCCGCTAAGGCTGCGTCAAGAGCCTCGGGATCGCGTGCGTGGATCGCTGCGATGAGCTGGCCGTGCACGATGCGGGCGCGCTCCGGATCGCCACGCACGGCCTGATCCTGCGCGAGCACGAGCGTCGACATCGACTCGGCCACCGGCCACATGCGCATGAGCATCGAGTTGCCGGACGCCAGCCACAGTGCCCGGTGCAGGGCCAGGTGCGCGAGGTGCTGTGCGACCGCGTCGTCGTCGGCCTCGGCGTACGCCGACCAGGCGTCCTCGACCTTGTCGATCCCATCGGGGCTCTCCCAGATCCCATGGATCGCCATCCGATCGAGCACGAGCCGGGTCTCGGTGAGATCGCGGATCGCCTGGTCGTCCAGGCGCGCTACCGCGAAGCCTCGGTGGGGCTCCTGCTCGCACAGGCCCTCCTGGACCAGGGTGCGCAGCGCCTCGCGCAGCGTGGGACGACTCACCCCGAGGTCCGTGGCGAGGGCCACCTCACGCAAGCGCTGGCCGGGATGGAGATCACCGGAGATGATGGCCCGGCGGATCGCATCCGCCGCCTCCTCGCGGCGGGTCCGGAGCTCGGGGGCGCGGCCTTCGGGCAGCGCGTGAGCCTCGGACATGGCGTGAGCGTAGGTCAGGGGCCGGGACAACTCAAGAAGTTGTCTGACAATTCTTGACGGTGGTGCGGGGTCGGCGTACTCTCCACCTCACCGGGATTGTCAGACAATCACGGATGCAGGAGGGTCGCATGCGCACGGTGATCATCGGCGGCGGAGTGCTCGGACTCACGCTCGGCTACGAGCTGGCGCGCCAGGGGACCGAGGTCGAGATCGTCGACGCTCGCGAGCCCGGGCTCGGCGCCTCCGCGGTCAATGCCGGCTGGGTCGTGCCCGCCGAGGCGGCGCCTGTCCCCGGGCCCGGTCTCATCCTCAAGTCGATGAAGTGGATGGTCCGCAAGGACTCACCCCTCTACATCCGGCCCTCGGTCGAGCCATCGCACGTGCGCTTCATGCTCGGCATGTGGCGTCGCTGCAATGAGCGCGACTTCCGCGCGGGCTTCCAGGCGCATCTCGCGCTCGCCGAGTCGACCAACGAGATCCTCGACGACTACACGCGCGACGGTGTCGCCTACGACTCCTATCTCCAGGGCCTGCTCATGGCCTTCAGCCAGAAGGACAACTTCGACCATCACGTGAGCGAGCTCGATCTCCAGGCCGCCTTCGGCCTGGACCCGCAGGTGCTCGAGGGCAATGCCATCCATCAGGCCGAGCCCGCACTGCGCAGTGGTCTCGCGGGCGGCATCTACTTCCCGCACGAGCGCCACCTGGATCCGGCCTCGCTCACCCGTGGACTGCGTGCGCGCATCCTCGAGCTGGGCGGCACCATCACGGAGTCGGCCCCGATCGATCGAGTCGAGCGCCTGGGCGATGCCATCGTGGCCGTCCGCAGCGGCGAACGCCGCTTCACCGGTGACGCCTTCGTCGTCGCGGCCGGTGCATGGACCGGTCGCGTCACGGACCTCTTCGGCGTACCCCTGCCCATCCGCCCGGGCAAGGGCTACTCGGTCGATCTCACCCCCGCGCCCCTGCAACTGCGCACCGCAGTCAACCTCTCCGACGCCAAGATCGCGATGACGCCGTACGACGGCCGCCTGCGCCTGTCGGGGACGATGGAGTTCGCCGGCATGGACGAGGACGTCAACACCACCCGCGTCCAGGCAATCCTGCGCGGACCGACCGGATACTTCGACGGCTGGCAGACCCCCGCGAGCGCGCCCCAGGCCAAGGCGGGCATGCGGCCGATGACTCCGGACGGCATGCCCATCATCGGACTGCTGCCCGGGACAGCCAATGCCTACGTCTCGAGCGGCCACGGCATGCTCGGCGTCACCCTCGGCCCAGGCACCTCGCGCGCCCTCGCCGACGCGATCCTCGGTCACGGCTACCCGCCGCGACTGTTGCCCTTCAGTCCCACCCGTTTTGCCCGACGCATCAAGCCGATGCCGGCCCTCACCCCCTCGGGAGCACACGCATGAGCATCACCGGCATCCTCGTCGCGCTGGTCACGCCCTTCACCGACGACTTCCGCATCGACGACGCGGGCATCCAGCGCCATGTGGACCGCATGGCGGCCGCGGGTATCCACGGCCTCGTGCCGCTCGGCACCACGGGTGAGTTCACGACGATGACCCACGCGGAGCGCCGTCACGTCACCGACGCGGTCATCGCAGCCTCCGCGGGACGCATCCCGGTCTTCCCGCACACGGGCGCTCAGTCGACGGACGAGACCATCGAGCTCAGCCTCCATGCACAGGAGGCCGGGGCCAAGGGCGTCATGATCGTCCCGCCGTACTACGACCCGCTGCGCCTGCACGAGTTGCACGCCCACCTCACGGCTGTCGGCGAGGCGATCGACATCCCGATCGTCTACTACAACGTCCCCGGCGCCACCGGTATCCGGCTCACGGCCGCTGAACTCGCCGGCCTGGGTGACATCCCGAACGTCGACTACATCAAGGACACGAGCGGCGACTTCAGCACGGTCACGGCCATGCTCATCGGGTACGCCGACAAGATCACGCTCTTCAACGGCTGGGACACCCTCACCTTCGGCGCGCTCGCGACGGGGGCGACGGGCTCGGTCTGGGGCATGGCCAACCTCCTGCCCGAGCAGGCCGTGCGCCTCTACGAGGCGCTCGCCGTCAAGGGCGACCTCGCGGAGGGACGTCGCCTGTGGCAAGGCCTGTGGCCGGTCAACGACATCCTGGAGTCGCACAACTACGTCGCCGCGATCAAGGCCGGCCTCGAGGAGATCGGCGAGTCCGCGGGCCCGACGCGCGCACCCATCAAGCCGGTGACCCCCGAGGCCCGTGCCGAGCTGGGCGCCGCGCTGCGGCATGCTCAGGCGCTGTGACGATCCGCTTCACCTCCATCGAGGCCCACGCCGAGGGCGAGCCGGGCCGCGTGATCGTGGACGTCGACGATCTCGTCCCCGGTGACACCATCGAAGAGCGCTTCGCCTACGCATCCGAGCACCTGCACGGCTTCCGGCGCCTGGTGCTGCACGAGCCGCGCGGCTACCCGGGGCTGTGCGCCGTACTCGCGCTCACCCCCTCCGATCCGCGTGCGGATGTCGCGATCATCGTGATGGAGCAGGGCGCCTTCACTCCGATGTCGGGGAGCAACACCATCTGCACGGTGACCTCCCTGCTCGAGACCGGGCGCATCCCTATGGTCGAACCGATGACCACGGTGACCCTCGAGACGGCGGTGGGGCTGGTCACGGTCGATGCCCAGTGCGCAGGCGGGCGCGTCACCGCGGTGACGATCAAGAACGTCCCGGCGTTCGCCGTGCACCTCGGAGTGCCCCTGGAGATCCCGGTCGATCCGCGCGTGGAGCCGGGTGCGCAGTGGGGCCAGACCCGGACCGTGCCGGTCGACGTCGCCTTCGGCGGACAGTTCTTCGTCCTGGCGCGCGCGGAGGACCTCGGGGTGGGCTTCGAGCCGTCCGACGTGCCTGCACTCCAGTCGATCGGATCGCGGCTCAAGCTCGCCGTCAATCGGCAGTACCCCGTCGCGCACCCGCTCAACCCCGGCATCGACTCCATCAACCTGGTGATGATCACCGGGCCCTCACCCGGCCCCGGCATCGACGGGCGTAACGCCATGGTCATGCCGACCGACAAGCTCTCCGACGACCCGGCCACATGGACCGGGGCACTTGACCGCTCGCCGTGCGGCACGGGCACCTGCGCGCGGATGGCCTGCATGCAGGCGCGGGGCGAGCTCGCGATCGACGAGCCCTTCGTGCACATGGGCATGCTCGGGACGACCTTCACCGGGCGACTGATCGGGCAGACGAAGGTCGGCGACTATCCCGCCGTCCTGCCGACGATCACCGGTCGCGGCTGGGTGACGGGACGCTCGGAGTGGGTGCTCGATGAGAGCGATCCCTTCCCCGAGGGCTACACGATCGGCGATATCTGGCCCGTGTAGTCGGCCGAGATGTCCCCTGCTCGCGTGCTACCGCGCGGGGAACCGCGTGCGTCACGATGTCGTCCCAGGGGCAGACACCAGGAGGACACATGCGTCGACACACCGTAGCTCTCGCGACGATCGCACTGGTCGGGGGCGCCTTGACGCTCACCGCGTGCGGGGGAGGCTCGAGCGCGACCAGCGATCCGCAGTCCCTCGCGGACACGGCGTACACCGTCACGTCGATCACGGTGGACGGGGCCGACCGCGAGGTGCTCCCGCCCGTGGAGATCGCCTTCACCACGGACAGCATCAGCGTGGCCACCCCGTGCAACGGCATGTCCGGCCCGGTGACCTACTCCGAGACCACACTCACCGTGGGCGCGCTGGCCCAGACCAAGATGGCCTGCGAGCCCGCCCTGATGGAGCAGGACCAGCTCATCGCCGATGCGCTCGCGGCCACTCCGACGTGGCAGGTCGCGGACGGCGCGCTCACGCTCGCCGGGGCAGGCACGGTCATCGTGGCGGAGTCCGCGACCACCGGGTAGGCCGTGCGCGGTCGGCGTACGATCGTCAGGTGCGCCCGCTCATGATCTTCGACGGTGACTGCGGCTTCTGCACCGCTTCGGTGAATGTCATCCGGCGCTGGATCCGGCCCGACTGCGACATCGAGCCGTGGCAGCTCACCCCCATCGCGGACTACAACCTCACTCCGGAGGAGTGCAGCACGGCCGTGCAGTACGTCGATGCCGACCGCCGCGTGCACTCCGGCAGTCGCGCGGTGATGCGCATGCTCCGCGATGCCCCGCTGCCCTGGCCCGTGCTGGGCACGATCGGCGACGCTCCCGGCATCGCCTGGGTGGCCGACCGGACGTACAGGTGGATCGCCCTCAACCGCGAGAAGCTGCCCGGGTCGACACCCGCGTGCGCGGTCGCTGCCTGACGCCCGAATCCACGACCGGGGGATCGCTCCGGATGCCGCGCGCGCGGCAGCGACGTAGCGTGACCGGGTGAGTCGCTGGGTCTACGCCGTCTTCGGGGTGCTGGCCGCTGCCTTCGGTGTGGCGATGGGCACGCTCGTCGCGGCGTTCATCGACGTGGCCTATGCCCCCATCGAGGTCGTCGCCTCCACCGCCATCGACATCCCACCTACTCCCGTCAAGGAGTGGGCCACCTCGACCTTCGGCACCGCGGCGAAGTCGGTCGTCGTCGGGGTAGTGATCGCCAGCGTCATCGCGATAGCGGCGTGGGCCGGCGTGACCTCCCGCACACGGCCCCGCTTCGGGGTGCAGGTCATGGTCGTCGGCGGGCTCGTGGGCGCGGTGGCCGCGCTCCTGCGCCCCGTGGACGCCTTCCTCGCACCGCTGCCCTCGCTGGCCGCGGGTGCGGCGGCCGCGCTCGCCCTGTGGATGCTCGTCCGACTCGCGACACCCGACACCTCACCCGAGATCCCGCCCAAGGCTGCACCGGACTTCGACAGTGCGACCCACCTGGACGTGGCGAAAACCTCGCCTTCGGTTTTGAGTGCGAAGGAGGTGAGCCGCCGGGGAGTGCTCCTCGGCGTGGGCGGCATCGTCGTCGTGGGCGGCGCGGCTCTTGCCAGCGCGCGCTGGCTCACCACGCGCGCAAGCGCGGTCGCATCGCGCGTCGCCGCGGTGCTGCCTCAGCCCGTCGAAGCGCTCCCACCGCTGCCCGCCTCAGTGCAGGCCCCCGTCCCCGGGATGACGCCTTTCGTCACCCCCAACGCCGACTTCTATCGCATCGATACGGCCGTGATCGTGCCGCAGGTGACCGCG
>Ga0233451_10002230_pt1 | contig 17886 bp, 8 predicted proteins | sample 011ome_29_FD_183052 | JGI IMG/M metagenome (GOLD analysis project Ga0233451, IMG submission 183052) | Coastal salt marsh microbial communities from the Groves Creek Marsh, Skidaway Island, Georgia - 011504CT (spades assembly) | ecosystem: Environmental > Aquatic > Marine > Intertidal zone > Salt...
CGAAAATGCCGTCATCACCACGTAAAAGGTCACCGAAGTTAACAAAAACTGCTCTGGGTTTGGTTCAAAGTTGTTTTTTATAGTTTCCGGCTCCCCGCCAGGAGGATCGTCCTCTGTCCATAACTGTATCCGAGAACACTTTCTCCTCTTATTTTTCCTCGTCGTCAAAGCGTTTCCGTTGCTGCTGCTCATGCCGCAGCTTGTCCTTCTTTCCAATCCTTTTCGTATTAGGGGATTTCGATTTCCCCTACGCTGAAGCGTTTTAGAATCACAAAATCTGATAGTATTCTCAGCCGCCCTTCTTCGCAACGAGGAAGACAAAGAAGAAGATGATAACGAGCGTGAGAATAACAGATGATGGTGGTGATGATTCAACAACATCGTGGTCGAATACTATTCGTCTTTAAAGTCGTTCGCTTGATGTGTAAATCTTTTTATCACATCCGGGGAAAGAAGAGTGAAGTTTCCAAACACCTATTTGCGTTATAAAAAACACCACCACTCGCGCAAAGAATGACGACTCTCGACGGTAAAACCCGCCCAAAGTACGCATATATAGATGTAGACATCGATAATCACCGCGTGAAGTACCAACTCGCCTGCGATTTTGTGTCCAACACGGATCTGAGGTACCATTGGACCTCGAAAGTCTTGAAAGAATTGGGAGGCGGGGAGAAGTTGAGAATAAAAGAAATGTTTGAAAACGACTTTGAATGGTCCGAGAAAGGCACGGAAGGAATAGAGTTAGAACCCGCGAAGGAAGAAAGAATTATATTTGAATTGTTTTGGGAGAAAGCGCCGTTAGCGTGCGAGAATTTCGCGCACTTATGCCTCGGGGATAAAGGGATGAGTAAGAATTTCAGTGGAAAGGCATATCACTACAAAGGGTGTTATTTTCATCGATGCGTGAAAGGCTTCATGCTCCAATCGGGAGATTTCGTCCATAACAACGGAACAGGGGGTGAATCCATCTGGGGAAAGAAATTCAAAGACGAACTCGGAGGTTTAAAGGGTAAACACGACAAACTCGGTATCCTGAGCATGGGAAATACCGGTAAAAATAGCAACGGCTCCCAGTTCTTCGTCACGCTCGGCGCGGCGAAGCAGTGCGACGGCAAACACGTCGTCTTTGGCGAATGCGTGAAAGGTCTCGAGTTGCTCCAGAAAATAAACGAAGAATTGGCGAGAGATAGTAAAGAACACACGGAAATCCCGAAGAAAGCGATTAAAATTGTCGATTGCGGTGTTTTGCAAGCCTTGAGTACTGACGCGTAAATAATATAGTTTTTAGTTTTAACATCACATCCACAAACTCATATAAGTGGTAAGCACTAGAACTCGTATTTTTGAATGTCTTTTGGCAAAATTCCACCACAAACCCCAAAGAGGAGTCTTAAACCCCTCGCACAGAGAAAATGTGAACAAAAGAGAGCTCTTTTCATCTCGTTTGGCCTACAAAGGGTACATGCCTCACCTTGCGTGTAAAATAAGTGGTAAGCACGATAACTCGTATTTTTGAATCTCTTTTTCCGATACAAACATTTCTTTCCCGAACAAATTACTTAACAAGACGACGACTCACAAGAGCACGCACACAAAGCAAGACCAACAGTAACACTTTTAACGAGTTTTTGCGCGCGACCTATTCTCTCTTTTTCTCTCGCTTTTAGAAGGAATAATATGGTCGTCGGTGCTGATCTGTGTCTTCTTTCCTCTGATGATTTCGACGAGAATAGAATCTCGGAAAACGACGAGAGTGGAGGTTTTTCGCTCGATTTTAACGTCGACATGCGTCCACACGAAGAAGAAGAAGAAGACACAGAGGAAGAAGAAGAAGAGAAAGAAGAATTATACGCTTTGCACTTGAACAACTTCACCTCTCCTCTCTTTATATCGCAAACGAATACAGGAGAGTTAGGGTGCCGAGTGTGGAATTGCGCGCTGGCGTTGTGCGAGTATTTATCAGTCTCCTCTTCTTTGTCTTTCCCTGTGTTGAACAAAGCGGTGTTGGAAGTCGGGTGCGGCGTAGGATTGGGCGGGTTCGTCGCGGCGTCGTTGGGCGCGAAAACTGTCTGCTTAGCAGATTGTGGGAAAAACACGTTGGAGAACGTCTCGAAGACGTTGGAGAGATGGGATGCGTTGGTGAGGATGAAGGAAGGCGTTTTTGCGGATGTGAAAAGGAGGACGACGAAGTGGGAATCGAGGTGCGGTCGAATCCGCTTGCGAACGCACCTTTGGGAAGAGGACGAGGAAATCGTGAACGCTTTGGTAGAGAAGAGAAGGAAAGAATCGGTCAGACATTGGAGTAAAACGAGCGGAGAAGACGATGTGTCACTGGCGCCGAAGATGGCGGACGATGAGACGTTCGATGTGATTATTCTTTCGGATTGCTTGTATTACAGTTCGCAAGAGCTGCCGTTGGCGAAATCGTTAGCGTTGCGGCTGAAGAAGGATCCCACATCCACTATCGTGCTATTCCAAACCAGACGAACTACGAATAAGTTAGTAGAGGAACGGTTCAGAATCTGTTGCGAGGCGCAAGGTTTAGAGGTGGCCGTAGAAGATGTAGCTTTGGAGAAACCGAAGAGGAGCAAGTTGAACGGCGTCCACGAGACGGCGCATACGATAGGGTACGCGAGGATGATTATGAAATGGCGCGCGCCGTGATGTAAAGTATGACGTATAGCAGTAGTAGTATCGATAATGTAATAATAATATAGTAATAAATGCTAATGTTGAATTTAAGTTACAATCGCCGGAGTTAACGATTCGTGGATTTTGCCAAGCGCTTGCCAAGTCCCCACGTACAACACTTCCTCTCCATCTTCTTCCGCATACGGAACGATATCTTGTTTGCACAAGACGAGAGCCATATTCTTTGCGTTTTCAACCACGGCTTCGATCAATGCTTCACCTTTCGCATACTTTTTCGCTTCGGCGAAGCGATCGAGAACGGCTAACCACGTCGGCGCAAACGCCTCTGGATCTTCCGCTTTCATCGGCGCTGCGTACTGAAGGAATGACTTTGAAACGCACGCGATGATAATAGTCGCCGTTCTTTCCCACGCGTTGCTATTATCGTCGTATCGATCGCCATCGTTGGCGATTTGTCGGACATTTTCGCTCGCGTGTTTCAATAAAGGCGTCAACGTGTGATGGAACAAAGCCAGCCAATGCTCCGCGGGCGCGTCAAACGCTTCCGCCGAGAGCAGAGTGTGTTGCAACGTCAAGACAGCATCATCTCTGACTGCGCTTCGTTCGTCCTCGCTTGCAAATCGCGCGAGTTCTTTAGCTAAATCACCCCACGCGCCGGCGAGGATTTCAGAACGCAACTCGTTCGAACAATCCGCCGATCTCGAGCGTTCGCACAAGGCGTCGTTCGCATCTTTGAGCAAACTCAAAGCCTTGATTGAGCGTTCTTCGCCGCCTCTGTTGCTATCAACGAACGCACACGCGCACTCAATGAGCGCGCGCGCGTTCGATGCGTTGATATTTGATCCAGATTCCATGACAAAGCTCAATGCATCGAAACCAGAAGCAGAGGCTTTTGGATGGCGAGAAGACGCCGCCAAGAGTTTGCAAATGGTATCCCATCCTCTGGCAGTTTTAATGTGCAAGGAAGCGCACTGTCGAACGAGAAGGTTGAGCGACTTCGCGATGCGTTCGAAGAATGCATCTGCAACTTGCGGCTCGAGCGAGAATAGAACGCGCAACGCATCTATGGCGTGGTCGTCTGCGATGCCGTTCGGTCCCCCAGCTGTTGAGTTTGCAATATCCTCGTGACTTTGCAAGCCACTTTGTTCTGGAAGAACTCTACGAACGACTCGCAAAAGTTCGAAGATTGCTCTCTCTACCAACGGCGTTGGCTCTTGCGTAGCAGCGCCAACAATTGCTTTAATGTGCGACACAACTCTCGGGAGACACAACCTCGCGCGGTCCTTGTTGCGATAACACACGGAAAGCATAGCGTCGAGGCAAAACAATGCCGCGTCTTCGTCGTCTGCACTTTGCGGCGGCTGCGCTGGATCACCAGCGGCCCAAGCTAACGCAGCGACAAGGTGCGCTAAACTTTCTTTTCCCAAAAACTTGGAATCAGCAAACAAATTGGAAAACTTGCACGCTCTCGCACACGTATCAGACTTCTCGAGCAACGCTTTTTCTCTCTCCGTCGGTTCTGGCAAACGCGCTTTTTCTTCCTCGAGGGAGTAATCGTAATCGCTCCCACCAATGAGCGCAGAGAATGAACGAAACAAGGAGCCACTTTGCGCGGCTTTCTGTCTCGTTATGAAGTTATTCGATGTGATGGGTTCTCTCTCTTCCTCTGCGTCCGTCGGCGTTGCGGCGACGTCGTCCGGAACGACGCCCAATCGTCGCATATGCAAGACGCAATCCAAAACGTTACACCACCCGCGTCTCAAGTCATCACCGTGCGCGTTCGCGACAGCAAAAGCAGCTTTAGCAGCAGAACGTGTCTTGGCATCTTCGCCTAAAGCGACACCTGGTCGCAACGGGTTCATCTCGACGGCGCGCTGCGCACCCTTGGTGACAAAGGCGCACATCGTCGCCACTAAATGATCAACAACGTCGGTCATGCGGTGATTGGATGCGATTCTCGCAACGGCAACGAAAGCTTCGACGGAAGATTCGAGCACATCTTCATCCGTGGCGCGTTCAAAGATGACCGCAACCGCAGCCGCGGTCGGCGCCCAAACGAGCGAAAAGACATCCGCATCGTATTGGCGCGACTCGAATTCATCCGGAGGCGCATCAAATTTCCCCTGGTCAACTTCGCACGCGCGCATGACGTCGTGCCATGCAGAATTGGAAAGCTTTGGCGCGGCATCGTCGGTGAGACGAATTTCGTCAGTAACAATGGAATCGAAAATAGCGACTAGAGTTTCCTTCGGCCAATCCTTGCCACCGTTGGTACCTCGGTTGTTTCGAATAAACTGTTCGAGCGTCATTTTCTTCTTCACTTGCTTGTTGTGCGCGTCAGTATTGAGCATGATGATGGAATAGGACAAAACATACGCCGAATCCGCATCGGCACACGAATTCGGATTAGCGCCGAAATATCTCGCCGCGTACGCTTCTAAAATTCTCGAAATCTTCTGCGCTTCGCCTGGCAATTTGAAACCGTCCAAAAACGTTCTCAACGCTTTATCGAGCGTAACGTTTTCAAAGTTGAACAAATCCGCGTACTCCTTCAAGACTTCTACTTGGAAATCTTTCGGATCGCCCAAGTATTCACCGACGACTTCTTTATCCAAACCTGGGGCGAGCTTGAGAAACTTCGCCACGGCTTTGGCAGTCAAATTTTCAGGAAGCAAGCCGTACTCTTGCATGTAAGGGATGCCCTTCTTCGGTGATCGATTAAAATGCTCCGCGGCAACGACGAGACGACGTTTCAACGCTCGCGATTTGCGCAACCCTCGCGCGCGCGCGATTCCAGACGGCGCCGCCGATGCTTTAACGTATTCCCAGGGATCTAATCCGCGCAATTCGTCACGCAGCGCCGCCGGCGAGTCGCCTTCCTCCTCGTCCTCATTCTTCATGATCCCATCATCCGAGAATCCGTTCGTTGCCGTTGAGGATGCCTTCTTCTTGCCGTTACTCTCACCGAGCAACATGGACGAATCGCCGCCGAGGGGAGAACTTGCGCTGCTACTTTCCGCGGTTGTCGATCGAGACACCGTTCGAACAATAGCGAGTAAACCTTCAACAGAAAGTGCATTCGCGCCGGAAAGTCTCGCCCCATTCGCCGGAAACGCAGAGGCGGATAAAGTAGACACGAGCTCTTCGAACACACACGCTTTGCTCAAGTCGCAGTCAAAGTGCATGTAGCAATCAGTCACAAAGTGCGGTTGTCTGCACAAATCGACCACGGTCTCCAACGCGATGCGCTGCGTTTCTCTGTTAAAGGTGACCGCGGAGTTTGATGACGTGGCATTCGCAGCCGAGGACGCCTTATTCTTTCCCGCCGCGCACAAAGGAATGAGCACGACGCGCATGAACATTTCTAATTGTAATTTAAGTTCCGAACGCATGGTAGCGTACAACATCGTGAAGCAACCGCATGCCGCAGCGGCAACCGGAGGCGCCGCGTTTGGCTTCAAACTCGTCAAAGCTTTGCACAAGTCGTCTTGGATTGCAACAAAAAGCTCCGGATATCTGTTCTTCACGTTATTATTCGTGGCGCTAGAAACTACGATGGTTTCCACAAATGTCCCGACAAGTTCTATGCCAAAGAGCATGAGCGATTGTTCAGCCTCTTCACTTCTATCACCACCATAAACGAGAGGTTTCTCCGTCGGAGCTTCGCCAGAATCTCCGCTACCTGTTCCGTCTTCTCCGTTCTCGTTGTTGCTAGTCGATGCACTTTTCTGTTTCGCTGCGCCTAAAGTTGCCGAACTGCTCGCTTCTATAAGCGAGCACGCAAACTTGAAAATCTCCAACGCCGCAGGTGAAGCGTGCGGCGCGGGTAAAGACTTGAGCTTTTCGATCGGTGCTCTCGTTGGTGGAGACGATGGTGTCCCAACATCAATCTTAGGCCCACCGTCCTCGATGGCTCCCGGACCTCGTACTGGGTCAAAGCTCTCGTTGCCTTCGCGGTTCACCGGAGAAATGGCAATGTGGTGCGGTGATCTCGGCGGAGTAGATGGAGTCGTCGTCCTCTGTTTCTCGTCGTACAACTTTTCGAACGCCGATGCTCTCTTCGCCAACTGATCTCTCCACGTCGCCAATCGCGCGTCCTCGGAACCGCCGGCTGCAACGTTCTCTTTCAATCTCAACGCCACGTGTTCTGCAATCTCTCGCATCGCGTGTCTCGAGCAGTGTCTCAAAAACCCACTCTCCTTTCCACTTTGGTGCCCAATTCTATAACACGCTTGTAACACGTCGCACACGTCGTCGTCCGAGAGCAATCTCCCCGACGGACACGCCACACAATCAATCAGAACGTGTAAAATTTTACACAACACCGCATCGTCGTGATCCGGATCTGTCGCCTCAAACCTCGACATTGTCACCGCTTCGCTGATATCTCTGACCACCACAGCCTTCTCGACGTCGTCAGAACCAAAAATCAAATCTCTTTTCAAGATTTTATGCACCGCCGACAACGCTTGGGAAGTTATCGGGCCGCTCGTTTCCACGCTCACGATGCACTTCAAGAACGGTCGAATGAAATCCGCGCACGATAACGGTTGTTGACCCATTTTATTATTAGTATTGTTTCTGCTACTCTCGCTCCCACCACCAAAATCTCCGAGCGCGGAGGAAGAAGAGGTCTCCAACATCAACCCGTTCACGAACAGCGCCCTTCGCAAGCTCATAAACTCCTGCACCAATGGATCATCCACCAAACTCTCATCAATATCCAAACCACTCGCGGCACTTGAACCGCTCCCATACGAAGACGACATCGTCTGCCGAGCCAGAATCGCGTACTTGCTGTTTTGTCGCATCGTGGCGACCACTCTCGACGCTTCCGCGTTGATGATCGCCGCGAAAGATATCATCGCGTTGTTCGAAGACTTGTTGTTGCTCATGATGACGAGAATTCGCTCTTCTCTTCTCTCTCTCTCTCTCTCTTCGCACTTATTATTCGAAAATGAAAAGTGCGTCAAAAACTGTGCTTATGTATTGCGCGTTTATGCGTGAGACGTCTGTGCGTTCTCGCGTCCTCGTCGGTCCTTCTTTGTTTTGTGAGGAGTTAAAGGACAAGAGAGATCGGATTAATTTTGTGTCAGTCTCGAAAGGAGAAAATTTTTTGCATGAAGAAAAAAAAAGAAAAAGAGCAACCACGAAAGACTTTCGAGTCCTCCAGAGGTACGCTTTTCTCTCTTCTTGCGTCGTCGTTCTCTGAGCGTTTCCTTCTTCGCATGATGATTGTGTACTTTATGATGACTTTGGACTGGAATCGAGGATGAGAGTAGTATTATTTTAGTATGAGTATTGATGTATTAAATGGCTTCTTCGCTCTCTTCTACGGGACCAAAACAGCTCTTTCTACGGATTGATCTCGCCTTGCTCCCACATATCCACCAAGGGATAATCGGCGAAACCTTCTTGCTCGGCTCTGAGTTTATTCAGCGCTCGCTTTTGCGCTCTCCAATGTTTCGGGTCGTCCTCGCTTAACCATTCGATTTCACCGTTTTTGTATTTTTCAACCAGTTCCGGGTCGTAATCGGGAGCGTTTTTGTCCAAAGCTTTCCAGTATTTCATTTGGCGCATGTCTACTTTGTCCATCTGTTCGCGGATGTGCGGGCCTATGGTTTGTAAATACGTTTCGTCGCGCATGTTTTTCAACCAAAGTTGGCGGATCTTTTCGTAGTGGGCTTCGTTGGTCGCGTCGGACATAGATCGGTGTATGAACTCGTCGTAAAAGAATTCAAACTCTTCGCCCCATTTATAATCCCAGACCGACCACGGTTTGAAGAGTTCATCCTCTTGCGAGGTGCGTTCGATGCCGGCTCTTTCAAAGACTTCGATCAAGTTTCGACCGCTGATTTCGCCCGTCGTCATGAGAACTTCCTTGAGCGTGAAGAGCATCTCTCTATTTTTCGGTTCGTGCATGATGCACAAAGCTCGGCGGCAAGAGGTGATGATCAGTTTTCGAACTTCGTTGTATACGAGCATGTCGAGCTCTTCGGACATGTTGTATTCAAATCTGTAGTGCTCTTCCGGGTGATCGTCCTCTCCCAAGCCTAAAAATTCTTCCTCTTTGATTCGTTTGCGCATCAAACCTACCGGACCGAGTTCGCTCCACCCGTATTTGCAGACGTAGTCTAAAGCGATATCTGTGGCTACGACCATATCTCGATGGGACATGGTAGATACGCCGTAAGGACCGTAGATGTACCTTTCGGCCATGTTACCGGCGACTAAAGTACACATTTTAGATTCCATTTGCGTTCGACGTCTCACATTCATCGCCGCTTGCGAATCGAGCTCGCGAGCGATGTATTGAATCACCGACGTTTCTTTACCTCCCGGGAAGACGATGACGTTTGCAACGTCGTCGTATTCTGGGGCTACCATAGCTACGACAACTTGCGCGGCCGTGTATAAGCAAATCGAGTCTCGAGTATACGGATTCATAATTTGCATGGCGACGTCTTCTTTGAACTTGGATCTCGTCATCAAAGTGTCCGTGCCGTCTTTGGAGCCGCTGCTGAAAGACTTCGTCGCGCGAATGCTATTGATGATTTTCAAGAAATCCTCAGTCGTCGCCATTCCACCTTTTTGCCCGGCGGCTTTGGCGATGCACTGCTTGACCATGTTTTCGAGATCGGCGCCGCTAAATGCCGAGGAGAGTTTGGAGATGTAATCGATATCCAAATCCGGCTCGCAGTTACCCCACGCGTCGCGTTTGGTGATATGTAATCTAATGATATCTGAGCGAGCGGACTTGTTCGGTAAATTCATTTCGATGATGCGATCAAATCTACCGGGACGAATAAGCGCGGGATCTAAAACTTGCGGGCGATTCGTCGCGGCGACGAGCATGACGCCAACTTTTTCCTCGAACCCGTCCATTTCCGCGAGGAATTGGTTAATCGTCGCGACGCGTTCGTCCACGCCTTCCTCCGTGCCACTTTGACCGGCTCTCTTTTGTCCAACGGCGTCAAATTCATCGATAAAGATGATGCACGGAGCAACTTTACGCGCGGCGGCGAATAAGTTTCTCACCCGAGACGCACCGATGCCGACAAACATATCGGTAAACTCCGTGGCAGCGACAGAGAAGAATGGAACACCGGCTTCACCGGCAATACATCGCGCTAACAACGTTTTTCCAGTACCAGGAGGACCGCTGAGCAAAATTCCCCCGGGAACAGCCGCGCCGACGTCTTTATACTTTTGAAAATCTCTCAAGAATTTAATCAACTCGTACATTTCGTCCTTCAACGCCTCGATGCCGGCGATATCGTCCAACGAAGTGTTTCGATTTTCCATCGAAGACTTCTCCGGCGAGTACTGCCTGGCGTGAATATTCGCAAACTGGTCCTCTGTTTCGTCCGCGCGGTAGATTTCGTTCAACATCTGGTAGCACACCGCGACGATGATCAACGGACACAACGCGTTGAAAATCCCGTGGCCTAAGACCCACCAAAACGGATGCCCACCCGGGTGCGATAACTCGATAAACTCGCCTCTCGAGTGCGGTCTCGGTTGTAATATTTTCTTTGCGATGCGTTCATCGTACGGCAAGTACGTGAAAAATACCTCGTCGGTGCCGTCCACGTAATACTTTGCGGTCGTTTCGTTTCTCCCAAAGACGATTTTGTTGATTCTCCCAACCTCGAGCAATTTGTAAAACCCAGTGTAAGAGGTTTCCGTGGGATTTCGATCCGTTCCCATGCTCGAATACGGATCTTTCAAGTAGTTGTAATTGATCGTTCTGACGAACCGCTTCGATGCGTCCGACCTTAACATCTTCCCGAACCAACCTTTGCGTTGCTCCAACCACGCCTCGCGTTCTTCCAACAACTCTTGCATCACTTCCTTCCTCGCTTTGGACAAATTCTTCGCGCTCTCTTCAATCTCCCCGTAATACGTATCCATTTGCGCCAACGTCAACACGGCTTTATCCGCCGCTTTTTTCGAAAGCTCTTTGAGCCTCTTATTGTCTCCCGCGAGCTCGGCGTTCCTCTTCCTCAACTTTGCCTCCCACGCCGCTTGCGACCCGTACTTTTTCATAAACTTCTCCTTCTCTTCCTTCCACACTCTCCTCTTCTTCGCGTCACTTTCTTTCTTCCATTTCCTCGCCTCTGCGCTTTCTTCGTCCGTCATTACGCTCGTCGGCATTTTTCGAACGTCGTTATCGAACCGCGCCCGAAAAAGTCTCGTCCGCTCATCCGCTTTCGGCTTCACGAAAGACCACAATCCTTTATCGGATTTCACCGGAGGTTTCTTCTTCTTCTTCTTCTCCTTTTCTGTTGTAGTAGAGCCGTCGGCAGCCGCGATGGTCCCGACCGCTTCGTTCTTAAACCCTCTTCTCGTTGGTTTCAAATTCGCAATCGGTTGAAACGAGGACGACGAAGAGGACGACGAAGCGACTTCGCCCGCGACTCTCTGGTTGTTCACGTCACCACCGTCTTCTGAAGAAAAACAGACAAAACTCGTATTGTCGTTGTTCTTATTGACGGTATCGATGGACGCGTTGGCGGCTGATTTCTGCCCTCCCAAGAAGACAATCGTGGAGACAATCGCCGCCGCGCCGAGCCGTCTCGCGAGGTTTTGTTTCAGCTTTTCGCTTTCATCAGAAGACGATTCAGACGAGGACGCGACGATTGAAAAACACGCATCGTTCGCGCTGTTTCTTTTCGACGACGACGACGATTTTGCTCTTCTTTTGATGATGAAAATCCTCCTTCCGGTTGGGTTTTGCAGCCGCCTCGAGGACGACGATCGCATCATCCACCTCTCCTTCTTCTTCGAAGAAGAATCATTAAAGGAAGAAGAAGAAGAACCCACAAAAGCAGACACAAAAGCAGCGCTTCTACTCATCGTCGAGGACATCATCGAATTCGCTTTTTTTGCGCGGAGCGATGGTATTCACGAGAGAGACACCACAACAACTCTCAAACAACTCTCAGATCCCTTTTTGTGCAGCCTTTCGGGTTTTTTTTTCTCAATGGAGTTGTGCTCTTAAACCCTAATTCATATAAAACCCTAAACAAAAAAAATTCTTCTTATACTGCGTGTACTCTTACACATATCGCGGCACAAAGAACAGAGAGAGAAGTGAGAGCGCGCGAGATATAACACACGCACGCTTTGTTGTGTTGTTTTTATTGTTGTTGCAAAATAAACGCTTTCAGAGGACGACGAGGAGAGAGAGAGAGAGAAAAGGAAAGAATACGAGAGAGTAGAAAAAATGGAAGCTTTTTTACCGGCGGCGAATTACGCGAGTTCTTCTTCATCGGAGGAGGAGGAGGATTTGAAAGAGGGAAGAGGAGAAGAAGCGGGCTTTAGTGAGAGGAAAAGTAGTGTTCGTGTTGTTAACATCGATCCGGCGCCGAACGTGAACGTGGCGAACTTGGCGTTGACGAAAGAAGACGCGCGAAAGTCGTCGTCTCTCGGGATTGATGATTTTGAAGCGGCGGCGAAAAGAGGAGGCAAAGCGCTTTCTTCGTCCGCTTCGAGGTCTGTGGTAAAAGTCGTTCCGAAATCGGCGGTCGCCAAAAACGCGAACGAGGAGGAATTCTTACAACCGAACGCGCAGGTTTTGACGACGAATTTAACGTACGAGCAGATGAGCGCGAAAGTGGAAGGTCCGGAGCATCCAAACTTGAAGCGACGGGACGAGAGGAGAGCGAGGAACCATCACATGGGTTTCGTGCAGACATTGAACGTGGATTCGTTCGCGTTTGACGCGCAGTATAACACGCAAATGCAAGCGCAGCAGCAACTGCAACGAGAACAGCAGATTGCGAGAGGAGAAGGTCGAAAGCTGAGCGGGAAAACTGCGACGACGACGACGACGAATACGAATACGAATACTAACTGGAACGCGAAGACGGTGTACGACATGACGAAAAAAGAACGCCGAGAAAAACGAAACGAAACGTTGATGGAAGCGGCAGCCTCTTTCAACGTTATTGGCGGCGATGGTAACGAGGACGATGGGACTGGGAATGCGAACGGCGCGTGGGCTAAAAGTCCAGGGGCAAAACTAGACGTGATGAAAAAATCCGAACTTTCTCGAGAACAGAAAGAATACTTGGAATGGCACGCGAAACGCAACGACGCGAAACGAAAAGCGAGAGGTAAATTAGGGGACGCGGGAAGAGACGACGATGACGTGGTAGCCGCTGCCGCTGGAAAGAATAAAAATAAAGAGGGGGACGACGAAGAAGTGGACGAAGTTGAGTTGAAAAGAAGACAGCAAGCGGCCAAGACCAAGTTCCACGGAGAAGAAGAATTCAAATACGACGGATCTTCGTGGTTGGCGAAACCAAAAACGTTAAAAGCTCGAAGCGATAGATGTTACGCGCCCGAGAAAACGACGAAACAATGGATTGCACACGGTAAAGGCGTTTCTCATCTCGAATTTTTCCCGAATTCGGGTCACGTTTTGCTCACGTGCGGGATGGAAGGCGTCGCGAAAATATGGGACTCTGGCGATGAAAAGAATAAGTTTAAGCTTCTCAGATCGTACAGTGGTCACGCGAAAGCAATTAAATCGGGGTGCTTTACTCCGAACGATGGATCGAGGTTTGCCACGTGCGGTTGGGATCAAAGGATACATCTCTGGGATACGGAAACCGGAGCGGTAGTGCGCACGGTCTCCTCCGGGAAAACGCCTCTGTGTTTAGCTTTCCATCCGCAAAAGTCCAACATTTTACTCGTCGGTCAGAGCGATAAAAAAATAGTGCAATACGACATGCAATCCGGGGATGTCGTTCAAGAATACGATCAGCACTTGGGTGGAGTGAACTCGATTGCTTTTTGCGACGGAGGGAAACGCTTCGCGTCGACTTCGGACGACAAGACGCTCAGAGCTTGGGAGTTTGGCATTCCGGTGACGATGAAATACGTCGCAGATCCTTTGATGCACTCGATGCCATCGACTAAAATGCACCCGGACGGCGATTATTTAGCCTGCCAATCTTTAGATAACTCGATCAAAATTTATAGCACAAAAGATCGGTTCCGAGAAAAAAGGAACAAGTCGTTCATGGGGCATCAAAACGCCGGATTCGCGTGTGAAATTGCTTTTTCTCCGGACAATGGTAAATACATGGCGAGTGGGGACGGCGACGGACGCCTATTCTTTTGGGACTTCAAGACAGGGCGAAAAGTGAAAACATTTAAAGCTCACGATAAGGTTTGCATCACTTTAGACTGGCATCCGCTGTTAGCATCCAGGGTTTGCACAGGATCTTGGGACGGGAAGGTTAAGATTTGGGATTGATTTCGATTTATAAAATACTACAAAAAATTTAACAATAACACGCTTGTTTGGGTTGTCCTCTTTTTTTTTCATTCTCTCGAAGATTCGGGGACGTACTCTTCTCTTTTCTTTGCTTCTTGGTTTCCTCCGAAAGCTGAAAAGAAATCGCCGATGGCGTCCGTCCATCCAGGTTTAGCTTGAGCTCGAATACCATTTCTGGAATCTCGAGCGGAAGCTATTTTCTCCGTGTACACTTTGATCGCTACGTTCTTTACTTGATTGCACACGTCGGAACATTCAAAGTCTGACAAGCTCACGATCTTTGCCTCCAAGTCTGCGACGTACGCGTTGAGCTCGACGTCGAGCGTTTGCTCGATGCGGTTTGCACCAAACTTATCGTTTTGTTTTAAAGCTGCAGCGAGTTGCTTCTCTTTTTGGAGCGTATCGTGTACAGCTTTTGAAAATTGTGCGCGCTCCAAATAGGGTACCCACGAGATCCAGTTGTCTTTCAGATTTTTCGACGCTTTCACTTTCGAGTTCACGAAATTTCTCGTTAAACTTTCGATGCAGGCATCGGCGAGCACTCTGTCTGTCACAGACACGTCGTGCTCGACGAGTTCGATGATTTCCATGAGATCATTGTCGTGCGCTTGCGACAAATTTTCTACATTTTGCAGAGCGCTGAGAAAACCCTCAAAGCTTTCGCGACGCATAGAGACGACGGCTTCTTTATTCGTAATTTCCACCACGCGTTGTTCATACTTCAAAGCCTCGACAAACCCAAACTTCAAAGAGAGTTGGGCGGCATCGTAGGAAAATCGTTTAATATCGCAAGAAACTGAATACAATTCGTTGATTAGCTCGCAATCGGCGTACACGCGGGCCAAATTTTCACATCTCCTCGTCGATTTTGTGAACAATACTATGGCTTCGTGTAAAGTCCTCGTCGGCGGGACGAGAAACTCTCTCTGCGCGTTCTTTTCGATTAAATCTCCGGCATGTATCGCAGGTTGCTCCGCTTCGCTCAACAATTTCTCCATATCTTCTTTTGGAGGTGGCGGAGGCTGCAACAATTCGATTCTTTCTGAAACAGACTTTGTCATCATCATGAGCGCATTTTTATTATTCGCGTGCTTTTCTTTGCACCTTTCCGCGCGATGAAGGAGGTAGTCTCTGCATTCTTCGAGTCGGCCGACTGCACGCCGTCGATTCACATCCGTTTCAAATTTGTATACGAAAAGACCAACTTCAGCGAGCTGCGCAGAGGTTGCAATCGCGTAGAATCGATCCGCTGCAGCTTTTCTTGCTCCGACCGGATCCTCGTTAAAGGAAGCCTCGGTTTTCTTAAGTTTTTGTTTCACTTTCTCGAATATCATGGAGAATAAAACAAAGCAACGAAATACGGTTAAAACGCCGACTAAAAACAAGACCAAAATGACCCCCGTTTCGGCTTGCGAACCATCCAATGCAAAGGCGATGATGATCACAAGAGCTTGTCCGCAAAAGTTCATCACGTCCGCTCTATTCATCACGTTTCGAACCCGAATCGGTCCGAATGACACCGTGATCCTTCTCCACGGCTGAATAAAGTAAACCAAGTACGCATTTGCGGCGTAGACGGGCAGCATCAGCCCCCCGGAGATTTCACCACCTCCAGCTTGCTGCGCGAGCACCACGACGATCAATTTATTCGCGAGTTCAATGGTCATGTAGTGAACGGCAAAAAGCGACGCGAGAGTGTATACTTCATTTTCAGCTTGCGGTCCGTCTGAGAAGTTCTGTCGCTCGAAGGATTTTGCCATGGTTCGAATCTTTTCAAGTTGTGGTTTAATTTCCATTTCCGACGTCTTTGCCTTATCGATATCCGTGGAGACTGTCGCGCGCGACTTGGAGCGAAATAATTTTGGGTCGAACGTATTTTCAATCGCATTTCCATCAGAATCTTTTGCTCGTACAATCTCGTTTTCGTCTTCTTCTCCGTCTGCGGCTCCACCACCATAGACCGTCTCTTTCTTCATCCGTTGGCCGGTGAGTCGAGCCAAAGCTGCATCGAAGTATCCGTATTTCTTCTTTCTCGTAGTTTTCGTCACCTTTCGATTGACAATTTCGAGAGCATCCGTAGTAGGGCGACGAAATACCTCATACCAAGCGCCAGCGGCGTCGAGAACGCGGTTATCGTCCAATTTATTGCGCACGCGGATGTGCCTGACGCGAAGCAACACGAATAAAGGTATCCCTATTCCCACGGCGCAACCAACAACACCGGCAACAGATTGGACGAATAAGTGCGTCTCGGAGTCGCAGTCAACTTTCGCGTCCGCCGATAATACTCTAGTGCTTCCGACATCGTAACAGTCAAAAGATTGCAAACACAAATTAATCACCGGTAAATATATGACTGTCATACAAAGACCGAAGAACTTTCGAAAAGAAGCGAGTACTTTGTACTTCTTGTGCAGCGCGTACAATACCTTGTCCCCGTTCCAACTGATGCAGGTTTTTTTGTGTCCAATCATACCACCAAAACTTCCTTTGAAGTAATATCCTAGCTCTTTGTCGTGGCGAATCGATCGAACCATGAGCTTGTACTGCAATTTGGCCATATTTAAGGCGAAAAATATGGTTCCAAATATCATGCAAGGAGCGCCCACGACGCCTCCCCAAAATACTTTCGTCCAATCGAAACCGGTGATGCATTCTGGAGCGAAAATTTGTATACCAAAATTAAAGGAAGCGAACCAATCGGCGACGTCTAGAACCGGTCCAGGCCACTTGAAGCTCAAATTCAAACTCACAGATAAATATTGTATCGTGTTGAACACTGATCTCAGAGCTGAAGTTGAGACCGAGTCCAAGGTGTCAGCGGCCCCTACACCGACGAGTACTAAACCGATAATACCCAACGCGCCAACGCCGTACATGGCGTAGTTATCCCCACACTCTGCACACGCATCGCCCTTGCGATAATACCCTTCCGAGCAGGTATAACAAGCGGTACCATTCGCACCAACTGTACACGACGATCCAAACCCAGGACAACGTTCTGGAAAAGGGCAAATTGTGATATCAACGCACATCGTATCGACCGAGGCCCACGTGCCAACCGCGTTCGCACACGAACAAACCGATCCGAGCGTTTCGTTATATTCGCACAGAAAACCGGTTTCGATGGCACACGTCGTTGAACAACCGATGTCACCGTCTCGAATATTCTGAAAATCATCGCATTCTTCGCCCGCGTCTATGACGCCGTTTCCGCACAAAGGCGGCGGCGACGGCGCCGGCGGCGGCGACGGCGGCGGCGGCAATGGCGGCGGTGACGGCGATGGCGGCGGTGACGGCGATGGTGGTGGTGACGGTGGTGGTGGTGGCGATGGTGGTGGTGCCAAAGCTAAGAAGGTTGTCTCCGTTGGGGGCACAACGTCCTCCACGTTCGTCAAACCCTCATTGGTAAGCTTAGTTTTGATATCGTCGATTTTCGTGGTATCCGTGGTGACCAACGCTTCCTTGACGGTATCGGTTTCGGTGAAAGTCGTCAACTCAACTTTAAAATCCACGGCCACGCCACTGGATGTTTGCAAAGTATTCCTTCTTCTGCTTCTTCTTTTTGCCAATCCCGCGGAAACCTCCGAAACGGATATGATTGTAATAGCTCCGGGTGAGACGTTTAAAACAGACGCCATCGCGTTGATAAACATTGCCTTTTGCTCTTCTTGAAAGTCAGCTACGGAGTAACCCGTAAGCTCCATCGTTGCTTCTACCGCAGCCGCAGCTGGTGGTGGGCTCGGTGGTGGGCTCGGTGGTGGCGACGGTGGCGGTGGCGGCGACGGCGGCGACGGCGGTGGCAAAGGCGGTGGGCTCGGTGGCGGCGAGGGCGGCGGCGAGGGCGGCGGCGACGGCGGTGGCGACGGCGGCGGCGAGGGCGGTGGCGCTGGTGGCGGACGCGGTGGCGGCGGCGGCGGCGCAGGCGACGGCGGCGGCCG
>Ga0233451_10002231_pt1 | contig 17880 bp, 16 predicted proteins | sample 011ome_29_FD_183052 | JGI IMG/M metagenome (GOLD analysis project Ga0233451, IMG submission 183052) | Coastal salt marsh microbial communities from the Groves Creek Marsh, Skidaway Island, Georgia - 011504CT (spades assembly) | ecosystem: Environmental > Aquatic > Marine > Intertidal zone >...
GCACGTAATGGTGGGAACTCATGGGATACTGCCGGGGTCAACTCGGAGGAAGGTGGGGATGACGTCAAATCATCATGCCCCTTATGTCTTGGGCTTCACGCATGCTACAATGGCCGGTACAGAGGGCAGCAATACCGCAAGGTGGAGCGAATCCCAAAAAGCCGGTCTCAGTTCGGATTGAGGTCTGCAACTCGACCTCATGAAGTTGGAGTCGCTAGTAATCGTGGATCAGCAACGCCACGGTGAATACGTTCCCGGGCCTTGTACACACCGCCCGTCAAGTCATGAAAGTCGGTAACACCCGAAGCCGGTGGCCCAACCGCAAGGAGGGAGCTGTCGAAGGTGGGATCGGTGATTAGGACTAAGTCGTAACAAGGTAGCCGTACCGGAAGGTGCGGCTGGATCACCTCCTTTCTAAGGAGCATCTGACACTTTCGAGTGTCCAGAGCCACAACCTGGACGAATGTTCCAGGGTGGTTGCTCATGGGTGGAACATTGACTTTGGTGATGTAAACAGCACTGCTGCACTAGTACAGCCCTTTGGGGCACGGAACGTCCGGCGGAGCTCAGTAACACCACCTGCACACTGTTGGGTCCTGAGGGACCGGGCACATCGAGCAATCGATGGGCACGCCTCGATCGGACCAGGATGCACTCGGATGGATTTCCCTGTGCGGCTGGAACCGCCCGTATATTGAGAACTACACAGTGGACGCGAGCATCTTAGATAGGCACCTTCGGGTGTCAATCTACAGATCTAGATTTATATAGATCATTGGTCAATCTGAGATTCTTCTTCGGAAGAGTCTCACGATCGATTCATACTCATGTAGTCAAGTTTCTAAGAGCAAACGGTGGATGCCTTGGCATCTGGAGCCGAAGAAGGACGTAGCAATCTGCGATAAGCCTCGGGGAGCTGATAAGCGAGCTTTGATCCGAGGATGTCCGAATGGGGAAACCCCGCTGGGAGCTTCGTGCTACCCAGTGACTCCCGCCTGAATATATAGGGCGGGTAGAGGGAACGTGGGGAAGTGAAACATCTCAGTACCCACAGGAAGAGAAAACAACAGTGATTCCGGTAGTAGTGGCGAGCGAAACCGGAACAGGCCAAACCGATCATGTGTGATAGCCGGCGGGCGTTGCATGGTCGGGGTTGTGGGACTCTTACGCTGTTCTGCCGGACAGCACGCGGATAGTTGTTGTATAGACGAATGGTCTTGAAAGGCCAGTCACAGAGGGTGCCAACCCCGTAGTCGAAATGCAGCACTAACGCGAAGAGGATCCCAAGTATCACGGGGCCCGAGAAATCCCGTGTGAATCTGCCAGGACCACCTGGTAAGCCTAAATACTCCCAGATGACCGATAGCGGACAAGTACCGTGAGGGAAAGGTGAAAAGTACCCCGGGAGGGGAGTGAAATAGAACCTGAAACCGTTTGCTTACAAACCGTTGGAGCCTCCTTGTTGGGGTGACAGCGTGCCTTTTGAAGAATGAGCCTGCGAGTTAGCGATATGTGGCGAGGTTAACCCGTGAGGGGTAGCCGTAGCGAAAGCGAGTCTGAATAGGGCGATTCAGTCGCATGTCCTAGACCCGAAGCGAAGTGATCTATCCATGGCCAGGTTGAAGCGACGGTAAGACGTCGTGGAGGACCGAACCCACTTGGGTTGAAAACCGAGGGGATGAGCTGTGGATAGGGGTGAAAGGCCAATCAAACTTCGTGATAGCTGGTTCTCTCCGAAATGCATTTAGGTGCAGCGTTGCGTGTTTCTTGCCGGAGGTAGAGCTACTGGATGGCCGATGGGCCCTACAAGGTTACTGACGTCAGCCAAACTCCGAATGCCGGTAAGTGAGAGCGCAGCAGTGAGACGGTGGGGGATAAGCTTCATCGTCGAGAGGGAAACAACCCAGACTACCGACTAAGGTCCCAAAGCGTGTGCTAAGTGGAAAAGGATGTGGAGTTGCATAGACAACCAGGAGGTTGGCTTAGAAGCAGCCACCCTTGAAAGAGTGCGTAATAGCTCACTGGTCAAGTGATTCCGCGCCGACAATGTAACGGGGCTCAAGCACATCACCGAAGTCGTAGCATTTACACAATAGGTAGGCCTTCGTGGTCCAGCCGTGTGGATGGGTAGGAGAGCGTCGTGTGGCGAGCGAAGCGGCGGGGTGACCCAGCCGTGGATGCCACACGAGTGAGAATGCAGGCATGAGTAGCGAAAGACGGGTGAGAAACCCGTCCTCCGGAAGACCAAGGGTTCCAGGGCCAGGCTAATCCGCCCTGGGTAAGTCGGGACCTAAGGCGAGGCCGACAGGCGTAGTCGATGGACAACGGGTTGATATTCCCGTACCGGCGAAGAACCGCAAGAGCTAATTCAGTAATGCTAAGAGTCCGAATTCTCTTTCTGATCCCTTCGGGGTGAGGATTGGGAGCTAGCACTCGACCCTATGCTGAGGCGGCTAGCGTATTAACAGGTGTGACGCAGGAAGGTAGCTGAGCCGGGCGATGGTTGTCCCGGTGTAAGGAAGTAGGGCGAGGGATAGGCAAATCCGTTCCTCACATAGCCTGAGATCCGACGCGTACCCCTCACGGGGGAAATCAGTGATCCTATGCTGCCAAGAAAAGCATCGACGCGAGGTTCTAGCTGCCCGTACCCCAAACCGACTCAGGTGGTCAGGTAGAGAATACTAAGGAGATCGAGAGAATCGTGGTTAAGGAACTCGGCAAAATGCCCCCGTAACTTCGGGAGAAGGGGGGCCGGACGGGTGAAGGGATTTACTCCTGGAGCCTAGAAGGCCGCAGAGACCAGTGGGTAGCGACTGTTTACTAAAAACACAGGTCCGTGCTAAGTCGCAAGACGATGTATACGGACTGACGCCTGCCCGGTGCTGGAAGGTTAAGAGGAGCGGTTAGCTTCGGCGAAGCTGCGAATTTAAGCCCCAGTAAACGGCGGTGGTAACTATAACCATCCTAAGGTAGCGAAATTCCTTGTCGGGTAAGTTCCGACCTGCACGAATGGCGTAACGACTTCCCAGCTGTCTCAACCACGAACTCGGCGAAATTGCACTACGAGTAAAGATGCTCGTTACGCGCAGCAGGACGGAAAGACCCCGTGACCTTTACTACAGCTTGGTATTGGTGTTCGGTGTGGCTTGTGTAGGATAGGTGGGAGACTTTGAAGCGGGCACGCCAGTGTTCGTGGAGTCATTGTTGAAATACCACTCTGGTCACTCTGGATATCTAACTTCGAACCGTAATCCGGTTCAGGGACAGTGCCTGGTGGGTAGTTTAACTGGGGCGGTTGCCTCCCAAAAAGTAACGGAGGCGCCCAAAGGTTCCCTCAGCCTGGTTGGCAATCAGGTGGCGAGTGTAAGTGCACAAGGGAGCTTGACTGTGAGACTGACAGGTCGAGCAGGGACGAAAGTCGGGACTAGTGATCCGGCAGTGGCTTGTGGAAGCGCTGTCGCTCAACGGATAAAAGGTACCTCGGGGATAACAGGCTGATCTTGCCCAAGAGTCCATATCGACGGCATGGTTTGGCACCTCGATGTCGGCTCGTCGCATCCTGGGGCTGGAGTAGGTCCCAAGGGTTGGGCTGTTCGCCCATTAAAGCGGTACGCGAGCTGGGTTTAGAACGTCGTGAGACAGTTCGGTCCCTATCCGCTGCGCGCGTTGGAAATTTGAGAGGATCTGACCCTAGTACGAGAGGACCGGGTTGGACGAACCTCTGGTGTGTCAGTTGTCCTGCCAAGGGCACCGCTGATTAGCTACGTTCGGGATGGATAACCGCTGAAAGCATCTAAGCGGGAAGCCGGCCTCAAGATGAGATTTCCATGCCCTTCGGGGCGAGAGGCTCCCAGTAGACGACTGGGTTGATAGGCCGGATGTGGAAGTGGGGACTAAAGACCCATGCAGCTGACCGGTACTAATAAGCCGATAACTTGACACCACATGAGTGGTGCTCGCGTCCACTTTGTGGTTCTCGATTTACGGTCGAGAACCGATCGGCAACCAGGTAATTCTGGTTGCCCTCAGACTGATAAATCAATAGTGTTTCGGCGGCCATAGCGAAGGGGAAACGCCCGGTTACATTCCGAACCCGGAAGCTAAGACCTTCAGCGCCGATGGTACTGCAGGGGGGACCCTGTGGGAGAGTAGGACACCGCCGGACTTCTTTGTGAAATGGCCACCCGCTAGGGTGGCCATTTTGCGTTAACGAGGAAGACTTCATGACTGAGAACGATAAGCGACCAGCTTCTGGAGATCGTCGACCCCGGAAACCCGGGGCTGGACGCCCTTCTGGTCCTGGTAGGCCCAAGTCCGGAGCACCCAGATCAGGAGCTCCCCGATCGGGTGCGCCTAAGTCCGGTGCTCCACGGTCTTCTACCCCGCGTGATGGTGAAGGACGCAACACGCCTCGAACAGGCGGTCAACGTCGTGACGATGCGACCAGGGAAGGCGGACGACCGAGACGCGATGATGCTCCTCGAGGCTCCAGACCATTCAGTGCTGAGCGTGGTGGTCGCCCGGGCGCTCCGAGAAAACCCTTTGGAGACAGGAGAGAGGCTCGTCCGCCCCGCGATGATGATCGCGAGAATGCGCCACGTCATGATGATCCTGCAGTTGATGAGGACGCGACACCGAGCGAGCTCGATAGGTCAGCGTGGCGTGAACTGAAAGCGCTCACCAAAGAAAACGCAGAATGGGTCGCCGGCCACCTAGTGATGGCATCTCGAGTCGTGGATGAGGACCCCGAGCGCGCGCACAAGCATGCTCTCGCTGCCTCGAGGAGAGCAGGCCGCATCCCGGTGGTTCGCGAGACAGTGGGAATCACCGCCTATTTGCTGGGCGATTTCGCTCTGGCACTGCGGGAGCTTCGCACCTATCGCAGGCTTTCCGGCAGCAACGACCAGGTGCCGATGATGGTGGACTGTGAGCGTGGTCTGGGCCGTCCTGAGAAGGCTCTCGAACTCGCGGGGGAAGTGAATAGGGCAGAGCTCAGCGCGCCCATCGCCGTCGAGCTCGCCATTGCGCGATCAGGAGCCCGTTTGGATTTGGGTCAGCTCGAGCTTGCCCTTCAAGAACTCGAGATCCCACAGCTCAACCCTGAGCTTGCATATTCCTACTCCCCAGCTCTCTTTGATTCATATGCAACCATCTTGAGCCTGATCGGCAAGGAAGATGAGGCAGAAAAGTGGGGACAGCTCGCGAATCGAGCAGCCCAAGCACTGGAATCTGTCGATGATGACGGTGACGACGAGGTCGTCGTGGTGGAGATGCCCCTGGAGGGTGAGGGTGACTAAAGCAACACCCTTGACCGGTGTGGGGCTCGTGCTAGCAGACCTCGATGGAGTGATCTATCAAGGACAGCGGCCCATTGATCATGCGATCGAGTCGTTGGTGAAGGCCAGAAAACACGCGAACCTTGGCTTCATCACCAACAATGCCTCCAGGACGCCTGCTTCTGTTGCTGAACAGATTGCGGAGCTGGGGATTCCTGCCACAGCCGAGGACGTTGTCACCTCACCCCAGGCGGCTGTGCGAGTTCTCACGCGCTTGATAGAACCTGGTTCCCTGGTGTTGGTCGTCGGCGGTGAGGGGCTCACCAGCGAAGTGGAGAGCGCAGGTTTTCGCATCACGCGCTCTGCCGATGACGCTCCCGACGCAGTTATTCAAGGTTTTTCGCCCGAGGTGGGGTGGAGCGATTTAGCGCAAGCCTCCTTTGCTCTCCAGCGCCGACCCGAGATTCCGTGGGTAGCGACCAATACGGACTGGTCCATCCCGGTCGAAGGGGGAGTGGCTCCGGGCAATGGAGCCTTGGTCTCTGCTGTTCACCTCGCGGTGGGCAGACTCGCGACATTTGCGGGTAAACCGGAAAAAGAGATTTTTGACGTCGCTTTGGAGCGTTTTGGCTCGGTGGGTGATGCACTGATGATCGGAGACCGTCTCGACACTGACATTCTGGGTGCCAACAGAGCAGGAATTCGTTCAGCTCTGGTGTTGACGGGAATCGATACTCCCAAGACGCTCTTGGCCAGTGACGAATCTCAACGCCCCACCTACGTTGTAGAAGATCTGCGTGAGCTCCACAAGCCCTATCCCGAGATTATTCGCTCAGAGGACGCAGACGGTGTTCTGACAGTGGAGGTTGGGCGAGCGGTTGTCCGCCGGAAAGGTCACGTCATTCGCGTTGCGAGAGCGGGGCGAAAAATAGACCTCATCCGCGCTGGTGCAACGATTATTCACGATTCAGGGCTCAAGATATTCGGCCTTGATGTCGATCCCCAGATATATTCGTGAGGGTGAGCATGGATTCTGAACAATGGCAGCAGCGCCTCGACGCCCTCCAAGCGCTTCCCCTGGCTGAGCGGGCCGATGCTTTGGGCGCGGTCTATGACGAACTCAAGGACATGCTCGATCATCCTGAATCTGACTAGTTTGCAGAATGAGACTCGATAGCGCTTTGGTCGCGAGAGGGCTTGTTGACTCCAGAACCAAAGCTCAACGACGCATTCGCGGTGGCGACGTCACCGTTGAGGGAATTGTGGTCACAAAGACTTCACATGAAGTCGCTGACGATATTGCTATCGAGATCAGTGGCGCACCGGACTACGTCGGGCGTGGAGCGCTGAAACTCCTGGCCGCCCTGGAGGAGTGGGATATCGACCCGAGTGGAATGCTGGCGCTCGATATCGGAGCATCCACGGGAGGATTCACCCAAGTGCTTCTGGAGCGAGGCGCCAGCCGTGTTGTGGCGATAGATGTGGGCCATGACCAACTGCATTCGCTGCTGAGAGATGACCCGCGCGTTGACTCGTTCGACGGTACCAACGTGCGCGATATCACCCGCGACTGGTGGCAGCGAGAAGTGGGTCTGATGCCTTCCCTGATTGTGTCCGATGTGAGTTTCATCTCACTCACTCAGATCATTCCCGGAGTGGTCGAGGTTCTTGGCGGGTGTGACTGGATTGCGCTCATAAAACCCCAATTCGAAGTCGGCAAAGGAGGAGTCAAGGAGGGCATCGTCACCAACCCGGAATTACGAGCTTCTGCAATGGAGTCCGTGCTGGAATGCGCAGTGACCGTTGGCCTTCAGACCAGAGGGTTGATGGCCTCTCCTATTACCGGAGAGTCGGGAAACCAGGAGTATCTGTGTTGGCTGAGTCCCACTCACGGTCGTAATCCGCCACAATGGTCAGAGCAGATACACCAACTGGCTCATTCCTAGGCTGGAGACCCTGATGGCAGCGCAAAGACACATGCTTGTCGTGGCCCACACTGGTCGCGACGACGCTCTCAGCGCGGCCATGACGGTGTGTCACCAGTTAGCCAGTGCGGGGTTGACCCCTGTCGTTGCAGCCGACCAAGCCCAAGATTTTCGGTCGCACTTCGAGGGAGACCTTCATCTTCTCGGTGAGGACGTGGCGCTTTCCGATATTGAACTCACCATTGTTCTCGGTGGCGATGGCACCATCTTGGGAGCTGCTGAGCTGACGCGTGGTTCACGTGCTCCCCTGTTAGGCATCAATCACGGTCACGTGGGGTTCCTCGCCGAGAGCGAGAAAGATGATCTTTCCTGGACGGTCCAGCAGGCTCTGGCTGGTGAATACGACGTTGAGGAGCGACTTGCGCTCGATGTCACTGTCGTGCGGGATGGTGTCGAGGTTTTTCGAAGCTTCGCGCTCAATGAAGCGGCGATGGAAAAAGCTTCTCGCGCGCGCATGATCGAAGTCGCCTTAGAGGTTGACGGTCGGCCTATTTCTGCTTTTGGAGCTGATGGGGTGGTCATGGCAACCCCGACCGGTTCCACCGCATATTCGTTCTCCGCTGGAGGACCCATTGTGTGGCCGGGTGTGGAAGCACTCTTGATGGTTCCCCTGTCGGCGCACGCTCTTTTTGCCAGACCACTCGTAGTGGGACCGGATTCTGTGATGGCGGTCGAGCTTCTCGAGCGCTCCTCAGCTCATGCAATCCTGTGGTGTGATGGTCGACGGAGCATCGACATCAGTCCTGGTTCTCGCGTTCAGGCGTCGCGGAGTGCTGAGCCTATTCGGTTGGCGCGTTTGCACCCCGGTCCGTTCACTGACCGCCTCGTGAGTAAGTTCTCGCTGCCCGTCACTGGCTGGCGCGGCCCTGAGGAGTAGCGAATCGTGATTGTCGACATCACCATCTCTGATCTCGGGGTCATCTCTCAAGCGACTCTGCCTCTCGGCCCAGGTTTGACGGTTGTCACCGGAGAAACCGGGGCCGGCAAGACGATGGTGGTGACAGCGCTGGGATTGCTGTTGGGGGCCCGGGCTGATGCCGCCCGTGTCCGTTCAGGCAGTCAGTCGAGCTGGGTGGAGGGGCGATTTTCCTTAGAACGCAGTCCCGGTGTTCGAGCCCGAGCTGAAGAACTCGGTGCTGCCATTGATGACCACGAATTGGTGCTCTCTCGTGAAGTTCAGTCGGAGGGCCGCTCTCGAGCACTAGTCGGTGGTCGAAGCGCTCCTGTCTCTGCCCTCTCGGAGCTCGCCGAAGAGCTGGTTGTTATCCATGGGCAGAGTGACCAGATCAGATTGAAATCTGAGGCAGCGCAGCGCGATGCCCTCGATCGATTCGCAGGTGATGAGCTTCGGACAGTCCTTGCTCGCTATCAGGAGGCTTTTACCCGATACAAAGAGCTTGCCCACCGGCTGGAAGTTTTGACGACCCAAGCTGATGAGCGGCGCCGGGAAGCAGAAGAGTTGCGCATTTCCCTGGCAGATATTGAGGCAGTGTCGCCAGAGCCTGGCGAGGACGACTCACTGAAAGACTCCATCACCAAGCTGTCGAACACCGAGGAGTTGCGCGCGGGAATTGCTCTCGCCGCGCAAGCCCTCGCGTCGGACGAGAGCGCGATGGATTCGCTTGACGCGACAGTCCTTCTCGATAGTGCACTTCGGGCTATAGAGAGGGTCGCAAGCTTTGACCCATCTCTGGAGGTGGTGCGGAGCCAGTTGGCTGATGCGTCTTATCAAGTCCAAGAAGTCAGCCACGCTCTTGCGGGATACGCGGCGGGCTTGGAGTCAGGAACTGGCTTATCCCTGGAGGAGAGCCATGATCGTCTGGCCGCCATCACCGGCTTGATGAGAAAATTTGGGCCGACACTCGAGGATGTTCTTTCGTATGCAGAGCGAGGCTCAGCGAGGCTACTCGAGCTAGACCAAGACGAGACCACCGTAGACGCCTTGGCGAGCGAGGTTGCGGAATCTTTGCAGAGTACCCAAGCCCTGGCATCGCAGCTGAGCGCGCTTCGCCAGTCAGCAGCAGTGCTCCTCGGTGAACAGGTCTCCCAGGAGCTTTCTGCGCTGGCCATGCCGACGGCGACTTTCCATGTGTCCGTCGAGAGTAGCTCCGAGTTGGCGGCTCACGGTTCTGATCACATCAGCCTTCTGCTCTCTGCCCACCCTGGGTCTGCCCCCTTAGCGCTCGGCAAAGGAGCCTCCGGTGGTGAGTTATCTCGAGTGATGTTGGCCCTCGAGGTCGTCATCGCGGGGAATGACCCAGTTCCCACGTTCGTCTTTGATGAGGTTGACGCAGGAGTTGGGGGCGCGAGCGCTCTGGAGATTGGTCGCCGGTTGGATCGTCTCGCGCAAAACGCGCAAGTGATTGTGGTGACCCACCTCGCCCAAGTGGCGGCGTATGCGAATAACCACCTCCTCGTGGTGAAGGACACAGACGGACAGGTAACAACGTCGAGCGTTGCGGTGCTGGAGGGTGACGAGCGAGTTCGCGAGCTAGCACGAATGCTGGGGGGCATGGAGGACTCTCACACTGCCCTCTCGCACGCTAGGGAGCTCTTGGAGAAAACACATTCGGTGAGCCGTCGCTAAGTCGACCATTAAGCAGTTATTGTTGAATTCCGTGGCGGACACCTCAAAAAAGACCGAATCGGACATCACGAAACACATTTTTGTGACCGGGGGTGTTGTCTCCTCTCTGGGTAAAGGTCTTACCGCCGCGTCCCTCGGGAACTTGCTGTCGGGCCGGGGTCTGCGCGTTGTCATGCAGAAGCTTGATCCCTATCTGAACGTCGATCCTGGGACCATGAACCCCTTCCAGCACGGTGAGGTTTTCGTTACCGATGACGGGGCAGAAACAGATCTGGATATTGGCCATTACGAACGTTTCTTAGATATCAACCTCTCGCGGGCTGCAAATGTGACGACTGGCCAGGTCTATCAGGAAGTGATTGGCAAGGAGAGGCGGGGCGAGTATCTCGGCGACACTGTCCAGGTCATTCCTCACATCACCGACGAAATCAAGCGACGCATGCGTCTGCAGGCTCACGAGGAGCCCAGGCCAGATGTCATCATCACCGAAATCGGTGGCACCGTGGGAGATATTGAGAGCCAGCCGTTTATCGAGGCTGCCCGACAAGTCCGTCACGAGCTGGGCCGAGAGAATGTGTTCTTTGTCCACGTTTCCCTGGTGCCGTTCATGGGGGCGTCGGGGGAGCAAAAGACAAAGCCGACCCAACACTCTGTTGCGGCACTGCGGTCAATTGGTATCCAGCCTGATGCCCTGGTTCTGCGCAGTGACCGACCAGTGGAAAGCGCGAACCGTCGCAAAATCGCGCTGATGTGTGACGTTAATGAGGCGGCCGTCGTCAATGCGGTGGACGTAGGAAGTATTTACGACATCCCCTCGCTACTCCACAGCCAAGACCTCGACGACTACATCATCGATCACCTGAGTCTCGAAGCTGGAGAGATGGTCTGGGACGGTTGGAAGGATCTCCTGGATGCCGTTCACCACCCCCGCCATACGGTGACGATTGCTGTTGTCGGCAAGTACATCGACCTTCCTGATGCCTATCTTTCAGTCAGTGAAGCCATTCGCTCCGGCGGATTTGCTCACCAGACCAAGGTGGAGCTGAAGTGGGTGGCGAGCGACGAGTGTGAGACCCCAGCAGGCGCTGAGAAGGCCCTTTCGGATGTTGATGGAATCTGTGTTCCTGGCGGTTTTGGGATCCGAGGAATTGGGGGGAAGCTTGGCGCGCTCCGCCACGCGCGGGAAAACGCTATTCCCACTCTCGGACTGTGTTTGGGTCTGCAGTGCATGGTGATTGAGTACGCGCGAAATATCGCTGGCCTGGAGGGCGCCTCCAGTACCGAGTTTGACCCTGACGCGAAATACCCCGTGATCGCCACGATGGCCGAGCAGGTCGATATTGTCTCCGGCCAGGGTGACATGGGCGGAACTATGCGACTTGGTCTCTACGAAGCCGCCCTGCGAAAGGGCAGCATCGTTCGTAACCTCTATGGCTCCGACTCCATAACGGAGCGTCACCGCCATCGTTATGAGGTGAACAACACCTATCGAGAGCAGCTGGAAGCGGCGGGCTTGGTGTTCTCCGGAACATCACCGGATGACAGCCTCGTGGAGTTTGTGGAACTTCCCGCAGCGGTCCACCCGTTCTATGTGTCGACTCAAGCTCATCCGGAGCTTCGCTCACGGCCCAATCGAGCTCATCCGTTGTTTGCAGGCTTAGTGGGCGCAGCCCTCGAGCGACACAACTCGTCTGCGCTGTTTGCGGTTACCGATCAGGCCAGCTGATGGTTGCTCGCTTCATCCCTGAAGACGAGCCACTCTCGATTCCTGTCCTCAGCACCGAGACGGTGTATGAGGGTGCCATCTGGAACGTTGTTCGCGACACCTTCCCCTACAACGATGAGGTTCTGAGCCGGGACTATGTCGACCACACCGGGGCTGTGGCAGTTGTCGCTCTCAACGAGAGGGACGAGGTGATGATGATCCGCCAATACCGTCACTCGATTCGCACCGTGAACTGGGAAATACCTGCTGGCCTGCTGGATATCCCGGGTGAAGATCCGTTGGTATGCGGGAAGCGGGAATTGGCCGAAGAAGCGGACCTCGAGGCTGATCATTGGGAATTCTTGACTACGTTGAATACGACACCTGGTGGGTCGAACGAGTTCATTCATATCTACGTGGCAACGGGTCTCCGCCCCCTCACCCACGATTATGTCCGCACGGGTGAAGAAGCGGACCTGGAAATGCGCTTTGTACCTTTGCGTGATGCGGTGGAAGCCGCAGTGACAGGAAAAATCCGCAATCAGATTGCTGTCACTGCACTGTTGGCGGCCTATGTCCACCGGAAATAAGGGCGCGGGGGAGAAGTCCCGGAGCGAGCTCGAGAGGTATCTCGAGCACTATGTTCGCTATCTCACTCTCGAGCGAGGGAGATCCCAGAACACGATTGCTGCCTACTCCAGGGACCTACAGGCCTATCTTCAGTACCTTCACTCACTCGGCGTCGACACCCCGAGTGCCATCAGGGCGTCTCAGGCGAGGTCGTATGTCGAAAGTCTCGAGGGCGCTGCCACCACGCTGGCGAGGAAAGTCTCCAGCATCAAGAATTTCCATCGGTACTTACTTGAGGAAAAAGTCCTCGTTGATGACGTGACTGTCGGTATTTCGCCGCCAGCGCTTCCTGCTCGTCTACCCAAGGCGTTATCGGTCAGCGAGGTTCAGACTCTCCTCGACTCGACAGTGGGAGATGACCCGCCTGCGCTGCGGGATAGAGCGCTCCTTGAGTTTCTCTATGCCACCGGTGCCCGAATCTCGGAAGCCCTTTCATTGACGATTGACGACATTGTCGACGATGACCTCCGGTGTGCTCCAGCAGTGAGAGTCACCGGGAAAGGAAACAAGCAACGCATCGTCCCGGTGGGGTCCTATGCGCGAGACGCCATGGACGCGTATCTCACGCGCTCCCGACCAGCGCTCGTGTCCGCTCGGGGTACAGCAGCAGCCATGGTGTTTGTGGGTAATCGTGGCGGAGCGCTCTCGCGACAGAATGCTTGGCTCATTTTGAGAGGCGCTGCTGAGCGCGCTCAGCTGACACAAGCTTTGTCACCGCATACCCTGCGGCACTCTTTCGCCACCCATGTTCTGGCGGGAGGGGCAGATATTCGCGTCGTGCAAGAGCTCTTGGGGCATTCTTCTGTGTCGACGACTCAGATTTACACGAAAGTCACGATTGACACCCTCCGTGAGGTGTACCAGAGTGCCCATCCACGCGCCCGTTAGTGCTTCGCTGTAGACTCTGGATATGGCGAAATCAGCGGTAAAGACGGGCCCCACCGGGCGCCCAATCCGTGATTTTGCCGAGCCACCAGCGCTTAAATCCCACGGACCGGCGCGCGTTATTTCGCTGTGTAACCAAAAAGGTGGTGTGGGAAAGACCACCACGACGATCAGCCTCGGGGGAGCCCTCGCCGAGTACGGTCGAACCGTTCTCATGGTGGACTTTGACCCCCAGGGCGCTCTCTCAGCAGGGCTCGGCGTCAATACCCATGACACCACCACGATTTATGACCTGCTCATCGGCAGAGAAAAAGACGTTCGTAAGGCTATCCAGCCGACGAAAGTCCCAGGAATTCATGTCATTCCCGCCAATATTGACCTCTCGGCGGCCGAAGTCCACCTCGTTAATGAAGTGGCGAGAGAGCAGATTCTCGCCCGGGTGTTGAAGCCCGTCCTGGATGACTATGACGTGGTGTTAATCGATTGCCAACCCTCGTTGGGGTTGCTCACGGTTAATGCCTTGACTGCGGCCCATGGCGTGTTGATTCCGCTGGAGACGGAGTACTTCGCACTACGCGGAGTCGCGCTTCTAATCGACACCATCGATAAGGTCAGGGAACGCCTGAACCCCTCGATTCGCGTCGATGGCATTGTCGCGACAATGTTTGATGCGAGGACTTTGCACGCGAAAGAAGTGATGGAGCGTGTGGTCGAGGCCTTTGGGGACACCGTCATGGACACGGTGATTGGAAAGACCGTGAAGTTCCCTGATGCGTCGGTGGCCGGTGTTCCGATTACCGAATTCGCGCCCAGCCATGCCAGTGCGCAAACATACCGCCAGCTGGCACGAGAGCTCATTGCCCGTGGCTCCATCGCCTAGCACGCTCAACCCTCTGGAGGTGGAGGGCGCCGCGGTGGGGGATGGTTTTCAAGTTTCTCTCGCCAACTTTGATGGACCGTTTGACCTTCTGCTGAGCCTCATCAGTAAGCGCCAGCTCGACATCACGGAGGTTTCCCTCGGAGCCGTCACCGATGAGTTCCTCACATATGTGAAGCACCTTGAGGGAATCGCGGGCCTCGACGCGGCGAGTGAGTTCGTCGTGGTGGCAGCCACCCTGCTGGACATGAAGATTGTGGGACTGCTTCCTCAAGGAGAGTTCGTTGACCCCGAAGATGTGGCACTCCTCGAAGCGCGAGACCTACTGTTCGCGCGATTGCTGCAGTATCGGGCGTTCAAGGACGTCTCCTCATGGTTTGCGGAGAACTTTGAGCGCGAGTCCGGTCGTCATCCTCGTGCAGTGCGATTGGAAGACAAGTTCCTGGCATCAGCACCTGAATTACAGTGGACGCTCAGCCTCGAGGATTTCCATGCGCTCGCTGTCTTTGCGCTCGCTCCTAGAGAGATTCCGATGGTGGGGTTGGAGCACCTTCACGCCCCGTTGGTGAGTATCCGGGAGCAAGCCGCTCATGTTGTGGCACTTCTCAAGAGTGGCAAACCGATCAGCTTTCGCTCCCTGATTGCCGGTGTGCAGGAACGGGGCGTTATTGTCGCCAGATTCTTGGCCGTGCTGGAGCTCTATCGCGAGTCAGCCATCACCTTTCACCAACTCGAGCCTTTGGGGGAGCTAACTCTCCAATGGGTCGCGAACGATTTCACAGATGATTCTCTTGCGCACTTGGGCGAAGAGTGGGGAGGCGAGGACCGTGTCAATGACTGAGGTGACGAGAGATCTGCAGCGTGAGCTGGAAGCAATCCTGATGGTCGCAGACGAGCCCCAAAGTGTTGTGGCGCTGTCAAGTGCGCTGGACGTTCCTCTCGCTGAGGTGAAAGAAGCAATCCACGCTCTGGTGGCCGATTACAACGGCGACTCTGGTGGTCCCCAGCGTGGTTTCGAACTGAGAGAAGTTGGCGGTGGATGGCGCATGTACGTGCGGGACACCTATGACTATGCGGTCAAGAAACTTATTCAGGACCAAGTTCCTGCGAAGCTCTCCCAAGCGGCACTGGAGACCTTGGCGGTGATTGCCTACAAGCAACCCGTGACCAGAGGGCACGTCTCCGCCATTCGCGCAGTGAACGTCGATACGGTGATTCGTACACTGCTCGGTCGTGGGCTCATCCAGGAATCACACACGGATTCAGAGACGGGCGCAATCTTCTACGAGACGACTCCGATGCTTCTCCAGGAACTCGGGATCGAGTCACTCGACCAGCTTCCCCCGCTGTCACCCCTGCTGGACGACGGTGCTGAGGGTTTTGACGATGTCAGCTGAGGACGACGGCTCGAGGCAGCGACTTCAAAAGGTGCTCTCTGCGGCGGGACATTTCTCTCGTCGACGCGCGGAAATGTTGATGCAAGAGGGCCGTATTCGCATCAACGGGGAACTCGCGACGGAGATGGGTGTTCGCGTGGACCCCAACGTTGACGTGGTCAGTGTTGACGGAAAAGTGGTGCCCCTCAAAACTTCAGCTCTCTACGTCATGCTGCACAAGCCCAAGGGGGTTGTCAGCACCATGGCTGATGAACAGGGGAGGCCTGATCTCTCCGCGTATGTGAAGCAGATTGGCGAGAGGGTTGTGAACGTTGGTCGGCTTGATGCTGACACCACAGGCTTGTTACTCATGACCAATGACGGTGACCTCGTCCACCGGCTGAGTCATCCCTCCTTTGAGATATCCAAGGTCTACACGGCAACAGTGACCGGTGCTGTGGACTCCGCGACGATCAAGAAGCTGACAGCGGGCGTGGAGCTAGAGGACGGTGTGAGCTCTGCCGACAAGGTCAAAGTCTTAGGTGAATCTCAGCGGGGCACGAGCATCGTGGAAATTGTGCTGCATTCTGGCAAGAACCGTGTCATCCGTCGCATGATGGAGGCCGTGGGGCATCCGGTACTGGATCTTCATCGAAAAGCCATTGGTGGGGTTCACCTGGGAGGACTTAAGCCCGGTACTTGGCGAGAGCTCACTACGCTGGAGGTCAAAGACCTCTTGACCCTCGCCCACCGCGCAGATGCGCCCACCAAGGATCGAAGCCATGACCGGGAAGACTAAGCAGCCTTTCTCGTACGTCCACATTGTGGGGACGGGGCTCTTGGGGACCAGTGCGGGACTTGCATTGCGTGAGCGCGGCGTCGAGGTCACTTTGGAGGATGTCTCGCCGTCCTCGCTGTCCCTTGCTGAGGATTATGGCGCCGGTACTCGTCGCTCGGTGGAACATCCAGATCCCGAACTGGTGATTGTTGCGACTCCCCCTGACGTTGTCGCCGAGGTTGGTCTTCGAGCCCTGGAGGCGTTCCCCACAGCGATTGTCATCGATGTCGCGAGCGTCAAAGCGGGCATTGCGCGTGATGTTGCAGCGAGTAGTTCTCACTCCGCTCGCTTCGTGCCCACCCACCCCATGGCTGGTCGAGAGCGAGGGGGAGCGGTGTCCGGACGCAGTGACCTCTTCACCGCTAGGCCCTGGATTATCTGCCCCCAGGATTCTGAGGCAACCGACGCTGTTCGTGCCTTCATCGTCAGCCTTGGTGCACTACCGGTAGAGATGTCTCCCGAGGAGCACGACGATGCTGTTGCGCTGATGTCCCACATCCCCCAACTCGTTTCCTCTCTCACGGCGGCGCGTCTCCAGACAGCTCCTGAGACAGCACTGGGTCTGGCCGGTGGAGGTGTCCGTGACGTAACCCGTATCGCTCAGAGCGATCCTGCCCTTTGGATTCAAATCATGGCGGCGAACAGCCTGCCAATTGCCGAGCATCTTCGCGCGCTTCGCGACGACCTGGACCAGGTGCTTGGCGCCTTGGAGAAGGTGGATTCCACCGGATCGAAAAAGAAACTTGCCGAGGCGCTGAGCGCTGGAGTCAGGGGGGTGTCGAGGCTTCCCGGTAAGCATGGCACGTCCACGGCGTTTGCCTCTCTCATCGTCGTGATTGATGACAGCCCTGGAGAGCTTGCCAGACTCTTGACTCAATTGGGCGAATGGGGGGTCAACCTCGAGGACTTGAGATTGGAGCATTCGCCCGGCGCTGAGGTTGGTTTCGCAGATCTCACCGTGGGCAAAGACGTAGTGAGCGGCGTGGAGGCACAACTTAGGGATGCTGGCTGGCGCATTGCGGGGGAGCGATCATGAGCGACGTCATAGTTGTTGCAGTAGACGGGCCAGCGGGCAGTGGAAAATCAAGCGTCTCCAAAGCGGTTGCCGCCTCACGAGGCTTCTCCTACTACGATACTGGAGCTGCGTACAGGGCACTGGCGTGGGCGGCACTCGATGCAGCCGTCGATCTCGACTCAGAGGATGCTGTTGTCGCGGTGCAGGACTCAGCGGACTATGTGGCCAGTCAAGATCCTGCACACCAGGTTTTCTCAGTGAATGGCACTGATATCACCGACGCGATTCGGGGAGAAAATGTTTCGGGTTCTGTCTCGAAAATTGCTCGTCATCCTCTCGTGCGCGCGGGTTTGGTGGCGCACTTTCGAGACGTGATTGCAACCTGTAGTCGTCCAGGGATTGTGATGGAAGGTCGAGACATCACGACTGTCGTCGCCCCCGACGCCGCGGTTCGAGTCCTCCTGACCGCCTCGGAAGAAGTCCGCATTGCGCGGCGACAAGCTGAACTTTCTGGCATTCAGGCCCAGCCCGTGGCGGAATCGCTCATGGCTCGTGACCGGAGCGACCAAACTGTCGTTGATTTTATGAACGCGGCACCAGGAGTCTCTGTTGTGGACTCAGGGCCTCTCACTTTTGACCAAACGGTGGACGCGATGCTTTCGCTCATCGACGATGCCCTAGGAGGCGCAGATGACTGATGAGCACG
>Ga0233451_10002259_pt1 | contig 17739 bp, 20 predicted proteins | sample 011ome_29_FD_183052 | JGI IMG/M metagenome (GOLD analysis project Ga0233451, IMG submission 183052) | Coastal salt marsh microbial communities from the Groves Creek Marsh, Skidaway Island, Georgia - 011504CT (spades assembly) | ecosystem: Environmental > Aquatic > Marine > Intertidal zone >...
TTATTATTAAGATTTTGTTTCTCTTTAATCAAATAATCCGAGACTTTGCTAAATGGAACATGGGTTGAATTATTTAACTGACCATCTCTATGGATTTCACTGTCTTCTCTTAAATCAAGAAGGACACACTCATCATTACTTAGAGCATTTTGAAATTGTTCTACTGTTAAACCATTAGTGTTTTTCTGTCTGGTCATATCAATGCCTAATTTTAAATTTCCTGGAACCGCAATATCCATCATCTTAGGATCTGGAAGTTTTAAATTATTCATGATATTCGCATACTCTTCAGCAGATGATACCTGTAATCGAGGGTTGAATTTTTTCTCCTCACCAATGGTACTCACTGTATCGCCTTTATAGTCATGGGCAGGGTACAATAAGGTATCTTCCGGTAATTTTAATAATCTTTCAAAGATAGAATTATAGGAGTCATAGGGATCGCCGTTTTGAAAATCTGTTCGACCAGTACCGCGAATAAGCAGGGTGTCTCCTGAGAAAATACGATCGTTCATCAAATAACTGTAAGAGTCGTTGGTATGTCCGGGTGTGTGGAGAGCTTTTAATTTAACGCCCTCAATGGTGATATCATCATTGTCTTTGACCTGCATGGAAACAACATCACTGGGTGTTGCATCCCCCATGATAGTTACGCAATTAGTTCTGTCTCTTAATTCCGCCATGCCAGAAATATGATCAGCATGAATATGGGTATCAATTACTTTTACTAATTTTAAATCTAACTCTTCCATGAGTTTGATATATCGCTCCACGTTTTCTAAAACGGGGTCGATAACCAAAGCCTCACCGCCTTTTCTACTTGCAACTACATAAGTATAAGTAGATGAAGTATGGTCAAATAACTGTCTGAATATCATGCATAATTATTAGCACTAAAAATTCCAAAAATCTTTGATCTAGATCAAAAAACTTTAGGCAGACATTGGTTTGTGATGAGGGAAATTCCAGTCTTTTCCTTTAAACATGACATTCCATTGCAGATAAGGGAAAAGGTTCTTTTTTAACCACCAGTAACCTGACCTTGGAATTCTAGGATCTAAAGGGAAACTTGGGGCTACTTTTCCGCCATAACAAAATTCTGCCAACATCACCTTACCATACTCAACAGTAAGTGGGCACGCGCCATAGCCATCATATCTTTTATGATCAGACCTTTTATTGCGATCAGCAATAATATTATGCGCTACGATCGGTGCCTGTTTTCTAACAGCGGCTCCCGTTTTTGCATTGGGCGCATTCATGACATCGCCTAAGCTATAAATATTTTCATATTTTGTATGGCGAAGAGTTCCTTGGTCTACGCTTACCCAACCCGCTTCATCCGCTATCGGACTGTTTTTAATAAAATCGGGGGCGCACTGAGGAGGGGTTACATGCATAAAGTCAAATTTCTTTGTTACTTGTTTGGGGTCTTTGCCCTCTTCCACTACTTTAAAGGTAGCTTCTTTTGCATCGCCGTTAACAGCAATTAAGGTGTGTTGAAAATTTCGTTCGGCGCCATAGTAATCACAAATATCATTCAACGGTTTTTGAAAATACGGCACACCAAAAATAACTGGTTTTGTGCAGTAAAATTCAATTGTCATATCAGCTAGATTTCCTTTTTTGCGGAAATAATCTGCCGCTAGGTACATAATTTTTTGTGGCGCGCCCGCACATTTAATAGGCATGCCCGGTTCTGTAAACAAAACTCTGCTACCACTTTTAATTTGTTGTAAACTCTGCCAAGTATAATCGGCCATATCTGCACTGTAGTTTGTGCAAACACTATTTCTACCTAAGCTTTGCTCTAATCCTTCGATACCAGCAAAATTAATTTTTAAACCTGGCGCAACCACCAGTTGATCATAGGTAAATTCGCCCGCGTCTGTTTTAACAGAATTATTTTCAGGATTAAACTCTTGCGCATAGGCTTTAACTCGATGCAAGTAAGAAGGAAATACGCTGTCCATAGATCGCTGTGTAGCGGCTCTACTGTATGCGCCCGCACCAACTAAGGTCCAAGCTGCTTGATAGTTTTGAACATCTGAAGGCTCAATAACTCCGATTTTTAAATTTCTATCTAAATTGTAAAGTCTGGTTGCAGTTGTAAGACCGGCACAGCCGCCTCCCACTACTAGTATATCGAAATGATTACTCTTCATTTAATCCTCCTCTTAGAGAACTCAATGATACTCTCTTGGGGCTTAAAATAAAATTGATTTAAATCAAAAATTGGCAAATTTATTCGATTTGGAGTTTCGATTTCTCTTCCTGCTCTCTTTGGATATACCTTTTTAGCCTATAAAATTTTTAGCGGTAAAGTTGATAAACTCAGCTACGATTGATAAAGAAGAAGTATTTTGGTAGCTTGTCCTCCGATGAAAAAAAATGATCTATACAATCAGCAGGTAGAAAAGCACAGTCAACTTGCCAAGTGCTCTTTGTGTTCGGCTAAACGTTTTTCAATTTGTGGTAAGATGGATGAAACACAAGTAAAAAAAGTAGACTCGTTTAAGCGAACCAAAAACTATAAAGATAAGCAGCCCATTTTTTTTCAAGGCGACCCCGTGAAGAGTTATTTTAATGTACGATCAGGCAATGTAAAAATCTATAGATTATTAGATGATGGACGAATGCATATCATGGGTTTTTTATACCCTGGTGATTTCATGGGTCTTTCTTCTGATCAAGATACGTATTTAAATTCTGCAGAAGCCATTGGTAATGCAGAGATTTGTTCTTTTGCTATCTCAGAGTTTGATGAGCTCAACAAAAACTCTCCCGAGATAACCAAAGAACTTTTAAAAAGAAACTTTCAGGAAATAGAGTTTATGCAAAAGCAGTCGATTATTATTGGTAAGCTTCATGCTAAAGATCGCTTAATGGAATTTTTTAAAAATATTTCTGCTCAGCGAAAAAAAATTGGCCTACCAGATAATCCAATCAGCCTTCCTATGAACAGGCAGGATATTGCTGATTATTTAGCCCTCACAATTGAAACAGTGAGTCGAGGCATTACCGAACTTAAAAACGATCAAAAAATTAAAATGATCGATAAAAACAAACTCTATATAAATTAAAATCTAATTTAATAGACTGCCGTATTAAAAAACCATGGGACTGCTAGTTGAAGGGAAATGGGTAGATCAATGGTACGATACAAAATCTTCTGGCGGCAAATTCTTACGAACTGAAGCTCAATTTAGAAACTTTATTTCAACTGAAAGTAAATTTTTACCCGAGTCACAAAGATATCATCTATATGTATCTTTAGCTTGCCCATGGGCGCATAGAACACTCATTTATAGGAGCCTCAAAGGTCTGGAAAACCATATAAGTTATAGCGTTGTTAATCCCTATATGCTTGAAAATGGCTGGGCTTTTAACACTGATTTCCCTGGCACCACACCGGATCATCTTTTTAATAAATCTTTTATGTATGAGATTTATTTAGAAGCCAAATCTGATTATTCAGGCAGGGTTACAGTGCCGGTACTTTGGGATAAAAAAGAAAATACCATTGTTAGTAATGAGTCCTCTGAAATTATTAGAATGTTTAATGCTTCTTTTAATGATTTAACTCAAAACAATTTAGATTTTTACCCTGTCAAATATCAAAAAAAAATTAATGAGATAAATGACTATATATACGACCGAGTTAACAATGGTGTTTACAAAGTAGGTTTTGCAACTAAACAAAAAGTCTATGAGGAAGAAATTGATAAACTCTTTGAGGCATTAAACTTAATTGAGGAGATGTTAGCATCTAATCGATATTTACTTTGTGATGAACTTTTAGAATGTGATCTTAGGTTATTTCCTACTCTGTTAAGATTTGACCCTGTTTATGTAGGCCATTTTAAATGTAATAAAAAAAGAATTTATGATTATCCTAATTTGAGTAGATATTTAAACGAAATTAAAAACAATCCTTCAATTAATCCAACGATTAATATTGATCATATCAAAACTCATTATTATGGCAGTCACCCCACCATTAACCCCAATGGAATTATTCCAGTAGGGCCTGATATTTATTAAAATTAATTTTTAAATCTGGAATGGCAACTTTTACAAGTTGTAAAAATATTTATATGGTTTTGTTGCAAAGAATTAATATCATTATTTTCTGATGCAATTTTAGCCAAAGCCGCAAAATTTGCTGCATCGCTTGCTATCTGATTAAATTGATCTTTGTTATCTAAAATATCTGTACTGGCCTTGGTCTTACCCTCAAAAGATCCTTCTGGGAAAAGAGTTGGAAATTCAATCATGATTTTTTGAATTTCATCATAAATACTAGTTAATTCACTATCAAATTCTCCACTTTGAATTGCCTTATCTGCGGCTCTCATCATCTTATTTAAGGACTGCATTGAATCCTGTCTTTCTAAAGTTGGGTCGGCATATAAAACCCCCGAAATTAAAAGTGAAACGAATATATAAATTTTAATCATCAAAGAAATATAACCTAGTATAACAAATCGAACAAATGTAGGGCCTCTATAAGAAAATCTTTGATATTTAATGATTCCGTGGGTTCGTTTGTAAAAAAATATAACCGCCCCCTATACACTTTGATTGCAAATCACAAAATTTGAAGCCTTTTATACTGTTAGTAAATTTTGAAAACTCCCAAAAAATTTACTATTACTGCCAGCTAATCGAATTTTACCTTTATCTAAATATATTATTTCATCGGCAAGTTGTTTAGCTAATTCAAAATCATGTAATGTGAGTATTAATGTCTTATGCTTTTTTTCTTCATTTAATAAATGCAATAATAATTTTTCATTTTGCAAATCTAAACTTTGGTTAGGTTCATCCATCATAATAGTATCTTGATCAAAACTCATGATTCTTGACAAAAATACTTTTTGTTTTTCTCCCCCCGATAGAGTAGAAAATTTTTGATTTTTAATTTTTTCTAAACCAAATTTTTTATACCAATTATAATTAGTTTGATGTTTTTTAATTTTTTGTAAAATTTGAAAATTAAAATCAACTGTATTGTCAAACCAAATAGGTTTTTGAAAAAGCATAGGGACAGAAGTGTCACAAGTAAAGATTGTTTTTCCTCTGGTTGGTGAAATTAATTGATTTATTATTTTCAAAAGAGTTGACTTACCCGACCCATTTTTCCCCATGATGACAAAACATGAATTTTTTTAATTTTTAAAGAAATATTCGATAAGATTACTTTTTGATTAATATTTAAAAAAACTTTGTTTAGTTGAATCATTAGTTTTTGTCTTTCAAAAAATTAATCATAAAGGAAATAACTAAAGAGATAGAAATCAATATTAACCCCAGTACAACGCCGGTCAGAATATTTCCTTTTGCAGTTTCTAAAGCGATCATAGCTGTCATATTTCTAGTAACATGATCTATAGAACCCCCTACTATTGCGGCCGCACCATATTCACTGATAGCACGACCAAAACCTATTAGTAGAATTGTGAGATAGAAGCTTGATCTGTTTTTTAATAATAATTTTATCAAATCGAATTTTGATGCCCCATAGGAAATCAACTCTTCTTTAAAAGGAGGGTATTCCACCTCAACGTATTGGATAATTAGCGTCATCATTATCGGCAGTATGATTACAAATTGTGCGACTATCATGGCTGTAGGTGTATATAAAATTTCCATCCATCCCAAAGGGCCTGATCTACTGATCAACAAATAAACCAACAAACCAGCACAAACGGGGGGTATGGAAGTTAAAGAACCTAGAATTGATATTATTATTTTTTTTAGTTGGAATGAATTGATAGCAATCCAATAACCTAAAATAATAGAAGTTATGAATGCCAATAAGGTAGAAAACAGACTTACGTATAGTGAGATGAAGATCGACTCAATTACTTGATTATAGTTAAGCATTTAATTTACAAACCTAAATATAATTTGAATATCCAGGCTTGTACATAGAAGTGGCTACTAATTGTATGTAAAGAATAGTTGCTGCCCATCAATTTTGAAATTTTGAATAATTTTATTCCCCTTGCCCTTTATTAACCATTCAATGAACTGATTAGCTTTTTCAAATTCAACATGGGGAAATACTTTAGGATTTACTGCAATTAATCCATAGGGATTAAAGAGAGCCTGATCGCCCTCATAAACAATTTGTAAATCTTTTTTGTTTGCAAAAGAAATCCATGTGCCTCGATCCGTTAATACATATGCATTCATCTCTGATGCAACGTTTATGGTATTTGCCATACCACTTCCTGTTTTGATATAATTGGCATGACCTTCAGGAAACAAGTTAGCTAATTTCCAGAGTGAAAGTTCTTTTTTATGCGTCCCTGAATTATCATCTCTTGAGATAAATTTATATTTATCCGATGAGAGTGCTTTCATAACATCTTGAATGTTATTGAGCATTGCAATACCTGCAGGATCATCTTGAGGACCAACTATAACAAAATCGTTATACATCAAATCAAATCTTTCAACGCCGTAACCCTCTTCAACAAATTTTATTTCATCTACTTTAGCGTGAACCATTAAGACATCGCCATCTCCTTTTTTGGCATTCGCAATAGCTGTCCCTGTTCCTACAGCAACCGCTCTAACTTCGATGCCGGTTTCTTCATAAAATGTTTTAGATAAGACATCTAAGAGCCCAGTGTTGGCTGTGCTCGTAGTAGATTGAACTATAATGTAATCTCTGGATTGAGCGCTGGTAAATAATATTAATGCTAAAACTATGGCTCTAAATAATAATTTCAAAATTACTCCTTTAAATTTCAATAAGATAATCAAATTAAAAACAATATTTCTAATAAGATTGTCTAATCAATTAATATACTTAAGTTAATCATATTTAATTATAAGTTAATTAAACTTAACAAATGAAGATTCTAAATTCTGAAAATCAATATGGTCTATTCAGTATCGCCTTTCATTGGGTAATGGCGCTAATTATTTTAGCAACATTTATTTTAGGAAAAAACTTAGAGCACAACTATCAGTACTACGATGATGTTTTAAAATTTCATAATAGCTTTGGGATCCTGATTTTTATTTTAGCAATTTTTAGAATTAGTTGGCGGTGGATGAATATCAAACCAGGGGCAACCGATTCAAAAAAAATATTAATGAAAATTGCAACGCTTGTTCATATATTTTTTTATATCATATTTTTTATTTTGCCTATTACAGGATATCTATTAACAAATTTACAAGGCGATACAGTTTCATTTTTTAATTATCACCTCCCAGATATTTTAGAAAAAAATCGCGAGATAAAAAGATTATTTAGTGAGGTTCATGAAACTATAGGCAATGTGTTAATTATTATTTTAATTTTACATGTCCTAGGCGCACTTTTTCATCATTATATCCTCAAGGACAATACCTTGAAGAGAATGATATCTTTAAAAAAAATTAATTAGATCCAATCAGGAAAGGGCAATCCCTTTTCTTGCAGAAAAGGTTTATTAAACATTTTTGAATTATATTTATCTGACTTATCGCAAAGAATAGTGACAATAGTTTTGCCTGGTCCTAATTTTTTTCCCAAGCGAATAGCGCCAGCTATATTTACACCACAACTTGTCCCTAGAGTTAGCCCTTCTCTTTTGATCATTTCGTAGAGCAACGGCAATGACTCATCATCGCTAATAGAAAAAGCTCCGTCTAGTTTTGCTTCGGCAAAATTTGCTGTTATACGGCTTGATCCAATTCCTTCCGTAATGGAGCCGCCCTCTGCTTTGAGTTCTCCAATTTCAACATGGTTAAAAAGTGCTGAGCCGGTTGGGTCAGCTAAGTAGGTACAAATATCTTTATTCTTTTCTTTTAAAAAACTAGTAACGCCGCCAATGGTGCCCCCTGTTCCAGAAGAACACACAAAACCGTCAATTTTCCCGTTGGTTTGCTCCCATATCTCAGGTCCTGTAGTTTCATAGTGGCCTTTGGCATTCGCGGTATTATCAAACTGGTTTGCCCAAACAACGCCATTATTATTGGAATTTTTTAACTCATTGGCTAAACGTTCAGCTACTTTGATGTAGTTGCCGTCCTCTACGTACGGTTTGGCAGGCACTAAGCGAAGATCTGCGCCAATATTAATGAGTGTATCTTTTTTTTCTTGGGTTTGATTATCATTCATGACGATTATGGTTTTGTAGCCCAATGAATTTCCTAACAAGCACAATCCAATTCCTGTATTCCCTGCAGTTCCCTCGACTATTATGCCTCCTTCAGAAATTAATTTTTTTTCTTGGGCATCTTTTAATAAAGCTAGCGCTGCACGATCTTTCACCGACCCTCCAGGATTTAAAAATTCTGCTTTTCCATAAATGTTACAGCCAGTTACTTCAGAGGGATAGCGAAGTTTGATAAGCGGTGTATTTCCAATGAGCTCTATTATATTGTTGTTCATGAGTAGCCGATTTTACTGAAAGTGGAAATTTTTACAATCATTCAAAGCTTCACAATAAAAAAATGTTTTTTTCTGATGGCATTAATATACGATCGCTGCAATGTCAAAATCCAAAGATGAAACGCTTTTACTACATTTAGGCAAAGACAAACATTACAAATCCGCCAACCCATCTATAGTCAAAGCGTCCTCATTAATTTTCGATAGCATAGAGGAGCTTCATACAATCGAAAAAAATTATGATGACATTAATAAATCTAATAATCACTACGGTCGTCATGGAACGAGAACCAATATCGAACTAGAGAATATACTTAAAACTTTAGAACAGTCTGACTATGTTCAACTTTGTTCCTCTGGATTAAGTGCAATCGTATTAGTGTTAATGTCTATTTGTAAACAAGGCGATGAAATCATTTACTCTGATAGTTCTTACGAACCAGTCAAATCTTCTCTTAAAATGCTAAAAGAATTTGGAGTGAAGTCCTTTGCGTACAATCCCAATGATATTGATAGTATAAAAAAATTGATTACTACTAATACGAAATTAATTTATGTAGAAAATCCTGGAAGCTATTCTTTTGAATTCCAGGATCTAAATAAAGTTTTATCCATTGCCAAAAAACATAAAATTACTTCAGCCATAGATAATACTTGGGCTACCGCACTTTACTTCAAGCCAATCCCATTTGGTTTTGATATTTCAATTTGCTCTGCAACCAAATATTTATCAGGACACTCCGATTTTATGATGGGAACGGTGGCTTATAATAAAAATTTAAGAAACAAAATATCAAAGACAGCCCGATCTCTGGGGAACCATGTTAGCGCAGAAGACGCGTACTTATGCTTTCGCGGTCTGAGAACATTATCTATTCGACTTCAACGTCATCATGAAAATGCTTTAAAAGTAGCTAAATTTCTTTTGAAACATAAAAAAGTATCCTCAGTTTTATACCCTCATAGCTCTGTATCTAAAACATATACAAGTTGGAAAAAAAATTATACTGGCGCGAGTGGTTTGATGGGCGTTGTGCTAAAAAATACTACTCCAACTAAAATTAAAAAAGCTATTAATCAAAGTAAAGTTTTTAATATTGGATATAGTTGGGGAGGTTTTGAAAGCATGGCCCTACCCGGCCACTTAGGCAATCGAGAATTTAAGAATGAATATTCTGATAATAATTTAATTCGCCTTCATATCGGGCTTGAACATATTGATGATATTTTAGAGGATTTAAAAAAGTTTTTAGCCGCTTTATAATTTAGTAAAAGCTAAATTAAGATCATTAATCAAATCAGCTGTTTCTTCGATCCCAATTGAAATACGAATAAGGTTATCGTAGATACCAATTTTTTCTCTTAATTCTTTGGGTATTTTTAAATGAGTAGTTGTTGCTGGGTGAATAGCCATACTTTTTGTATCACCAAAATTATTAGATAACTTGATCATTTTAAGGCTATTTAAAAATTTAAATGCAGTTTTTTTAGTTCCTTTAATAGCAAAACTTAAAACTGTCCCGCCATTTTTCATTTGTTTTTTTGCAAGCGTATATTCAGGGTGGTTGTTAAGAAAAGGAAAATGAACCCTATTGACTTTTTTATGTTTGTTAAGAAAGTTTGCAATTTTCAATGCATTAGTACTAGCCTTATCAACCCTTAAAGGAAGTGTTTCTAAACCTTTAATTAAGACCCAACTGTTAAAAGGACTGATGGAGAGACCTGCGTTTTGAACAAAAGGCTCAAGCTTATCCTTTCTATTTTTTTTGGAGGAATTAATAATACCGCCAATTACTCTGCCCTGCCCATCAATATGTTTAGTCCCAGAATAAACTGCGTAATCAATACCGTACTGAGCAAGAGGCAGCGTATAAGGACCTGGTAAAATATTATCAGCAATTGTTACAATTTTATTTTTTTTAGCTAAAACCGAAATTCTTTTTAAATCAATTATTTCTAGAGTTGGATTTGATACTGTTTCAAAGAAAAATACTTTTGTATTTTTTTTGATTGATAAGCGCCATGCATCTAAATCTGTTCCATCAATGAGAGAGTATTCGATGCCATACTTAGGTAGCAAATTAGTTAATGTAAAATAACAGGAACCAAATAATGATCTTGACGCAACAACATGATCGCCTGACTCTAAATTCACCATCAACGCCGCAAACACTGCTGCCATTCCACTGGAAACAACTAAAGAACTTTGAAAGCCGTCCAATAAAGCGAACCTGTGCTCTAAGGATGTAGTTGTAGGGTTAGATAGTCTTGTATACTGGTAGCCTTCTCGCGTTTTAAGAAAAATTTGCTCTGCGTGCTCAGCTTTTTTATACACAAAGCCAGATGTAAGAGAGATTTCTTGTGATGTTTCAAGAAAGTTGCTTCTTTGATCTGGCAAATGGACGAGATCAGATACCACTGATTTAGGGGTCTTTTTCACAAGTTCTTTTTAGCGAACTAATTTCTATAAGTCAAACTCAATTACATAGCGGCGCAGGGCACAAAATCGACAGTTGAATAAAATACTCAAAAATAGACCTTATATTGTTGATAGATACTTGCTTGATTTAAAAGTGACAGCATTCGTGTTTATCAAAACCAAAAATCATAATATTGAGTGGTCTAATAAACTAGTGGAAGTTGTAGCTAAATTTCCCGAAATTGTTTCTTTTTATCGAATGAGTGGTGAAATTGATTACTTGTTGAAAGTTATTGTCAAAGACTTAGATGACTTTGATATGTTTTACAAAAAATTAATATCAGAAGTACAGCTTGATAATGTTACATCTAGCTTTTCTCTTGAAGAGATAAAAAATACAACAGAATTGCCGATTAAATTAAATTAAAAATAATTATACAACTCATTAATAGTAGCATCAGATAGAAGATCTTTCTAAAAAGAACCTCCGATATAAATCTTCTAATATATTGTCCAATTAAAACTCCTATAAAAATAGGAATTAAAATAACTATAGAGTTAATAAATATTTGCATAGTAATCAGATCGAAATTTGAAAAACTTATAAACTGGGCAGCTGGGTATAAGAAAAATGCAATTCCTAATAATTGAATGGTTTGATTTTTATTAAAATTAAATGACTGTAATAAAAACACTAGTGGCATCGTATAGATGCTCGTTAAACCAATAACTATTCCGTTCATTGCCCCCAATATTGATTGAGTGTAAGGAGAGGACGCTGATTTCAACTTATAAGTAATATTCAATAATGATAAAGTAGAGTTTAAAATTAATACTGTCGCGACAGAAATCAATACTAACTCCGATTGGAATACTTTTAATAGATATACACCTGGATAAACAAATAAGGTTGAAAATATTAAAAAGTATTTAGTTTGTTTAATTAAAGAAATAAAAAAACCGCCCTGTGTTAATTGATAAATATTGATTAATAGGGTTGGTAAAAGAACCAGTCCTATTACTTCTTTGACATCAATGATAAATGCCAGTAGTGAAATAGAAACGGTAGGCAGTCCAAAGCCAATGCTGCCTTTAACCGTACCTGCTATTAGATAAGCAAAAAAAATATAAACTAAAATTATAAATGGGTATTGATCGATGATCATTTTAGAATATTTCTATATTTAAAACCCTATTAAATCTCTAGTTTTTTAAAAAAAAAATTTAATTTATATAAAATTTGAATATGATGGCATTCCCCTAGCCGCTAGGTTGAGACTTAGTCTGAGGAGGAAAGTGGCAAGGGGCTGATAAACAAAACTTTAAACTTCGCCGTTCATCAAGTTTCTTAGATAATCAATTTTCATATCTAGCGTTACATCGTTGGGGGTTAGGAGTTTCATTTCATCATAAACTTTTTGTGCCTGAGTATACATTTTATATTCAATCAAAATTCTAGCCATGCCATCTAATGCTCCAAAATGCCTAGGCTCTAATGCAAGTGTTGCCTGAATATCCTGCATGGAGTTTTCATATTCTCCCATAAAAAAAAAGAATGTAGCTCTTTTATTGTAAGCCTCAGAATATTGGGGATTTTTTTCAATCACGTAATCCAATGCTTTTATTGCTTGAGGATAATTTTTACCTTGAAAAAAATATTGCATCGAGTCCATGATGGTTTGAATTTCTTCATCGTCAACAGTCATCCATTCTGTCCATATTTGATCAACTATATTATTTTGTGCTGTCAGATCTTTTGCTTCATATAATTCATCAAATAACTGTTCTAGTTTAGGGCTGTTTTGGTCAGCCTGTCCTACAAAGGAAAATAGGCTTAAATACAAGCTAATTAAAAAAATTCTCATCTGATTACCAATATTAAACATATAAAAAATTAATGATAAAAAAAATCTTAATTATTTTTACGTTGATTTCTTTACATAGTTTACTGTATGCAGAGGATAGTTATCAACAGGACTACTTACAGACAATGACAATAATTGATAGCCAATTAAAAGCATTTTTAAATCAAGATGCAGAACTAGCTTACTCCTACGCCGCCCCCATCATTCAATTAAAATTTAAAAATTCTCAAGAATTTATGGCCATGGTTAAAAACTACTACGAGCCAGTTTTCAACCCCAAACAGTATTTCTTCATTGATTTTAAATATGTAAACGGGGCTATTTTGCACAATTTACAGATTATTTCTCAAGAAAATAAATCTTATTTGGCAACCTATTCCCTTATTAAAGAAGACAACAATTGGAAAATATCTAGTTGTGCACTGTACCCTTTTAAAAAGGAATCAATTTAATTTTTTTAATTTCGAATAAACCAAATAACCCGAAATTATTATTAAGATAGCGCCGAATATTTCTACATAAGATGGGTAGTGATTAAAGATTGTAATACTGATAACTATACCAAAAATAATTTGAGAATAGTGAGTGATACTAAAAAAGGATGCTTCTATTCTTCGAAGTGAATAAACCAAAATCATCATGGCAACACCATCTAATAAACCTGAGCTGACCATGATTAAAAAATCAAGCAATTTAATATTATTAAAATGATTAATAGACATAAAAAAGAAAACGGCTCCTGCAAAAATCATGCTATAAAAAGTTAAGGCAACTGATCTTTCTGTCTTACCATAAATTCGAACAGAAAAGTCTAGACAAGCCAAACTGCAAACACCGATAATAATAAAAAGCACGCCTAATGGATCAAACCCCTCACTTAAACTAAAACCAGAAACTAAAAATACAGCAATCATTGCTATGATTAATGAAAGTATTTTAGATAAATAGACTGCTTCTTTTAGGATGACGATACCCATAACCGACAATAAAACAGGTGCCGAAAGAAGTATGGGATAGGCAATAGAAAGCGGTAATAAAATTATTCCCTTAACAATAAAATAATAAGTCATCGTCATTAATATTCCGCGAATGAGATGTAACTTATAATTTTTAGTTTTAATTTCGGTAAAGCTTCTTCTAAAAAGTAAATAAAAGATTATTGGAATAATTGCTGAAAAACTGGCGATACAAAAAATGACTGTCTCTTTGTATGTGCTGCCTAAAATTTTGATAAGCGTATCGGCAATCGTAAAAAGAAAATAAGAAAAAGTACCTAAAATATAAATGTAATGTTTTTTACCTTCTAGGAGAGACATGAAACCTATTTCTATATCGAATAACCATAAATAGAACTAAGAATTTTAGGCAAAATGGAATAAAAAAATAAAATATTTTAATAGGCGCAATATTGAAAAACACTGATATTTCATGATTTTGTAATAGGCCATAACCAGTTAAAGCTATACCTGCCGCTATTCCAATAGCTGCTTTTCTAATAATAGAAAAAAGGGCTGTAAAGGTCTGAGATAATCGATTGTCACTATTATCATCTAAAATATCAGCCAATTCAATTTGCGGAATGATTAAGTCAACACCCACACCAATTCCTGTAATTAAAACTACTATTAAATACAACTTCCAAGAGCTAGCTTCTGTAACACCTACCATGGCAAAACCAACTAATGTTATCATTGTGCCAACCTGTAAAAGATAAATATTGGAATAGGATTTTCCAAAATAAAACCATAAGGGAGTAAAAATTAAAGTAATTAAAAAATATAATATTAATAGATAGCCCGCATACTCGGGTATATTTAAAAAATCAGTAACAAATATTATAAAGAGATTAGCTGTAAAATTATTAGCTAATAAATTAAAGAATGTAATAAAAGCTAAAGGGATAATTCTTTTATTTAATTTTATTTTATTGATAATTTCATTAATGGAAAAAAGCGTTGAAGAATAATTTTTTTCTTCTTCATAAAATAAAAAAAATAATAAATATCCTATAATAGAAAAAGAAATTAATAAAATACCGGTATAATAAATAACGATTGAATTTAATAAATCTACTGAGAAGAGTTCAGAGATTGCTGTAGGCATAATCAATGCCACTAATACGCCCACTACTGTAAAAATTTCTTTGATTGTGGTTATTCGAAATCTTGCGTTGAGTTTATTTTTTAAATCTATGATAATCGAGTCATAGGGAATGATGATTATGGAATAACTAACTAAAGCTAAATTATAGTAAAGAAAGAATAAAAATTTACTTGTGGGTTGTAGAATATATAAACCGTGAAGCGAAATAATAAAAATAATTATTCCAAATAAGATTTGGTTTTTTTTTGATTTACCTTGAATTAATCTTCTTTCTGTAATGTAACCAATCAAGACGTCGGTACCGATATCAATTATTCTAGAAATTAAAATAATCGCCCCCAGTGAACTTAAGACAAATTCCAAGCTTAAATTGTAGAAACTGGGCAATAGTACAAATAAAAGTAAAAAACTACCTGCAAGGTAAAATGACTGAAAACTATAGGAAAATAAAGATTTTGGTGTCATTGGGCAAAAGAACGACACTACCGCTGCTTTGACTAAAATTAAATAAATATTACTGTTTAGTTAGCATTCATGCGGGGGCTGATTCGGTATCTCACTTTCCTCCTCTATATGTCGAGTCAGCCATTCCACTACCCTCTATATCTAGTAGTTTAGCCTTCATCTTCAAGCCCCATGCATAACCGCCCAAAGACCCATCTTTGCTAATAACACGGTGGCAAGGCACCACTATAGCAATAGGATTTTTTCCTATAGCCGATGCTACTGCTCTTACCGCTTTAGGCTTATTCGTTTTTAAAGCTAGATCAGAATAAGAAATAGTTTTTCCGTAAGCAATTTTAGTTAAATGTCTCCAAACTTCTTTTTGTAAAACAGTGCCTTCTAAAATAGAAATTTTAATTTTTTTTAATTTTGATTTTTTCTTAAAATATAAATCTAGTTCCTTGGCAATTGATTTGTTTACTAAACCTTTTTGAGGTTGATATTTATTTTTTAGTTTTTTTACGCGGCTATCCGAAGATTGTAAGCAAAAGTGTAAACCTTTTAGACTATCTAAAACAAAGAATTTTCCCAGTTCACACAGGAAAATATCATAGTGATAATTCATTAGTTAAACATTTTTTTTACTTTATCAAAAAAGCCCTCTGTCATGGTTGAGTTTTTTTTTGTTAAAGTTTCAGTAAATTTATTCAGTAATTTTTCTTGCTCCGCTGACAGGTTAACTGGAGTCTCAGCGTGAACCCGCACAATCATATCCCCTCTTCTATCTGTACGTAAAATACTCATCCCTTTGCCTTTAATGCGAAGTTTATGTCCTGACTGCATTCCTTTAGGAATAGTCACATTGACCATTTTTTTTTCAATCGTAGGGACCTCAATGGTTCCGCCCAATGCGGCGGTAGTAAAAGGAATTGCTACATCACAAATAATATTATCTTTTTCCCTTTGGAAGAGTTTGTGATTATGGACATTAATGAAAACATAGAGATCGCCATATGGCCCTCCTCTTTCTCCGGCCTCGCCTTCGCCGCCCATACGAATTCGATTGCCCGACTCCACACCCGCAGGTATTTTGATTTGTAACTTTTTACTCTGTTTTATACGGCCCGTATTCCCACACTTGGTGCATCGGCCTTTCATTTCTTGACCTGTGCCGCCACATCTTCCACACGTTCTTTCCATGGAAAAAAAACCACTTTGAGTTCGAACTTTTCCGTATCCGTCACATGTCGAGCAGCTTTTGTAGCTATGCTGTTCAGGGCAGTTGACCATCTTTGGAATGTCAACGTTTAAGGTTTTCCCCTTAAAGGCTTCTTCTAGATCTATTGCAACATCGTATCGTAAATCATCGCCCCTACTTTCTCTGGGGCCGCCATCACCAAAAGCACCAAAAATATCTTCAAAAATATCCGAGAACCCTCCAAATCCTTGTTGACCAAAGCCCCCCGGACCTCCGCCTCCTTGTTCAAAGGCAGCATGGCCGAATTGATCATACGTTTGTCTTTTTTTGGGATCTTTTAAGATTTCATAAGCTTGAGAGACTTCTTTAAATTTTTGTTCGGCACTGGCATCCCCCTGGTTTCGATCAGGGTGATACTTCATCGCTAATTTACGATAAGCACTTTTGATTTCTGACTCACTGGCGCCTTTTGCAACGCCAAGTGTGTCATAAAAATCATTCGCCATTTTAGTTTAATACAGGCTAAGTTTATTGTCCGCTAGCTTTTTTATCGTCGTCTACTTCTTCATAGTCGGCATCAATCACATCATCTTCTTTGGATTGTGCACCGCTATCCGCCTGAGGTTGCTCTGTACCCCCTGCTGCTCCTGGAGCTTGCTGGTCTTTGTACATTGCCTCTCCCATCTTCATAGAGGACTGAGTTAGATCTTGGGTTTTTTGTTTAATGGTCTCTATATCCCCCTTCTCTAAAGCTTCTTTTAAATCTTTTAAATCACTTTCAATTTTAGATTTATCATCCGCATTAATTTTATCGCCATGTTCTTTTAAGTTTTTTTCTACTTGGAACACAAGACTATCTGCTTGGTTTTTAGCGTCTACGCCTTCGCGTTTTTTCTTATCTTCTTCCGCGTTGGCTTCAGCATCTTTTACCATTTTTTCAATTTCTTCATCAGACAAACCACCCGATGCTTGAATTTTAATTTGTTGCTCTTTACCGGTAGATTTATCTTTAGCAGATACATTGACGATGCCGTTTGCATCAATATCAAATGTTACTTCAATTTGCGGTGTACCTCTCGGTGCCGGTGGGATCCCCACTAAATCAAATTGTCCAAGCAGTTTATTATCAGCAGCCATTTCTCTTTCCCCTTGGAAAACTCGAATAGTCACTGCATTTTGATTATCGTCTGCTGTTGAGAATACTTGGCTTTTCTTAGTTGGAACAGTTGTATTTCTTTCTATTAACTTGGTGAATACGCCACCAAGGGTTTCGATACCTAATGATAAAGGAGTAACGTCTAATAAAAGAACG
>Ga0233451_10002260_pt1 | contig 17735 bp, 20 predicted proteins | sample 011ome_29_FD_183052 | JGI IMG/M metagenome (GOLD analysis project Ga0233451, IMG submission 183052) | Coastal salt marsh microbial communities from the Groves Creek Marsh, Skidaway Island, Georgia - 011504CT (spades assembly) | ecosystem: Environmental > Aquatic > Marine > Intertidal zone >...
AAAGCAAATAGCGCGCAACAGTTTATGCAGGGAAATGCTGTGGCACAAACCGTCCCGAGCGCGCCATTCTCCATTCCAGAACCCGCGGAATACCAAGCGTTTTACCTGCCCTGTTACCGGCGGGGATACATTTGGTGATACAAATGGCAAAGGGCATTCCTTTCCTTATTAAAAAACGCGACATCTACTATCTTCAAAAACGAGTTCCTAAAAAGCTAATCCCTACCATTGGGCGAGAGTTTGTCCGGTTGTCTTTACGGACTAAAGACAAAGCAACGGCTATCCGGACAGCTGGCCAAATACTGGCTGCACTAGAACGGGATTGGCACTATCAGCTATTTGCCATTCCATTTGGAACAAATGTCATCGATCATTTTGGATCAAACGACATCGGTGAACCAACGCTTACAGAAGCAGCTGCATCCTATATTGAAATGAAGGGTAAGGCTGAAGACCGTAAATTCACTAATCCAACAAATCTGGTTATCAATGCCATCGTTCAGCAGTCTGGGAATAAAGTGATCTCAGCATATGTTCGATCTGATGCTGTTCGCTTCAGAGATGGCCTTATTCGTCGGGGTGTCAGCCAAGCTACCGTCAAACGCAATCTGTCAATCATCAGAAGCATCTGGAACTTTGCTGCGCGTGAATACGGCATCATGACGGCAAACCCATTTGCAAACATGAATTACGGGAATGCATCCGGACCCGTAAGGCGGTTGCCGATACCGTTGTCATCGATCAGACAGATCCAGCAGCAATGTATCAATATCGATGATGATATGAGATGGCTTATCGCGATTATTTCAGACAGTGGTATGCGCTTGTCTGAAGCTGCAGGCCTAGTCATCTCAGACATTCACCTTTCCGCTACCATTCCTTATGTATCAGTCAAAGAACATGCTTGGCGGCAGCTGAAGACATCATCAAGCACGAGGGATATTCCTCTCATCGGCATGTCACTCTGGGGAATGAAACAGGCCATTTCTTCTGCCAAAAGCCAGTTCCTTTTTCCCCGCTATTGCAACACGCAGAAATGCAAAGCCGACTATGCCAGCAGCACTTTAAACAAATGGCTTCGTAAGCATGTGCCTGACGGTTGCGTTGTTCATTCCTTCCGCCATTCCATGCGCGATAGACTTCGCGCTGTTCAATGTCCAAGCGATATAATTGATCAAATTGGCGGCTGGCAAACAGCTGGCGTTGGACAGTCATACGGAAACGGGTACACTTTAGAGGTGTTACATGAATGGATGAGCAAACTGTAGGGAACCGATGGATCGTTGATCTTCGACGCAGATGCAGGAACAATGAAGCTTGTCTGGTAAAAGGAGGATCTTATGCCTAAAGGTTACCTAGTTGCAAATATTCGTATCCAAGATCAAGAAAAGTTCCAAAAGTTTTCAGGAATGGCAGGGCCAGCTATTCAGAAATACGGCGGTAAGGTTCTTGCTAGAGGCCCTGTGGCAGACCGACTTGAGGGTGACATTAGCGGCATCGTTATGATGATTGAATTTGAAAGCAAAGAAGCTGCGCACAAATTTTACGATAGTGATGAATACCAAGCAGCAAAGGCCGTACGCGAAGATTGTGCAGACACAGACCTGATGATCGCTGAGGGAGTTCCTGATTAAGACATCAGGGGGAAACGCTTGGTATTCCGCGGGTTCTGGAATGGAGAATGGCGCGCTCGGGACGGTTTGTGCCACAGCATTTCCCTGCATAAACTGTTGCGCGCTATTTGCTTTTTGACCGTACGCACAGCCTTTATAAAGGCCTAAAGCCATGTTGAGCGGGTGTTAGTGAAAAACCTTGCCCGGGTTCAAAATGCCCGCCGGATCAAACCTAGCCTTAATTCCGGCCATCAGATCAACCGCATCCCCCATTTCCTCGACCAACGAGTCGCGCTTGCCTTGGCCAATGCCATGCTCGCCCGTGCAGGTACCACCAAAAGCCAACGCCCGCGTCGTCAGCCGTTTGGCAAAGGCGCTCACCTTGTCATTCATCGCATCATCATCCGGCATCGCCAGCGGCAGGACATGAAAATTACCATCGCCAACATGGCCCACAATCGGTGCGGTCAGACCATTTTCTTTGATGTCCTTGATGGTTTCCTCGACACATGAGGCAAGGTTTGAAATCGGCACACAAACATCAGTTGCATAGGCCTTTGCCCCCGGGATAAGCGCCAGCGCCGCCCAATAGGCATCATGCCTTGCCTTCCATAATTTGCTGCGTTGTTCTGGCTCATTCGACCATTGAAAATCTGAGCTTGTAAGTTCGGCACAAATTTCGGCAAACCTCTTTACATCATCATCCACAGAAACTGCCGAGCCGTGGAACTCAACCAGCAATAGCGGCTCTTCGGGCAGATCCAGCTTTGAATAGGTATTACAGGCGCGAACTTGCAGCGGATCCAATAGCTCTATCCGTGCCATTGGAATGCCCATCTGAACTGTCATAATCACCGCATCACAGGCCGCGTGAATGGTGGGAAAAGAACAAATGCCACCAGCGATGACCTCAGGAATACCATGCAGCCGCAAGGTCAGCTCGGTGATAATGCCAAGCGTGCCCTCAGATCCGATGAATAGCCGCGTTAAATCATAACCGGCTGATGATTTACGCGCACGCCCGCCAACCCGGACGATGCGCCCATCGGCCATTACCACCTGCATCCCCAAGATATTGTCGCGCATGGTGCCATAACGAACCGCATTCGTTCCCGAAGCACCCGTTGCCGCCATGCCGCCAATACTGGCATTCGCGCCCGGGTCAATCGGGAAAAACAACCCACTATCACGCAGATAATCATTCAGCGCCTCTCGGGTAATGCCGGGCTGTACCACCACATCCAAATCTTCATTATTCACCGCTAGCACCTGATCAAGCTGGTTCATATCAATCGAGATGCCGCCATATGGCGCGTTGACATGCCCCTCAAGTGACGAGCCAGCACCAAACGCAATCACCGGACAGCCAAGCTTGTGACAGGTTTGCATGATGCTGGAAATTTCTTCGGCACTCTTGGCAAAAATAACTGCATCAGGTGGCTGGTTGGGCATTCTAGTGGTGGTGTGACCATGCTGCTCACGCACCGTTTGCGCAACGCTTAACCGGTCGCCAAACTGCTGTTTTAATACAGCAATTGCCTGATCTATCGAGTCCTGATTAAACGTCATTTTCCCTCGCCTGACACAGTCTTTCTACCGCGAAAAATCTAGCATAGAATTGCCCTAACGTACAAATTCCTAACAAACAATAAGGCTTGACGCAGTGGTCTTTTGATTGAAAAGTTTTTGGATGAAAAATGTGTCGTGGATGCCGCTTTTATGCCAAGCAGTAATAGGGGAAAAAGATGGGATTACTTACACAAGCGCAAAAAGACAGTTTTTGGCAAGATGGTGTTCTACTCGTCGATAATGCGGTCTCGGCGCGCCAGCTGACCGCCCTTCGCACAGAATTTCAAAGCTGGGTAGATGAAAGCCGAAACCATAATTGCGACTATGGTGAGACAATGGATGGGCGAGCAAGATTCGACCTACAGCCCGGCCATAGCGCAACAACTCCAGCGCTTCGGCGCGTCCAATCACCCGAAGAGGTCTCGCCCCTTTATGAAGATGTAATGCGCAACGCCCGCACCGTTGATTATTGCGCTGAATTGCTTGGCCCCAATATTCGCTTTCATCACGGCAAGGTAAATTCAAAACTGCCCGGCTCGGCAACTGCGGTGAAATGGCATCAGGATTTTTTATTCCAGCCAATGACCAATGACGACATGATCACCTGCTTGCTGTTTGTTGATGACGTAACATTTGAGAATGGGCCGCTTGAGATTATCCCGGGCAGTCATAAAGGCCCGCTTTATCCGCACTGGCATAATGGCGTATTTACCGGTGCCATTGATGACAGCATTATCGAACCGCAGCATGACAAGATTGTTAAATGCACTGGCAAAGCCGGTACGGTCTGTTTGATGCACGTCAATCTGTTGCACGGGTCAGCGCCTAATTTATCTACCACACCACGGACACTTTATATCACCACCTATTATGCCGAAGATGCGATTGAATTAAGCCCAAACCATTTACCAAGCCGGTTCACGCATGAACTGGTGCGGGGCACAGAAACAGGCAGTGTCCGCTGTTCTCAATATGCGATGCAATTGCCAGCTATTCCCAAAGGCACATCCTTTTTTGCCCAGCAAGAAGGCACCGATATTTAAGGCGGCAAAGGGGCGTCTCATTCGGCCGCAAGACCAAAACAGCCCACTGGCTACACCCCCCCTTGTTACTTTGCGGTAAAGACCCGTATGTTTGGTAACGGTTCAAGGTAACACATAATTTCTCGGTAGCGCATATTTGAAGGATTTTTCTGATGCCAGCACCTTTTCCAAAACAGGCACAGGTTGTTGTCATCGGCGGCGGCATCCATGGCTGTTCGGTTGCTTATCACCTTGCCAAGAATGGCTGGAAGGATGTGGTTCTTGTCGAGCGGAAGAAGCTTACCAGCGGCACCACATGGCATGCTGCCGGTTTAGTTGGCCAGCTTCAAGGCAGCCATGCCACCACAGCCTTTGCCAGCTATGGGGTCGAGCTACTGCAAGAGATTGAAGCCGAAACAGGCCTTAATCCGGGGTTCCGGCAAAATGGTTCAATCTCGATAGCCCTGAACCCAGATCGCCTTGCCGAGCTAAAGCGCAAAGCCGATTTCGCCAAGCTATTCGGTGTCGAAGCATCATTTATTGAAACAGATGCAATCAAGGAACGATGGCCATTAATGAACGCTGACGGTGTAATTGGCGGTATCTATATGCCCAGCGACGGGTCGGCAAATCCGACCGACCTGACGCAGGCATTGGCCCGTGGGGCGCGAATGAATGGTGCCAGAATTTTTGAAAATATTAAGGTTGAGACAGTCTTGACGTCAGACGGGAAAGTAACTGGTGTTGATACTGATGCTGGATTTATCACGGCCGAGTTTGTGGTTAACTGCGCCGGAATGTGGGCCCGCGATCTGGGCCGGAAAAATGGCGTTGGTGTTCCGCTTCATGCTTGCGAGCATTATTATCTTGTTACCGAACCGATTGCCGGCCTTCCATCTGATCTTCCTGTTCTTCGGTCATATTGTGATGGTACCTATTGGAAAGAGGATGCTGGCAAACTGTTATTCGGCTTTGCCCATTTCCATGCAAAAGCCTGGTCAAAAGACGGCATCCCAGACCATTTCGAATTTGACAGTCTGCCATTCGTCGAGGATGACGTTATGGAAGTTCTGGAATTGGCGATGGCGCGCGTGCCATGCCTTACCGAGGTCGGTATTCGTACCTTTTTCAATGGCCCTGAGAGCTATTCACATGACGGGCGGTTTACCTTGGGTGAGGCTCCTGATGTAAAAAATTACTTTGTTCTTGCAGGGGTTAACTCTACTGGTATCCAGTCTGGATCTGGGGCTGGAAAGGCCGTTGCCGACTGGATAATGGCTGGCCATCCAACGATGGATCTGTCGGAAATGGACCCTGCACGTATAGAAGAATTTCAGGCACAGGATCAGTATCTTCAGGAACGCTGTCCAGAAACCCTTGTGCTGACTTATGCAATGCACTGGCCGTCTCGCCAGCGCGAAACCGCGCGCGGGCTAAGACGAACACCATTTTACCAAGCCTTAAAATCCAAGGGAGCGGTTTATTCGGAAATGCAAGGATGGGAGCGGCCAAGCTGGTTCGCCCCGAAAGGCGTTGCACCGGTTCATGATTATGCCTTTGGCAAACCAAGCTGGTTTGACCATGCGCAGAGCGAGCAGACATTCGCGCGTAACGGCGTTGTGATGATTGATTACTCGATGCTTGGCAAACATATGGTTGAAGGACCCGATGCCGAAAATTTTCTTCAACGCGTTCTTACCAATGATGTCTCATTGCCCGATGGGCGTGTAACATACAGCCTCATGCTGAATGAACGCGGTGGTATCGAGGGCGATGTTACGATTGCCCGACATAACAAAACACGCTTTATGGTCATGAGTGCAATCTCACATACCCGGCGCAACCGAGACCATCTGCAAAATGCGATCTTAGCCGATGAAGATGTTGTCATCCGTGATGTGACCAGCGCCTATGCCGTGCTTGCGCTAAGCGGGCCGTTATCACGCGCCGTGTTAGAGACGCTTATTGATATTTCCCTGTCAGATAAGGATTTCCCGCCATATAGCTTGCAGCAATTCTACATTGGCCACGCACCTGTCTTTGCCCAACGCCTGTCCTTTACCGGCGAGATGGGCTGGGAAATTTTTATCACCCCTGACTTTGCCGAATATGTATTTGAAGTGCTTTATCAGGCAGGACAGGGTTATGATTTGCGGCTTGCGGGCGGTGAGGCTTTAAACGCTTTGCGCATTGAAAAAGGCTTTGTGCATTGGGGGTCTGACATGGCCTATACTGAATCGCCCCATCAAATTGGGTTAGATTTTGCTTGTCGGCCTAGCAAAAACATCCCTTTCACCGGCAAGCAGGCCTATCTTGCCCGAAAGGCCGAGGGGAAGGGTCCCTTCCTATGTTCGGTCAAATTGCATCAGCCCGATGCAATGCTGCATCATAATGAACCGGTGTTGCGTGATGGTGAGGCTGTTGGCTTTGTTACAAGTGGCGCATTCTCGGCCAAGCTAGGGACAGCGATAGGGCTTTGTTTGATTGAGGCGCCGGCTGGAACATCTGGCTATGAGGCGCTGGAAAAAGGCGATTATACCGTGCTCGTTGAAGGGCGTGCCATTCCGGCAACCCTGCAGCGCAAAGCCCTCATAAGATAGATTAGGTCAGCTAGATTAGAAAAATTAGATAAATCGAGAAACAATCTCGCGGCTATCAATGCTATCGCCAGACAGAAAGCCCGTAGCGCCAAAAAATAACAGCGCCAATGGGGCGCTGCTATTTTTTGCATAAAGCTGGCAAGACCAACCTAAAGGCATGAGGGCTTAACACTTGTCCTTTGGCGGTTTGATGATGGCCTTACACTCAATTTTGATGCTGTAGCATTATGGCTTTATATAGGTGTAACCCTGCATCTGCAGATGACTTAACTCGGCAACGCCGCTTGGCACAATATCCTCTTCAAAGACATCATAGAGATCTTTTTCAGGGCTTAGTTTTTTGCCCTTCAATGTATTCGCGCATACGTTAAACGAGACATTCTGCGCCTTTAAATTGGCCACGTTGCTTTGCAGCTTGTCATTTGCTTTTGCACTTTGCAGCAACCCGATGCCATTACCATGGATTACCACCTTAATTTCCATATTTTCTGCGCCGACAGCATTGATATGATTTTGGATGTTCCGAAGCGCACCAAGATACGCTTTATCGTCCTTGCCGCCCGGATAATTGATATGGTACGCAACCTTCTGCTTGCTATAGCGTTCACCAGCTTCGGCCATCAGGCCACTTGCCATAAGCCCAATACAGGCAACCATAATTGTTAAAAGTTTTCTAAACATTACTGACCCCCAGTAGATTATTTTTCCAATTAGCGCATCATAAACGCCATTATGAGTATCTTTTCGCGTTCTTGCGCATAGGTCAATATCCGAAACCCGTTAAGAAAAAATAGATTACAGACGCGTCCAAAACGGCAATCTATTCATCTTTTTACGCGAAATAACGCATTGCGTTCCGATGCCATCATCCAGCTTGGTCATGCCAATGATTAAAAAAAACCGGCGATGCGCGTCGTGAGGGGGATTACGCGCGCCATCAGCACAGGATCTTTATTTCCATTCCAGAAATAGGCCATTGTCTCTTTTCCTATTGACCTTCCCCTTAGGGGAATATCTATTTTCGCGTCACAGGAGGCCGCTATGGCAATTGCAATTCAAGCGCTGAATATCCATTGGAAATGTAAACATACATGGCGAACCGCCAGCTATAACACCAGCTGGTGTTTGCTTGGTTGTTCGATCGGCGATATGGGAACAATATTATATTTCCAGATTACCGGTATTCAATGGCCGGTATTATGGATTATGTCATTGGCGATTATGAACGGCCTTGTGACCTCCATTATCCTAGAGACGATTATCCTATCGCGGCAAATGGCCTTTAAATTGGCATTGAAGACGGCTTTGGGCATGTCATTGATCTCGATGATATCAATGGAAGCCGCGATGAACCTCACCGACTTTTTCCTAACCGGTGGTGCGATGCTGACATGGTGGGCGGTTCCGTTAATGCTGGTGGCCGGTTTTGTAACGCCGCTGCCTTATAATTACTGGCGTCTGAAAGCATTGGGGAAAGCCTGCCATTAAAGCCATAATGCCAAAGACAGCCGCTGCCAGCCAACGGCGAATAGCGTTAGCACGCATATGATCAACCGGCATATGATGACCAATAAATGACAAAAGGGACATCGCATAACATGGCGTTTAAAAAAACTAGCTTTGCAACAGCTCTTATCCTGTCATTCGGTCTTTGTGCACTGGCCTTTGCGCATAGTGGTGCAACCGGCATTGTCAAAGATCGCATGGATCGCTTTAGCCAGAGCAAGGATAATTTGAAAGCGATTAAAACATATCTCGCCGCGGGTGATCTGGCGGCTATCATTCCACCAGCAAAAGAGATTAGCGATTGGGCACAACAAATGCCTGATTATTTTCCAGCTGGCAGCAACGCCAAACCATCTGAAGCATCTCCTGAAATCTGGGCAGATTTTTCCGGGTTTGAGCGCGCCGCCGCGACCCATTATCAAGCCGCAAATGAACTGGTTCTTGCCGCCCAGTCTGGTGATGCCGCCGCCACGCGAAACGCGTTTAAAGCCACTGCGGCCACCTGCAAAAGCTGTCATAAATCATACCGATTGGATTAAGATCATGCGCATTTTTACCGGTGCTAGTTTATGTTTAATGCTTGGCCTTGCTGGATTGTTGTCAAGCGTCGCCACTGCGCCAGCAATGGCAAACGAGGCGGCAATGGCAACCGGAATTATCGAGTTGCGTCCGGATGATGCAGATCACGTAAAGCTAGGTCAAAAGATATATCTTGAACAGTGCGCAAGCTGTCATGGTGTCAATCTGGAAGGGCAGGCTGGCTGGCGCGATATGATGGTCGACGGGATGCGGCTTGCCCCGCCGCATGATAAATCAGGGCACACATGGCATCACCCTGACGAATTGCTTTACCAGCTGACCAAATATGGTTTTGCGGCGATGATTGGCAGTGACTATAAGGTCAGTATGCCCGTTTATGATGGTATCATTACCGATCAGGAAATTATTGCAGCCTTGTCTTATATCAAATCGACATGGCCGGCCGATGTCAGACAAATCCACGATAGAATCAATGCTGATTACCGTCTCAATAAAGCAATGGAAAATCACAAATCCGGATCATAATGCCATTGGACAGGCGTTAAGCGCTGGCGCTAGCCATCTTGATTTTTGACCAGCAGGACACCGATTTTCGCATCAGCCACCCCATGATAATTGTGGTAATCCATTTTTCGTAAAGCGCGGGTGACAATCGTGTCACCGGTTCGTAATCGAGCTTATTGTAATAGGCAAAGATCTCAACTTGCAGATCATGAATTTGCCGTTCTGCGAGCAAGTCATTTATCTCGTAACTCGTTCTGTTGCGGAACCAGCGTTCAAACCGCTTGTTTAATTTACGCTCGATCCAATACATATGATTAGACCGGTAATCAGCCTCGATGGTCGTAAGTAATGAATGATCATTCGCGGTCATAGATTGATGGCTCCAATTCATGTAAAATATTGCGACCTGCCTTTTTTTGAAACCAGCCTATCAGATCGAAACCTAGCAAAGCCAAATGCGAAACCGCGCCTTAACAGCCCAAAACCTAAAGGTCAAAACCGGTGACTGAAGCTGGTGCTCTTTTCGGCCTGTTTCTATCGGCATTTCTGGCCGCCACCATTTTGCCGGCGCAATCTGAGCTTGGCCTAGGTTATTTGGTGATGAGTTCGAATTATTCAATGGCAGTGCTCATCCTGATTGCCAGCCTTGGCAATACGCTTGGCGCGATGATCAATTGGATCGTTGGACGCGGTATTGGCAAATCGGTTATGCGGCTGGAGAAAATTCAGGCATCACCGCGATATCAAGCAATCACCAGATGGTATCAAAAATATGGTCGCTGGACGCTGCTTTTAAGCTGGGTGCCGATCATTGGTGATCCGATCACGGTTGTTGCTGGCGTGTTAAGAGAACCGTTCAAAAGTTTTATTTTGATTGTCGCGTTGGCAAAAACCTCGCGTTACGTCGTGATTGCATTATTTGCTGAAAAATTTGCTTCCGGATAGCCGCTATCGGCAGGTATGATTGCCCATGTCGCCCCTTACCACAGTGAAAACCACCCGAAGGTAAAACCCGCGACAACCCTATGATGAGAAAAGGAATGCCCGCATGATTGATTTTTACACTTGGACGACGCCGAACGGGCGTAAAGTTTCGATCCTGCTCGAAGAGCTTGGCATTGATTATGTAACACATTCGATCAACATCACTCAGGGCGATCAGAACAGTCCCGAATTTTTGAAAATCAGTCCGAATAATAAAATCCCGGCAATTGTTGATCGGGATAATGGCCTGACCCTAATGGAGTCGGGTGCTATCATGCACTATCTTGCGGAAAAGCATGGACGGTTTCTGCCAACAGATCCGGCAGAGCGTGCCCGTGTCAATGAATGGCTGATGTGGCAAATGGGCGGGTTTGGCCCAATCCTTGGTCAGGCGCATCATTTCCTGCATTTCAATCCGGGCAAATCAGACTATGCCGAAGAGCGGTTCCGTAATGAAGTTGCGCGACTTTACGGCGTTCTCGACCGGCGGCTTGGGGGGCGTGACTATATTTGTGATGATTATTCGATTGCCGATATGGCGATCTGGCCGTGGGTTTCACGCTATGAATGGCAGCAGGTCAATCTGGCCGATTATCCGAATGTCCGCGCATGGTATCAACGCCTGCTTTCGCGTGACGCCGTGCAAAAAGGCTATCATGTGCCAAAGCATATGGGCGAAATTCCAGCCGGATAATCAGCTCTACCGACAAAATTTCCAGCGGAACAGCAATGGTGATCTGCATCCAATAATTGTGCCAATTGCTGCCATCACTGGCCAGCTCTCTGCTGCCAGCCTTTGACGACAACCTATAGTTTGGCTCGTTGAAATTCTGCGCGACGTCATGCTAGCCTTTACCATCGCAACCTTAATAAAGCCGGTCGGCGTTGGGAGGACGGGATGAAACTTACAATTATTGCGCGAAGCCGCGATGATTTTGGTGTGATCGTCAATAGCGAGAAGATGCACCAAACCAAGCAATCAATTTTTAAGGTAAATATATCAGACGCCGACCTTCATGAACTGACCGAGAGCCGAGTTGATAAGGAACATCTTATCGAATTTGCCTTTAATTTTCTGCTCGAACGCGAGACGGTTGAGGAGATTCAATCATCCTTCACCATCAAGACCATCACCCACTATTTCCCTGAATTCCCCGAGCAGGTTCAAGCATGGGTTGACGAAAACGCCGAATAAAGCACCGCCATATCAAGTTTCGGCTGGCGTTTTTCGGCTGGCGTTGAGTTTAGCGCGGCAAAATAACCGACTTTCGCCTGCAGTAAGTCGGCACGAAAACGGCATTACACAGCATTACATGGCATGACAATTGCAAGGGCCTCATCAAGGTCAGTCCTCTAATCAGTCCAAAGCTTACGTAAACGAGCATTTGATCCTGATTAGCCTTGGACTAGACCTCCGATGAGAACCCTCATCAGTTTGAACGACTGGTGGGGGTTTTTCTTTAATGAAAAGTCACAATAATCATCATCAGAAATCGACAGACCTATTATGCTTGATGCTGCAAAGATATCGGTCAAGCCAAAGGCCCCGTTCCAATTATCCACCCCCCCGTGACAAGATCTGCAAAAACCAGCTAACCTGATATTTGAAATACCCGCTTACCAAAATTTCATATGAGGCAAAAATGGATAACCTAGCTGACTTTCTGCTCTATGGCGGCATTGCTATTCTGTGTCTTGCGCTTATCGGCAAAGCGCTTACTGGCCGTAAACGGGATCATGATAGGAATTAATCACGATGATGGTGACGATCTGGTGTCAAACTGGCGACAAACCGGCACCAGACCAGCGTTAAAGCCCAAATTTAACGCCCCTGCCAAGCCCGCATTTGACAGAATAGGTTAGTCGTCACAAACTTGGCGTAGATATTGCGGTGCTTGGTAAAACATAACACCGCCAGAACAAACGGAGATGATCACACAAATACCGAGACAAATCATGACACCATTTATTGCAAAATTAATCAAACGGGGCTGCGTTACGACGCATAGAGACTGCCCAATTGATGATCTGATACAGGTGCTTGCACAACGGCGCATCGGTACGATTGTGGTGATTGACGGCGATAATCAGGTGATTGGAATCGTTTCAGAACGTGACATCATCCGGCATTTATCAACCGGCGCCCAAACCGCCGGCACCAAGACCAAAGACATTATGACAAGCAAGGTTATCACGGTCGAAACCAACGTCACCTCATCTCAGCTTATGCAGCTTATGACCGAAAACCGCATTCGCCATGTGCCCATCACCCGTGATGGTCATCTTGTTGGCATTGTGTCGATTGGCGATGTGGTCAAACGGCTTTTGGAAAAATATGAGCAAGAGGCCGAACAGCTCAGACAATTCATCAATTCCTAGTGATGCCAAAACCTAGCTAACGAGTATAATCGCACCAACAAGGATCAGAACGCCGCCCGTTATTCGATTTATCCGGCGGCGCAAAGATGATGAATTCAGCGTTTTTGAGACATGATCAACCAGCACCCCCATGCCAAGATTCCCCAAAAACGGCACCAGTGCCGATAGCCCGCCAATGACTGCTATATCAATCGGCTGTAATCTATCGACGTTAAAAAATCCGGGCAAAATACCGATATAGAACAAAATCGCCTTTGGGTTGCCAAGGATAACCAAAAAGCCAGCAAGAAACCCGGCTAAGATGCCGGGGCGGGTCAATTGAATTGGTGCGCTAATCGCGTCGCCTGCTGACCGTAGCAGGCTAAACCCCATCGCAAAAAACACCAGCACCGCAACATATTTCAGCCAGATCATCAGATCAGCATGAATGCCAGCGACCTGATTTAGCGTAAGCAGCGCCGCAACTGACCACGCCGTATCACCAACCGCAACCCCAAGCGCAAGCGGCCAGACACCGGCAAAACCGCCTTTCAGACCACGCGCCAGCATCGCAACCCAGACCGGCCCGGGCGTCAAAAACAGCAAAAAAAGCGCGGCGCTGTAAAGCCAAATTTCACTACCGGTTATCGTCATCACATTAGCCGTTTTGTTATGATGGGTTGATGTAAAGATTAAAAAAGAAGGAAAGATCATACCCCTCGGATCATACCCCTCGCCTTTGCGGTGATTGATCTAGGCGCGTGATGCTATCTAACGCTCTTCGGCGTGCCGTTTTTCATATTGTTTTTTCATGTAGCCAACCAGATGAAATGCAAGCATGGTGATCAGGAAATAAGACGCAAATTGATCGACAAGATGTTCGGTCAATGGCTGTTCGGACTCATCCTCACGCATATCTGATCCTATATTCACCGCGAAAGCACCCCACCGGCTTCACTCTAGCCGGACAGCGGCGGCAATTACCATGAAAACCCGCATGATAGGCCGGATAAATTTAATTGTTTAAATTTACTTAGTTAAATTTAATTAGTTCTGGCGGCATAGCGCTACGAAACCTCGTGACCGCCTAAATTTTTAAACCAGCCGGCGATATGTTTTGAGACTTGCCATAGAACCGAAGACAGGTCACTCTTTTTTCATCCGAGGACTATATTTTTGGATCTTGTTGTTAATAGATGGGCTTTTAAAGCCAGCGGTGTGACAGGAAACCTGAGATGATTGACAGTATAACGCGCCCGTTCCGTGCCAAAGCGGTGGATGACATCTATATCAATATCAGTCATTTCCTTGACCATTTCATCATGCTGATTTTTGCCAAAGCGGCATATGATGCGGGTCGGCATTTCGGATTTACCTATGACGAAATTATCGTTTACGGCGCAATTGGCTTTGTGCTGTTTGGCGGCATGGCACCTGTCGCCGCCCAGCTTGCCGACCGTTTTTCGCGCTCGCTCTTAATGGTAATTTTCCATTTTGGCATCGGCATCGGGGCGATAATGGCTGGCCTGTCGCAAAGCATATATCATCTTGCTGCGGCGATTGGCGTTATTGGTATTTTTGCCGCTATTTATCATCCGGTTGGCATTCCGATGCTTGTCAAAAGCAATAAATTTATCGGTTATCGCCTCGGGGTTAATGGTGTTTTTGGAAATATGGGAGTCGCCGCTGCGCCGTTAATTACCGGGCTATTGCTAACCGTTGGTGACTGGCGGCTTTGCTTTATTCTGCCCGGTGTGTTTTGCCTTTTTTATGGAATGGCCTTTGCCCGGGCGTTAAAACCAGATCAGGATGGCCCGGCAAAAGCCCGCGCCAGCGCGGCTGATTCCTTTGCCCCAAACTGGAAGCGGGCGCTTGCCGCAATGGCGTTATCAACCGCTAGTGGCGGCTTTATCTTTGGCGCGATGACCTTTGTTGTGCCGCGCTATTTTGAAATTTCAATGACCAATATTTCGACATCTGTTGCCATAACCGGTCTGTTGGCATCGCTGGTCTATGCGGTGGCGTCATTTTCGCAAATTGCCATTGGCTGGCTGATTGATCGCTATTCACCCAAAAATATTCTATTCATTATGGCGGTTGGTCAGGTTCTGTTCATCTATCTGGCAGCACAATTCAATGATCTTGCCCTGTTTGTTGCGATGCTTTTGGCAATGAGTTTCGTGTTTGGTCAGATCCCGATCACCGATGCTATCTTGTCGCGCTATGTGCCAGATGCGTGGCGGGGGCGTGTTTTCAGCGTGAAGTTTTTACTCAACCTCACAATTGGTGCCAGTGTTTTGCCAGCCTGTGGATTGATATTGCAGGCTGGGTTTTCGATGACGACATTATTTACCATCATGAGTGCCGTTGCGGTTCTGATCGTGCTAGCGGCGGTCATCCTGCCGCAACAGCAAAGCGACCAACGCCTTGATCACGCGCCAGCCGAATAGTTATACACTGGATAGATATGACTGATCGGGCACCAGCCTAGTGAGTGGCAAAGGCGATTTTAGCTTCGCGGCGCAGCACCTTGCCTACCGGGCTTCGGGGCAACGCATCGGTAATATGAATCCGTTTTGGGGCTTTGATAGAATCAAGCCGTGATTTAACAAAATCGATCAATGCTGCCTCATCACAGCTGGCCAGTTTCGATAGCTCGACCGCGGCGTGAACCGCCTCGCCCCATTTATCGTCTGGCAGGCCAAAAACAACACATTCGACAACATCGGGATGCTGGCCAAGCACCGCCTCAACATCGTTTGGATAAACATTGAACCCGCCAGTAACAACCACATCGCGAATCCGGTCCTTAATAAAGACAAAACCGCGCTCATCAACATAGCCAACATCGCCGGTATGCAGCCATCCATCAATAATGGTTTCGGCGGTTTTTTCCGGCATTTTGTAATAACCCTTCATGACAAGATCACCAGCCAGCACCAGCTCGCCAGTCTCGCCCGCGGGCAATAGAGTGCCGGCGGCGTCCATAATCCCGATTTGCGTCATTACCGTGGCGCGTCCAGTTGATGCGTGATTCGCCGGATCTTGCCAGTCATCAGCACGCATACAGATGGCAATCTGCGGCACCTCCGTCTGGCCAAAACAGGTTTCCATCGCATGATTGAAAATCGGCATTGCCCGCGCCACAACATCCGGCCTTATCGTCGCACCGCCAATAATAAAATGGCGTAATGATGAAAGGTCAATTTCATCAATCCGGTCATCTTCAAGCATCATATAGCAAACCGTTGGCGGCACAAAAATCGTCGTCGCCCGCATGGACGAAATGGCCTCCAAGATAGCACTGGGGCTTGGCTGACCCATGAATAGCTGCGTGCCACCAACCGCAAAAATTGGCAAGATCATCGTATTGGCGCCATGCGTCATCGGTGCCGCCAGCAAGTGACGATCATTCATATCAAACCCAAATGACGCAATCATCGAGGCGATACAGCTGTTGAATACACGATATGTTTGCATCACACCTTTCGGCATTCCTGATGAACCGCCGGTAAATTTAATCGCCTGCAAATCGTCAGAATTAACCGGATAGCGGCGTGGCATCTTGCCTGCATTAGCCGTCAGCAGATTTGCCATCACACTGTTCGCACGCACCGCATCCACCCCATCTTTTCCGGCAAGAAGATGTGCGGCGTTTGGCCCAAATTTTTCACCGCAATCAGCATCAAAAATAATGATGCTTGGCGTGGTAAGATCAATAATCCGGTCAAGCTCATCGCGGCCATTACGCGGGTTCAACGGTACCCAAACCTTGCCAGCAGCATAGGCCGCAAGCCAGCCAAGAAGATGCTCAAAACTATTATATGCGCAGATCCCAACGCGGCTTTGCGGGGCTGGATCAATCGTCTGCAACCCGGCTGCAAGCGCATTTACCGACGCGGCGAGTTCGGCATAGCTGATGCTTCGCTGATCAGCACCATTACTGATTTCAACTGCAATCCGATCCGGCCAGCGTGCTGCGGACCTGAAAAAATTATCAACCGGCATCATGACTTGAGACATTGAAACTTCCTTTAAATCGTCGCCTTAACCGTTTTTGAGTGGGAAAAAACATTCACAGATCAGGCAAGATAACCGCTATTTAAGAGACATTTACGACAGCAAAATATAACCACCTAACCCGCCTAGCGCGACCAAAAACAACCGCCGGAAAAATTCCTGCGACAGGCGATGGCGGACTAGTAGACCAAGCTGCATTCCAATCAATGCCGGCACCAGAGCCGCGCCCGACATCAGGCCAAGTGATACCGGCATTAGACCATGCCGGTATAGGGCCAGTCCCAATGACGCGGTTGATGCAGCGAACAACATTCCCATCGCCTGAACCAGCGCATCACGCCCAAGGCCAATTGACTGTAGAAACATCACCCCCGGTACAAATAATGTGCCCGTCAGACCGGTTAATACCCCATTTATTGCACCGCAAACTGGCCCTAGAAACATCTCTAAGCGCGGCGGTATTTCTAGGGTTTTTGTCATTAGGCTGGAAAGGGAATAGAGCAATAATAGCGCCCCTAACCCGCGATGAAGCATGATAATATCGACATGGCTGAAAATCCACGCGCCAACATGAACCATCATTACCGCCATTAGCAAAAACAGCCATAACCGCCGCAGCAATGCTTTAAATTGGCCGCCGGCCAGCGCTTGCCAGATATTTGTTGCCAATGATGGGATTACCAAAAGTGCCATCGCCGTCGGCAAGGTAACCGCCAAAGACAACAGGCCAAGACTAACCGTCGGCAAGCCGAGCCCGACAACACCTTTGACAAATCCAGCAAGGCAAAATGCCAGCGCAACCAAAATCAGCAAGCCCGGATCAGCCATGATTGACATCATGTAATTGCGGATCGTGCTTCACCGCCAGAATGACGGCAATCAGCTCTCGGCCAAAAATAAGATTAGGAACAAACGGGTACATCGCCGAAGAGTGACAAGAAAGCCCCAAAACGGCAAGCCTGCAAACAGCCGTCGCCATTATAGTTCGTATCATCTGATCATTGGGCGCATTCGATCAT